>Ga0209489_100395_pt1 | contig 78881 bp, 58 predicted proteins | sample SiratrowhiteBW_FD_187527 | JGI IMG/M metagenome (GOLD analysis project Ga0209489, IMG submission 187527) | Root nodule microbial communities of legume samples collected from California, USA - Siratro white BW (SPAdes) (version 2) | ecosystem: Host-associated > Plants > Roots > Nodule | place...
AGAGAGAAATTATATATATATATATATATATATATATATATATATATATATATATATATATACTAATGTGATATTTTTTCATTCATATTATAGAATATTTAAAATATAATGATATTTGAATCTGAACTCAGAAAGTATCTCAAATGCCAAAAAAACAAATCTTATAACAGAAGTCCATTTGTATCTTGAAAAAATAGAAGCTATTTCAACCCAACATCATACCTGAAAATGAAAATCATTATATAAAATTATAAATGTATAAGTCTATGTTAGAAGTATACCCTTTGCGCTTCTAATTTCTTGGATTTCCATAATACAATCCCATCAATTTACAGATTTGAAAGTTTTACTTAATTGTTTTTTTGGGTGTGCCCAAATTTATTCAGAGTATTCTTTAAAATATGAAATTGATGACACACAAGCTGATAAGAAATGATAAATGGACTGTTCAAGTCATACCATACGTTCAGAATCCCGCTTGAATAAAGAAGTGAAGGCACATCACCATGCCCATGAGAAATGGTCAATAGAAAATATAACTATGAGGTTAACAGAATGTATTTCATTCTTTACCTTTTGCTAAATAAACTTCCTAGTCACAATCATACTCCTGGATATCACTACCTGAATTTTCTACTTGTTTTGTTGTTCCAATGCAAATTTGGCTTCATTATCTTCCAAGCATGCAACTTTTTCCTGAATTACAAGGTTAAGAATTAATTAAAAAAGCATCAAATGTTATTTTTTCAATTTAGTTCCTCAATGAAAAGTCTATTTCTTTTAGTTCCAACATGAAAAAGAACTTTACAAATGGATCCCTGAGGTTTGTCAAAGTTATAATAATATTGGACTTAGCAACTACTTCACACCATTTTTTTCGTTTTTCAATTTGGTCCAAAAGGAAAAAAATTCTTGATACCCTTATAGCTTTACTACATGATAAGGATTAATTGTAAACAATTTTTATGCAAATAACAAAATGAAGAGTTTATCCAAATAGAATTTTCCAAAGAGACATCAAAAGACATACCTGCGTTAAAAGTGTCACCGGTGCAGGTTGCATACCAAAATAAGAATTTGATTCTAATAACTTTAAAGTACGTCCGTGAGTGTCATCAGATATCATAATAACAAGAAGAATCTGTGTTTTGGATTCATCTAAAAGTTGAAAATTACACACATTACTCCAAATACTTTGAAATATGATAGTTATCATTAATAACTACGAGAGAGTGGACATCTTAAGTAATTTACTACAAATGCAACAGCAGAAATTGTTTTGTAAGAAAATTTTACAAGAGTTTTTTTTTTTTTTTTAATTTCTTTTTAAAGGAGGAACTTTTTTGTAAAAACAAATTTAGAGTGTAAGAGTCATTTACATGTCCAGAAGATGTTAGCACCTTACATTGTCTATCCTAAAATCACACTTTCAATTAAATGTATAAAATAATATGTAATTTTATGAATATTTATTTATTTTTTCAGAAAGAATCAGAAATGTAAGTAAAAATAAATAAAATATTTCTAAAGTTTTTATTTTGAATTTGACAAAGATTGATTTTTCTCTTACGTCTTCATAATGAAAAAATCAAAATTGGTATAATTATGAATAGAAAAAAATATTTATTGTTGTGTTAATATTTTTAATTTTTAAAATTTTAAAATTTTTAGAGTTTTTATTTTTTATAATTCACGATAATTAGAGTAAAAGATAGTGAATAACTATTTTAATACTGCTTAAGAATCCTATAGTTAACGGATAATAGTGTAAACTATATACCGATATAGTTGACTATTTGCATTAATTTTATTTTAAAAGTTTTTTTTTATTTTTTGAAGAAGAAAACAATATATAAAAATATTTCAAGTGATTATTTTTAAAAATTTGAATTTTACAATATTTATTATTTTTCTTTAAAAGAAAACAAAAGTGGATGGATGTGTATAAATAAAAGAGAAGAGAGCAAATAGTAAAATTGTTCGACCAGTGGAATATGTACAAACATTTTAAAGAAGGTGATGTATATATATGAAAAAGAGGGGCTAGAAAAACAAAAATATTGAACCAGCTGAATGGGCTCAGGTTTTTAAAGACACGGTGCAGATATAAGAGGGAAGTGTCAAATAACAAAAATACTAAACCAGTCTAATGAACCCAGGTTTTTCTAAACACAGGACATATATAAAAAGTAGGTGGCAAATAATAAAATCACAAAGCCTCCTTTTTTGAAAAGAAAATGGAATTTTCTCCTAATTCGCATGCTGTGGGAAAAGGAGGCTCAAATCTAATTGCAAATGTATCCAACCACTCCAATAAAATACAAGATGAAACATGGCACACAGCAGTCAACGAAAACACAGAATCCAAAACGGAGCATCTGCATTTTTGCACTCCCATTCCTCTAAAAGGACACATGCTAAGGTTTTAGGGGAAATTCATGAAGGGTTCAGCACTTGTCAAACCCTAAACCCTAAATAGTTATAATTACATTTAGCTCAAGTTATTTTCTGAATAAAAAATTAAAGTAAAAAGTCTAATAATACAAATAAAAATACAAAATAAAAAAGGACAAATTTATTATTAGAATAAATTAAATAATACAAATGTAAAAATAAATGAAATAAACTGATATATAATAAAAATAAATAAAAAGTTAATAAAACAAACGTATAACCGTTAATATAAATAAAAAAGAGAAAATTTAACACTCCGTGATTCTTACTAATTGGAGTGAAACATTATAATTATAATTAAAGTTAAAAGTACTTTTAAGCTTAGAGCCGAGGACTTTAAGTTATACATACATCAGTTACAGTCACTATACCAACAAAATTATTATTATTATTATTAGTAGTAAATATAATATTAATAATATTAACAATATTAAAATAATAATAATAATAATAATAATATTCATCATAATATTAACATCATTAATAATAATATTAAATATAATATTAATAAAAGTAATATAAAAAATAATATTAATAATTATACTAATAATATATTATTAATAATATTGATATTTTTATTAACAATAATGTTAATATTAATATTAAAAATAATAATGATAATAATATTATTAACAATATTAATGATAATTATAATATTATTATTATTATTAATGATACTAATAATAATATTAGTAATATTAATAATGTTAATAATAATTATTAATAGTAATAATATTAATTAACTGTAATAATAATATTAGTATTTTTATTATTAATAATGTTAATTATAATAATAATAATAATTTTAATTTTAATTTTAATAAAATTAATTATTAATAATATTTACAGAAAAATAGTAAGTAATTACATATAGATTTTAATCTATACATAATTATTTATAGATTTGGATGTAGAAGTAAATTACTTACGGATTTATATCTCCAAATTACCTACAGATTTTTTCATATATAATGTAGGTAAATTTCATATGTAGTATTAAATTAATTTATAGATTAAATTTATATATAATTACTTATAAATATTTTTTAAATAAAATCTATAAATAAAATTCTTATGAAATATATCGATAAGTAATATTAAATTTATCTCCAAATAAAAATTTGTATAAGTAAATTGAAAAATTCTTGTTATATTAAACATTAAATAATAATGTGCTTGAGTTTTATAAACAAATACTCAAATTTAAGCTTGAAATACTAATCTTGAAATACTAATCTTGTACTTTAGAAAAAAAAAAAAAAAAAAAAAAAATTAAAAAATATAAATTTAAAAAAAAAAAAAAAAAAAAAAAAGATCTAAAAGTTACACTTTAAAAAATCAAGCTTAAAAATCTTACGAAATGGCAAGGCTTGTTCATCCTTTAAAAAGAGAACACTATAAGAAAAAAAACTATTTAGAGACCAATTTTTAACTATCAAATGAAATGGTTGTTAATTGTAACCAAAATAGTTACTAAATTAGATTTTGGTTTTAGTTGTTAAATAACTACAAAAGAGAAGTAATGATTGAATTTAGTGACTAATTAAGTCAAGATAATTAGTATCTGTCATTAACTACTAAGATTTTGTGACCAATACCATTAGATTCTAAATTAGTCTCTAACTTAATTAGATACCAATTTAGAATCTAATAGCATAGGTCACTAAAACCTTGATAGCTAATGTTAGATATCAATCATCTTAACCTAATTGGTCACTAGATTCAACTATTACTTCTATTTTGTAGTTATTTAACAACTAAAATTTAATTTGGTGACTATTTTAGTCACAATTAGCAACCATTTCATTTGGTAGCTAAAAGTTAGTCTCTAACTAGCTATTTTGTTGTAGTGAAAATGATTTAATCTCAAGAGTAGGTGTACCTTTTCTTTATCGAGTATCTTGAAAATATTTTCATATCAATTATCAACTAAAGTTACGTGATAATTTTACTAATAATCTTTAAATAAATCAGTTTCTAGAACTCATATACCAATAACTATTTTTTTTGATCTCCAATATAATGTGAATTTCAAAAAATCTTAAAAAAATATTATAATTTATTTATTATCGTGTTAATAAGAACTCTCTAGAAGTTCATATAATAACGTCTCAATTAAAGTGAATATCATCTCATACTCATAAATGTTATTTGTAATAGTTTTACTATTATTATTTTTTCACTTACTTAAATATTAAAGAATCTTTTAAAAATTTATTTTTTTTATGAGCAGAAAGTCTTTTGGCGGTGAAAGTGTTTATATATCACTCATCCTTCATCCACAACTTATTCACATATGTTCAAATTTTCAGAACTTGTTTGCTTAAAGGTGAAATGATAGTTTGTCTCTCATTTTGGTCATACGCGAGTTCTATTCCCTAAAATATAAACTATTTTTTAACCGTACAATTAATTAGTTATCTACCAAAGTCTATTGATATGCTTAATGTGTAAAAATATACTATAATCTTTTATAAATTGTTCATTATATGTAATAGAACAACAGAATTATTTATTTTTTAATTATCTTATTGATTGTTATCCTATTATTCAAATATATAAGAATGTCGCCACCAAAAGAGTGACATTTATATCACATACTTATTATCCATCTTTATATTATTATCGTTATTTAATTTCTTAGTGACTTAAGCTTAATTTTTTTTTTCAATAAATGGACCTCTATTCGGTCCGGTACTACCCTCATTCAAATTAAAAACTCATAATCTTTTCGAAGTTCCTCAAAGGTCACAGCTTAGCACAATAATTTAATCCTTCCAATAGTGGGTTCAAAAGATGTTTCATTTTCCACTATGAACAATAATTAATGTATTTAATATTAAAAAGATATAAATTGTAAATCATCCGTTAACTCTAATATATACAAGTAAATAATGCAACAAAAGTTAGCCTTTCATCATTACATGATTACAGTTGTTTGAGATAACAAGAAAATCAAATTTGATTTAAGAAAATAAAAGTAAACACATCTCATAAGTCATAAATAATTTGCTATCTGTAAAGAAGACCCAATTCTTACTTATTTCAGCTTAAACATTTTTTCACCAATTCTTTCCATTCTCTTCACGTCTTCATTGCAGGGTGCTAACTAAAATGTTCTCAGTTTGAAGACTATTGGTTGTGCTTTTGAGTTTTGAGTTGCCCTCGTCGTGTTTTATTTTCGTTTGTAGAAGAAGAACTTTCCCCTCCTTTCAGTTGTTGTGCTTTTGAATAACCTTACACTGTTTGTTTGTGGATCGCAGCATCTCCCTCCGTCTTGGTTTTTGCTTCTTTGTGGAACACTTCCTCTTCTTTCGGTTGTTGTGATTTTGAATAACCTTACACTACTTGTTTGAAGATCACTTTCTTTATCTCCATCATGTCTTCTTTTGGTTTCTAGAACACTCCATCTCCTTTCTGCTTCCTTTGAATCATTATTGTTGCAAGCGTATGCTCTGACATTCAAAGAAGCAACGAATATGCACATGTTTGTTAGTATAGTCAAATTCAAGTTAGTCCTAACCATATACTTGAATTAACTAGAGAACAGTTTTTGAGGCAACAAAACAAACTGGATGAAAATATTGGCATAATCTTATTACATGATTATTGGAAAAATGTGCATACTCTTGAATTAATTGATGTGTAAGATTTAAGAGAAATCTCTGATATATATCAAACACTTACATGGTCAACTTCATAGGTTTTTGTGCGCTAGAGTTGGACTTTGGCAGCAGTGGCATGTGCATGAAACCAGTAACTGAAAGAGCCATGAATAAGACCAAATTAAAGATTATTTTCCCTTGTTGTCAGAAATGATTATGCAGAAATTGATCAGAACGTTAATGTTTGGTAGTGGTACAACGAAGGTGGGATTTATAGGGAAAAGAGTACGCAAGAACATGCAATTAGTTGAAGCAGTCAAAACTATGGGAGGCGTCTTTATTTTTCTAGGGATGGATGGTCTAATTAAGTGGCACGAATCATCATAAAAATGAACGTTGACCATGTATTTCCCTGTATTATTTTTTATTATACTTTTATAGCCATTTAGCCTATAAAACCTTTTAAAAACATAACGCCTTTGTTTTATGTTTCATAAAATTATGTAGTTGTGAAGGTTTATCTAATTTAGATAATCAAAATATATTTCTCTATAATATATAACTGGATATACAATTTTATTCGAAATGGTTAGCGCATATACAATTCTTTTACCATTAACAAATTTGACTGTTAAATTGTATATACATAAAAAAACTTGCAAGGACTAAATTTTTATACTTTTTAGTAATAAATTTTGCGGCTGTACCATTATGACAGAAATTAGGTTTTTACTTCTAAGTAAAAATAATTATCTCATAACTCGTAGAAATAACTTTTGACCAATTAGAAAAAACACAATCCAACTTATTTACTCAAATAAAATAGACTATTTGATTTTCAAAACAAAAGCCGTTTTCCGTGTTGCCTTTTCAATTTAAGAGGCCTAGATTTATCTTTCTTTAATACTTTATATTATATTATATTATATTATATTATATTATGTATATTATCCTCTTAAAAAGTCTTCCAGACAAATTGGGATTGATTTAACGTGGAAATAAATTGTAAAGTGTTAATATTGAGTTACATTAATTAGATTTTTAAATGACGTTATATGAAAATTTTGAAAAGTATATTAGGAATTAATATCGTCCAAAAATTCCAATGACTGAAAGAATATTAAAGAAAGTATTGAGTTTTGTTGGAAATATATGACAAAAGCAAATCAGGTATGATTAAATCATAAGCTGTTTTATAAGTAGGTGCATGAGTTCTCAAAATGGTAAACAAATCTCATGAAGTAGTATTATAAGCATATTTGTATATATTGAATAACATAAATAAGGTTATATCTTATTTATTTGTTCACAAAGACAACATGAAGGAGAAAAACTCAAGAAAACTAGAAAAATGCATTACTAGAAAAATGACATTTTACAACAGGATTCAACGTTGGTTAGAAGAAAATTGTTGTAAAAAAAAATATGTTGATAATTTTATAATTAAATGAGAACATATTACATCGGTTGTTACATACAATCGATGTAGAAAATAATCCATAAAAACCTCACAAAAAAATTATGAAAAGGCAATTAAGCGCGTCACTTATTATATCGGTTGTTACTCCAACCGATGTAATAAAGTGACTTTGTATATCTGTTGAGCTTCAATCGATGTAGAAAGTGACGTTGTATAATCCAATTAAAAAATACATTTTGACGCAGACTTATTACATCGGTTGTTTAAAATAACATATGTAATAGATGTATTTTTAACTTAGCATTTTCACTACTATTTTTATTTGTCTTTCTCTCATGCCGCTTGAATCTCTCTAGATGTTCTTTACTACTTGTGTGCTCCTTCGTTGGTAGCCTTTATTGACTTTGCTTTGTTTTCCAAAATATTGGATGTGTGTGGTTTATTTGCTTAACATGTTTTTACGTTGACATGACATGTCATTAAAGATGTTATAACAACGATTTTACTTGATACATGAATGCCTGGTTCCACCTTTACCCCCTCGCCGCTCCTCTTTGCAATAAGTTAGTCTTTTTTTTTTTGTAAAATTCGATAGTTAAAAATTTATATTCAACCCAATTTTTTTAACAACAACTTCTTCTAGTGTATATTTCATTGTAGATTTCTTACATTGTATAGATTTACTATAGATAGAGTTGTCAAAATTTAGGGCGGAAAGATTTCAAGTGATCATAATTTTTTTTAGGAAGCTCATATTGAGTTCAAAATTTCATCTTTTACTATTTGTTTTCAATTTTTTTGGTATTTTTGAACTTTTTTTTTTCATCTCACATATCTATAGTTGTTAAAAAAATTCTAAAAATTTATGTGGTGTTTCTTTGTATGGATTAGAGATTTATCAACCCACAATGTTTTAAAAAGTAGAGATATTACATTGGTTGCTACTCACAACCGATGTAATAGGGGTTTTCTTTTTAATTGGTTAAGAGCACAACCGATGTAGTATCTCCTCTAGCGCCTTAATTCCATTATATTAAATGAGATACTACATTGGTTGTGACTCCCAACTGATGTAGTATCTCCTCCGAGCTGTCTCAGTGAACACTTTGTTTGGTATTTTATGTCAGTGATTTATTAACCCATGCAGAAAGTCCTGAACATAATACATCAGTTCTGAAACTGATGTAGAAAGTACAGGACTTTCTACATCACCTACATCAACATCAGTTCTAGAACCAATATGTAGAATGTCCTCGAGAACCGATGTAAAATGTGTTTTATTATTTGTGATGGGTATTGAAGGGGCATCTGAAACATTAATGTGGCTGGCAAATGGACTAAAGTTTGATGTCCTATTTGTCTCGCTTACGACATTAACAATTGTTCATTCTATATGAGTTCTTTGGTTGAAAAAAGTACATAACCATGATATTACTTTTATTTATGTATGCATTATTTGTAGTTGTAAATCAAAGAAGTTGTTATTTATCGTACAACAACATTGTCGCAAATAAAGTCTTCAAAGAAAAAAGCAATTTATATCTACTGATGATCCTCTGGCTAGCTTTGTTAAAGGTTGCTATGGCCATAGATACAAACCTAACGGAGGTTTTGTGGGAAGCTACTGTGTTTTTTAGGAACAACGACATCCATTATATATACACTTGTCAAATGTGTTAAAGGTTGTGAGAGGGAACCAAGAACTAAATAAATCAATTATTCAGTGATGGATGACGTAAAGTCTTAGAAAAATTATTTAATTTGACTTTATTATTACTAATTCATTAATTAATTATGTTTTAAATGATTTACTCTTATGTACATATTTGAATTATGTATTAATGAGAGTAAACATCATGTGCATGGATTGTAGTGTGATAAAAAAAAAAAAAAAAACTAAAGAGTATGAGAGTGGATATTATGCACCACATTGGATGATAATCAATGTCCAAGCTAGTATTGAAGAAAGGTTGAGACTAGGCAGTTATTTAACTAATTCATAATGAAACAACCTTTGTCTATTTTATGTACTAATTCAAGTTATTAACCATTTCTACTTTATGTACTAATTCAAGTTATTTTTTGTTGCAATATTTCATAACGTTTAACTATTCGATTCTGAATTCATAAACTATGTTAGATCGACGTGAGCAACATATTTTTTATCAACTACTACAACACATTAGGCTAGATGATAAAATGGTATTTGTAATTTTCCCTTTAACTTATGTTTTTTATGTCTTAAATTTTTCATTCTTGCCATTGATAATACTTTTTTATGGTTTCTTGATATATTATTCATTCCGGCTGGTTGTAAAATGCATATTTATAAAAATGCTACTTAGTGTTAATATCCAATTTTGTTCGAATGAAAAAAAATATAAAAATTAGAAAATATAAGTTTTTCTATTTACACTCATACTTTTAAATATGTAGCCGTCATTCTTATATGTTGATTGTTGGCTCAATTATTGATAAAAAAAATCCTATGACAATTTAAAAAAATTATTATCTTTTTATAACTATTTAAATTAGAAAAGAGTTTTGTAAGTAGAAATTTTATTCTATTACGTCTTTTTGTAAACTTCTCTGTACATACAAAAGGCTTACAAAAGGCTTGATAGTTCTATTGTGTCATTTAAAAAAAAAAATATTGTATTTACCTGCTGCTTAAAGATTACTCATAATGTAGAGTTAAGGGTTTCGGTGGGACGAATGGAACACGACTTTCTTGCATAAAGTGTTTAATTATAGTTATTCTTAGGAGTTTGTATACTAGGTAGAGTAACCAAGTATCCCATTTATTATACATATTTTGCTGATAAAAGAATAATGAAAAGAAGTCGTTATATTTTGGAAGACTTGTGATTCATGCTGATAAGTTCTTGAGAATGTATATATGTCAGATTAATGTTACACTTAACATGTCAGTGCTTATAATTTGAAGACCTCAAAGTCCTCAACGCGTATTTTTACTATGGATGAATGGTCAACTAAGTGCAACTTGCTTTTGAGAATAATTAGTTTGATTGGTCAAGATGCTATTTTGTCTCCTTCTAACATCACACTGCTTGTTTGTGGTTAATAATGTATTATCAAGGTTCTTCTATTTCAGTCAAAGTCCACCACTATATAATAAAATATTATTTTTATTTCAAAATGTGAGACTTGTGTAATTACAGATTTATTTTCATTATTTTTTAGATACATATTTATTTGTATTAATTTCTTATCCGCAATAAACAATATAGTAAATTTAATTACTTAAGAGGTACTTCAAAATCCTCATTTTTATATCAAAATGAGAGACATGTTTAATTAAATATTTATTTTCTTTATTTCTTAATATCTATTTTTTGAAATACATATTTATTTGTATTGTTTTTTTTTCTTTCGTTTATCTATTTATTTAATAAAATAAGAAGTGTGTACAGAAAGACATGAATAAAAAGTTTTACAAAAAGGGGAATACTCTGGTTAATGATTCATTTAATTAACCGTCCAGTTAGAAACACTTTTAAATAGCAAAATAGAAATCAGTAATCTAAATCAACTGCCAAAATAAAATAAAAATAAAAATAAATAAATTTTACAACAATTTATAACAATAAATTTTATATATGTTTTTTATATTTTTCCATCGGCAATAAATTTATCGTATTAACTAATTATTTTCCTCTTCACACATTCAATAGGATTAGAGTCATTCCGAAGGCATCCACTCCTTTTATTCACTGCATTTGTCCCTCATTATTATTAGTGATTATCTTTTTTATCAATAAAATAAATAAATAAATATAAAAGGATACTTCAACTCATACATAGTCCACGAAACAAAGAGTCTAACTGAATACAATCCACCACGAATTTAGAAAACTATCTTACCCTTCTCCGCACACAACCATAGTTAAGCATGTAAACAAGTGAATATAAGTGAATTGACCTTAAAAAAACTGAAAACCACTGTACATTTTCAAACAGAACTTATACTTTCAATGTGCCCACAATTTGCTTACAACGTGCTTGTAGATGCACCTTTCAATGCTGGTGACAAATATTTTGATATTTGTATCATGTAAGTAACTCAATATTATATAACATTAACTTAATTTTAAAATACCGACTTGTAAAATAAAATTTACATTCATATTATAAATTATTAAAAAATTTTATCTTTAACTAATATAAGATCTATAATATAAATTATTAAAAAAAATTATTTTGAATTGATGCAAAATTTTTAACATATCTTGTTGTCATAAATTAGGGCTATTCAGGTCACAGATTCTTACTAACAGCTCCATGTTGTTGTAGACATTCTTCCTTTTTATCTCCTATTATTTCTCTGTGTTCTTCATCTTCTGTACTTCTTCTGTATTGCTTCTTACACACAGTCCTCTTTTATCTATCCTTATATCTGACTTGCACCTAGAAAACTACCATCCTTTCCCTGAGCATCCATTGACAGATATGATTACACACACCAATATACTACCAACATTACCACTCAATAATTATCAACAGATAATAGGCAATTAATCAAACCCTTAAAGACACATCCATTCTCAAGAGACCCTACTGCACTCATACTTTTCTTTTCTGCTAACCCATCCTATCTACATTGTTGACACCGATTGCTACCTTAGTACAATTAAATCCAGTACAACATTCACGGTTAACATGTTTAATAACTAAGAGTGTGTATTTTAAACAATTGATTTGCTCTAATATAGAATACGCATAATCCAACAAAAATCTTTCATCATTAATTACATTATTACAGCTGAGATAAAAACGAAATAAAATTTGTTGGGAACATAGGAACAATACAAGGAAACAAAGCTCGTAAGTGGGATTTAATGTGTTTGTGGACCTTTTCCAGTTTGTGGTTCGTGCACTATTTTTGTTAGCAGACCATTGTCTCTGTCTTTGGTTGATATGGTTTGATTTGTTTTGGGACCTTTTCCTATCCGTGGTTCGTGCACTATTTTTGTTAGACGATTGTGTGTGGCTGTTGTTTTTTGCTTTGTTTGTGGATCACGTGCTCTTCCTCCGTTGTGTTTTGGTTTGGCTAGTAGAACAGGAGTCCCTCTCCTTTGGGTCATTGTTATAGAAATTTGCATGGTAGAGTTGGAAGGGTGCATGGAGCAAGGTGAAGCAAATGAGAGTGAATTGAAGTGGAACGAGAAATGGTTAATGCAGAAGATGGTGGCAGTAGGAGAGAAGAGAAGGTTATGGTATTGATGAAGTGGTAGATTGATGGAAAGTGGGAATTTATAGAAGAAAAAGTAGGGACTAATGGAAGAAAAGTATAACATTTGTATGACTGTTGGAAGTTGTCAAAGTATGGAACCGGTCTCTCTATATTTCTAATTCTAGGGATCCATAGTCTAATCAAGTGCAATGACTCAGCATCAGCAGTTCACATTTACCATTTATTTCCAAATTTCCTTATTTTTTTATGCTTTCAAAATGCTTATATATATATATATATATATATATATATATATATATATATATATATATATATATATATATATATTATATTGCTAACTAAGAACAGAATTTTAAGAAACTGTAGTCTTTTCACATTATTTCAAAATTTTGAACCTAAACAGTAAGAAAATAATATAATTTATAATAATGTTATAAAGTTTTTAAATTTCAAAATCATTAATATATTATCAAACATTTTTACATTATTAAATAATTAGAAATTATTTTAAAAAAATATTTAATTATTCATTACATAAAGTTTAAGAAAGCAACGGTATTTAATAAATGGTATTAGATTTGCATTAGCATAGAAAATAGGCTCTCCAATCATTAATATTAATTTATTATGATTAACTTTTGAAGGTCGAGTTAGCATAGAACCCACCATATTAGTGTCAATCGTGAGATTTATTTTCAAAAACATCTTTAGCCTCATTTTCAATTATGTGATATTTAAGGACATTAATATGATGCAGACCATTACTAATTGATTCATCTGTAGAATCTTATTTTAAATTAAAAACTAAACTCAATTTCACTAGACCAACAGACACTAAAAAAAAAATTAATAAAATTACTATCAAACTATAACCAGGAAGAATGTTGAAGGAAGTCTTTTACCACAATGTCACACAAACAATATGATAATATTATGATTATTATTATTTTTATTATGATTATATTTATGATTATAATTATTAATATTAATAATAATAATATTATTATTATTAATAATAATATTTTTATTATTCTTATTATTATGATTTTTATTAAAAACGATAATAATAATATTAACAATAATATAAATAATATCAATAATAATATTAATAATATTGATAAAAATAATATTAATAAGATTCATAATAACAATAATAAATTAATTAAATTTAAAATACTAATATTATTAATAATATTAATACAGGTAATAAAAATAACATTAATAATAATAATATTAGAATTAAGAATATTAATGTTAACATTAATAATAATAACATTATTGATAATATTATTATTAACTATAATAATAATAATAATAATATCACAAATATTTTTAATATAACTGAAAATAATATAAAAAATATTAATAATATCAAAACTATTTTTCATATAAATATAAATAATATTTATAATAATATAGTAATATTAAAAATATTATTAATGTAAATATAAATAATATGGATAGAAGTATTAATAATATTCCATATATTAAAAAACATATAATAATAATGTTATCAATAACATTAATAATATTTTTATGTATAAATATTAATAATATTAAAAACTTTAAAAATATTAAAAACAAAAATATAATACTGATAATAATAATAATAATTATAATTTTAATAATATTATAACTAACAAAATTAGAAATAATAATAAAAACAATAATATTAGCAATAATATTATTAATATTAACAATAATAATGATAATATTATTAAAAATACCAATGATAATAATAATATTAATAATAATAATACAAATTTAATAATAATAATAATAATAATAAAAGTGTTAAAAATACCAATAATATTAGTTATAATATTAATAATATGAATAAAAATATTAATATTGTTAACAATGTTCACCTTTATTAATGTTATTATTAATAAATTAATATGAACATCATTAATAAGAGATAATAGTAGTTTTATCTATAAATATAAGTTCTTAAGTATTACCCACGGACATAGATCCGTAAGTAATACCTACGGACATAGGTCTGTAGGTATTACCTACGGAAATAGTTCGTGGGTAATACCTATAGACCAATATCTATGGGTAATATCTACAAATCTATGTCCGTGGGTAATATCTACGAATCTATATCCGTGGATAATACCTACGGACTTAAATCCGTGGGTAATACCTACAGATATAGATCCGTAGGTAATAATCTGTGGGTAATGCTGAATTTACCTACAGATACAGATTCGTGGGTAAATTGAGTTTTTCTTGTAATGTATGGTTAATGTGTCCTTCAAAGTTCCCCATTCACTGTAAAGGCACAACAATGTGGTTGTTTACCTAGTGATGGTTCTTCCCTTATGATTGGGGTGGAAGCACACCAGTTCGTCTATGGGCTCACAACTATTGCATTTGAATACCTAAAAACCATATCATTTTACAAAATTGTAGTTGTTCAGGTGGGGCAACATGCATTTAGTTTATATATTAATTACATGTAAGAATATCAAATTACCTTGACAACATTCCGTTGTGTTATATTTAAGTAGAAGTTTAACTTTTTTGGGCTAAACACAACAACCTATAATGAAATAACTTATGGAAATAAAGCACAAATCATAGTATTGTTCATAAGTAGGTTTGGGTAATACATTACATTTTTAAGTATTAACACACATCCCACTTTAATGTCACAATGAGATTAAGGAAATTGTAAAACTTTTCTATGCACACTTGCCTTAACAATTCATGTGGGGTCCTGCATTGATTAAAAATAGTAGAGTGGAAATGTTTTCAATTCAATGTTATGCAAACACATAATTTCCCAACATGAAGTACCTTAACCGTTATTGATAGGTCTCCAAGACAATTTGGTTTAACTACCTTCACAAGACAAGCCAGTAAGGTTAAGAGTGTACCACTAGAAGGCAGTATAGTTTTAATGCTTGCCAATGTTGAAACTTGGTCAACATTGTGTGCACTGAGCAATCCTATAAAACAAGGCCAAATTATTTTCTGCAACAACCAAACATTTTACTTAATGTGTATGTATAACATGAGGAGGGTTGTAGGGATGTATCATGGAATTCAATAAATTTTTGCGCCCATTGCCATTCGTTGGTACTAAAATCACAATTATGACTTTCCTCAGAGATGCGGTTTAGGAACTCCTGTGTTGGTAGGGGTTGGGAGGAGATGTGATTAACTAAAACTGCTTGAACGTTACCAGCTGGTCTTGGAATAACATTTCTTGTGGAGTTGCATCGACAAACATAGAACTCGATGTCACTTGCATCAACGTCAAGATTATCCCATGGTTCCGTCTCTTCCCTTTCACCATTGAAAAAAAATTATAATGAAATTAGAAATTAAGTTGAACGTTGTGGAAAAAAGACACAACATCAAAATTTAAAGAGAAAAACAAAATCGCTTGTGGCACCAATGGGCTTTGATAGGTTTCATCAAGTGATGGGACATTTATAAACCCATTAGTTGTTTTACTCATATGCCCTTAAAGTCCCATGGCATTTAACTTGACATAGCGTTGCTCGTCTGGCCTTGTGTGTGAAGAGTTTTCTACATGGGTCATTGTCAACTTTTCCATGCATTTAATGCTCGTCGAATGTTTACTTACCACCATCAATGCTGCTGGTGTTGGTAGGTTCACATTGTCATTGCCATAGACACATAACATAGGAAATACTTTCTCACCTTCACATCGTTCCAGCTACCGCATTCAATGGAAATCCAGGTTGGTGCGTTTGGTTTTATTGCATTGGACTACGTAGTTAATGGTAATAACTATGGTACAGTTGTTACGATGGTTCGGTTGGTTCATATTCTAAATGTAAATACAAGCATTTTTATTACATTGTAACCTAAATGATGTGCTTTAATGTCATAATGATATTTCAAGTATAGGGTTTTAGTTTTTTAACATGGACGACGATGTTTTCTCATGGTAGTGATTAAATATTGTGGGGTTATTATACTGATTGAATCTTATTTTCAACTCATTTATCCACTTGACAAAGATGCATTGTCACTGAATGATATTGTAGTGGATGAACAATGTCAGGGGTCAAGGAAACTTAACAAGGAAGGTTCAGATATAGCAGATGGATGTTGTCCCACAGTTGGCATGTATTTTGAAAGTCCTAATGATGTCAATACCTTCTACCACCAGTATGCTGTTAAAAGAGGATTTGATATTAGGACAAGATCGTCAAAGAAAGGAATTGACAATGAATTGCGGTACTTCGTTCCAATTTGCTCCAGATAGCGCAAGTATGTGTCATCTATCCCTACAGAAAGGCATACTCAACCAACCCAAGCGTATGAATGTCCTGTCCGAATTACACTCACCAAAAAAGAGGATAAATGATACATCACTTCCTGTGTCGATCATGACCTTACTCCAACTAAGTCAAGGTTGTTTCTTCGCAATAAGGACATCAACTTAAAAGTGAAGAGTATGCTTGAGATGAATGATGAGGTTGGGGTTCGGTTGAACAAAAGTTTTGTATCATTAGTCCATTAGGCTGGAGGTTATGAAAACCTTCCATTTGTGGAGAGACATAAGAAACTATGTGTCTGAACAATAATATGCGAATTTAGTGACTACGTGTAATTTAGTGGTTCACTGCATTCAAGAACTGAATACCATGACATAATATGCGAATTCAAATATTCAGGTTCAACCTTACGGATGACATTAAATAAATTTGAAAGCGTTCTTTGAACATTGTCCTTTGACACCTAGTCCAATGAGGTGAACTTAGAAGTCCAATCACAAAAGCTATGACACCGCAATATTTATGGTTAACTACGTGTAAATTAGTGGTTGACTGCTCTTAAGAACTAAATACCCTGACATGATATGCATATTCAAATGTTCAGGTTCAGCCTTAGGGATGGGATTGAATCAATTTGAAAGTGATCTTTGAACATTGTCCTTCGACACGTGGTCCAATCAGGTCAAGTTGCAAGTCCAACAATGAAAGCTATGACACCCAAGTATTTGTGGTTAACTATGTCTAATTTTGTGGTTCATATCGCGTTCAAGAACTTAATACCCTAACATAATATGCGAATTCAAATGTTCGGCTTCAACCTTAGGGATGGGATTGAATCGATTTGAAAGTGTTCTTTGAACATTGTGCTTCGACACCTGCTCCAATGAGGTCAAATTGGAAGTCCAGCCATGAAAGCTATGGCACCCACAAATTTATGGTTGACTATGTGTAATTTAGTGGTTCATTCCATTCAAGAACTGAATGCCCTGACATAATATGCGGATTCAAATGTTCTTGGTAAGCCTTAAGGATGGGATTGAGTTAATTTGAAAGCGTTCTTTGAACATTGTCCTTCGACACCTGGTCCAATGAGGTGAACTTGGAAGTCCAGCCACAAAAGCTATGGCACCCAAAAATTTGTGTTTGACTACATGTAATTTAGTGGTTCATTTCGTTCAAAAACTGAATACCCTGGCATGATATGTGTATTCAAATGTTCAGCTTCAGCCTTAGGGATGGGATTGAATCAATTTGAAAGTGTTATTTGAACATTGTCTTTCGACACATGGTCCAATGAGGTCAACTTGGAAGTACAGCAATGAAAGCTATGACACCCCAATATTTGTGGTTGACTATGTGTAAATTATTGGTTGACTACATTCAACAACTGAATACCCTAACATGATATGCAAATTCAAATGTTCAGGTTCAGCCTTAGGGATGGGATTGAATCAATTTGAAAGTGTTCTTTGAATATTGTCCTTTGACACTTGGTCCAACCAGGTCAAGTTAGAAGTCCAGCCATGAAAGCAATGACACCCAAATATTTGTGGTTTGCTACGTGTAATTTAGTGGTTCATTGCATTCAAGAACTGAATACCCTAACATGATACGTATATCCAAATGTTCAGGTTCAGCCTTAAGGTTGGAATTTAATCAATTACAAAGTGCTCTTTGAAAATTATCCTTTGACACCTGGTCCAATCAGGTGAAGTTACAAGTCCAACCATGAAAGCTATGACACCCAAATATTTGTGGTTCACTACGTGTAATTTAGTGGTTCATTGAGTTTTTGAACTGAATACCCTAACAAGATATGCGAATTCAAATGTTGACGTTCAGCCTTAGGGATGGGATTCAATCCATTTGAATGTGTTCTTTCAACATTTTCCTTCCACCTGTTGTCCAATTATGTAAACACGGAAGTCCGACCATGAAAGCTATGACACCCCAATATTTGTGGTTGACTACGTGTAGTTTAGCGGTTCATTCCGTTCAAGAACTGAATGCCTTGACATAATATGCGAATTCAAATGTTCTTGTTAAGCCTTAAGGATGGGATTGAGTTAATTTGAAAGCGTTCTTTGAACATTGTCCTTCGACACCTGGTCCAATGAGGTGAAATTGGAAGTCCAGCCACAAAAGCTATGGCACCCAAAAATTTGTGTTTGACTACATGTAATTTAGTGGTTAATTTCGTTCAAAAACTGAATACCCTGGCATGATATGCGTATTCAAATGTTCAGCTTCAGCCTTAGGGATGGGATTGAATCAATTTGAAAGTGTTATTTGAACATTGTCCTTCGACACATGGTCCAATGAGGTCAACTTGGAAGTACAACAATGAAAGCTATGACACCCCAATATTTGTGGTTGACTATGTGTAAATTATTGGTTCACTACGTTCAACAACTGAATACCCTAACATGATATGCAAATTCAAATGTTCAGGTTTAGCCTTAAGGATGGGATTGAATCAATTTGAAAGTGTTCTTTGAATATTGTCCCTTGACACTTGGTCCAACCAGGTCAAGTTGGAAGTCCAGCCATGAAAGCAATGACACCCAAATATTTGTGATTTGCTACGTGTAATTTAGTGGTTCATTGCATTCAAGAACTGAATACCCTAACATGATATGTGTATCCAAATGTTCAGGTTTAGCCTTAAGGTTGGAATTTAATCAATTACAAAGTGCTCTTTGAAAATTATCCTTCGACACCTGGTCCAATCAGGTGAAGTTACAAGTCCAACCATGAAAGTTATGGCACCCAAATATTTGTGGTTCACTACGTGTAATTTAGTGGTTCATTGAGTTTTTGAACTGAATACCCTAACAAGATATGCAAATTCAAATGTTGACGTTCAGCCTTAGGGATGGGATTCAAACCATTTGAATGTGTTCTTTCAACATTTTCCTTCCACCTGTTGTCCAATTATGTAAACACGGAAGTCCAACCATGAAAGCTATGACACCCCAATATTTGTGGTTGACTACGTGTAGTTTAGTGGTTCATTGCGTTCAAAAACTAAATACCATTACTGTAAATGGGAATTCAAATATACAAGTTCAAACTTATTGTGATTAAATACACTACAAAATGTATTTTCAACATTTTATCACCTTTTTTGTTCCAATTAAAGTGGTTTAAAGTGATTTCATTTTTCAATTAAATATATATATACATTTGTTACATTTGTCCAAACAATGAATATATGCAATTCCTACGTAATTGTTTATAGTACAAAAGGTATAGACTTGATTTTTAATTGGCAGATCACATTTGTCTTAATTTGTAATCTTCGAAAGAATCTCGGTTCGACGAATATTATCCTTGTGCAAAATCCATTTCCCCACAAATTCTTCTTTGAAGACATGCATTTATTCCTAAAAATAAAATACCCCAACAACTTATACAGTGCATTAATCAACCAACGACATAAATGTTGACAGTAACACAGATTTACAAGCCGTGGATTATTTTGGCATGGTTTTCCAATCAAACCTTGCCACCCTGTCCCAAAGTTCCATGAATTTCATAACCATCACATCATAATCATAGCTGAAAATGGTGAACACCATTTATGAATTGACTTTAAAATGTCCTACATTGTTGTGACAAAAAATTAACACTGAGACGTGAAAACTCACCTGTTTGGTTGTCGAGGGACATCGTGCAGGATGACTTTTAAAGCACTTGGTTTTTCCAACTCAAGATTGTCAACCACACCAATCAAGTGTTCTAAACGCTATGTCTGTGACCATGATCATAACATTAATAACACTTTCAATGTACTCAAAAAGTCCTTTGACATGTGAATCATTCAACCAATAAAAAAGGATCATGAACTTACAATTGCCTTATGAATAGCCTTGCGGGAAGGATTACTATGTCCCAACCAGTCCAACACAAAGAGCTCTCTAGTGATACAGTTAACCACATAGCACCACCAATGGTCATTGTGAATCGTGGGGACAAAAACCTACAATCCAATTTAAATTAAGACATTATGGAGAACTTGCTGAATATTTTGCAAACTAAACATAATAAGCACTTACAAATTCAGTAGCAAAAACATCTTCAAGATGAATCATCCCATCTAGGTAAAATAATTCGTATTCCTAGTATTCCCAAACCTGCATTTTGGGAAGTTTGGACTTTGCCTGCCTATTTTGGTTTGTCATGTCCTCAATGACAACACATTACAACAAGTTTACATTCATTAATTTGTCTTAGATGAAACATAAAAGAAGTACATATTTCACATATCGTAAAAAAGGGATTAAGGCATAATTTGTTTGATTGTCCCACCATTTTTCAATTGTTCATATACGAGGCTGCTGTTGGCAAATAACATAACCTACAAACAATTTTTCACAACAAACAATTAGTCAATTTTTCAATTTGCATTATCAATTGAAGGTTAGACAATAGCGTGAGGGCTGACCATATTATCAACTTCCCCTCCGGGCCCAAGGAGAGAAGATCGCCCTTTGTAATCATATGACGATTAATCTCCATAAGAACAATACAAAAAGCAGCACATACAATGATCTATCAATTTTCATTCCTAACCAACAACATGATCTAACCACTTTCAAACTAAAAGAAATAAACTGAACACACCTGCTACCTTTACCATCTCCACATGTAATAGCCCTATAGATTTTCCATAGTCAACAACCGGGCTCATAGGGTAACACTAGGCACAGGACTCACAGGACTGAGCTGCCTATCAAGACTGACATTATGCTTGGACTGTCGAACAGTGGGTAAGTTATGTGGTCCCATCGATGGTGGTCCCGCAAAACTCTAATGTGGAGAACTGAACAGCTGTTTTTGAATCTAGTTAACTTTGTCCTCAAGAGCAGCAATATGTTCCTTATTTGCCAGCAGTTTCCTTTTGGCAGCAGCAATTTCCTAGGACATAGTCTCTTCTCAGTTATCAGACCATGGAGCATAAACATCATCCATGCCCTTTGGAGGTGAGGTTGGTGCAGAAGACTTCAATGCTTCGCACACTATATCAATTTCGTTTTCATCCTCCACAAGTTCCCAATCAAAGACAACCTACATATTGTTTGCAATAAAGAACATAATGTATTCCAATAACATACAAAATCCATAAAACCATAATCAATACCTCATTAGTTAAAAAAGTAGAACATATATTGGAAGACCTCATACTACTAGAAGGACATCCAAGCATCCATGGGAATGAAGGACTGCAACCCAATCCCACATGTTGTCCTACCCATAACTGTTTCAAACAAACACATCGCTTGTCAATCAAACATATGAAAAAGAATTTAGATTGTCAAAACAATTATACTAACCTACAAGACAACAACACATCCCGACAATTGGATAGCAACCGCGTTAATCTGCTGATTATACAATATGGCAACTATGTTTAAACTTTCAACCAAGAAACTGTGAACAACTGCCCCCCAATTATACATATTTAAATTACGTACATTATCTAACAAATGAAAGGAATTGTACTAATATTCCTAGAAGATCGAGGAAAATAAAATGTAGCAAGTGCAAGTAATACATACAGTCTGCAGAAGTCCTCAACATTTTCATCATTGTTTATATCAGAATCACGAAGTTTGGCAAGATTCAAATTTGTGGCAATGTCAGTGCCATGAAACAATTGTTTGACGAAACTTGCACCACCATCTTCAAGGGTAACCTCCTGCCCAGTTACCCGTAACCCTAATACATACATCAAACAGAGAAAATAGGACTAAAATTTGTCTAATGCGAAAACTCTGGTGTACGCTACACCACCTACTAATGAGTTCCTTCATAAGAACAGATGAAATCTACAGTGGTTATTCCAAACGCAACAACCATTTGAACAGAGTAGTCTCCAACATCTGCCTCTGAAGTGGAGAATTAGACGATTAATTTCAATAATGGCATCTGTCTGGACTATGTGCCTGACTCTCAGCTGTTAATACAAAACAACAAACAACTTAATATGTTTTTAGACTTACAGATTTAAATATGAAATGAAATTCCATGAATGACTAACCTTTGATTTTCCCTGATGAACTCCAACAGATACTTTAGGAGCCATATCTTTATACTAGTGAAACTGCTCCTCAAGAGAAAATAGCCCCATTAGTGAGATATTGAAAGTACAATCACAAACAAAATACTTAGTGTGAAACTAAACAACAGAAGTCATATAAATTGGAAGTGTTTTTTTTTTTTGTTGAACAAGTTCCTTCAAATGAGGAGGCCTTTGGCATACATAACAATAGCACAGATGGAAACCAACAATGTGTCAAACCCATCACATACTAGTTGACTATGTTTGCCTATGTGATTGAATGAGATGGCCTTTGGCATACAGATAGATAATAGTGGATTTGCCTGGAATGAATCTACAAATGTATTTAATGTCGAGGATGAAGTTTGGGTTGACCTAATTAAGGTAAACATGACACCTTTAGCAATTTACATTGTCAATCCTCAGTTGACATTTAAGTTGAAGTAATGTACTTGAAAATGTTTATTCCAGGTAAAGCCAAGGGCAGCTAAGTGGAGGGTTAAACCTATCAGGCACTATGACCTGATGGAGAAACTATGGGCAGCTGATCGAGCCACTGGCCAAGGAGTTGGCACTGCTCGTCAAGTTAGGCGACGTATTGAATCACAATCTTTTAACATGGAATTGAACAAAGAGCATATGGAATACGTGCTAGAGCCATCCACATTTCAGGAAGAGACTGAAAAAGCTTTACCACTGGTGGATTCTTATAGTCTAGCTCCCACTCATTCAACACCATATGCACCTTCTGCCAGAAACTCATCATCGCGGGGATAAAAAAGAAAACCCCCTATGGTGGATGATGGATGCTCAATTTTAAACATTGACAACTAACCTAAAAGAAGTCACTGAAGCCATCAACATCGACAATTCAAATATAAAAGAATTTTCGATAATTGCACGTGAACACAATGTAATATTTCGTGAACATGTGCACAACATGCGTCGTAACTCATTCTACTAGTACACCAAAAATGATATTGGGACATGTTAGTTCAACTTAGCATATCCGACGATGCAAGTATGGAACAATGTTACGAATACTTGTGTAGTAACCCAACTTTGGTGAAGTGTCTGTTTAACATGCCTGCAAATCGTCGTCTGTCAAAGTTAATGAGTATTATAAATAGGGGCTCGTTTTGATTGATGTTGAATGTCTTGTTTTAATTGTAATATGAAAACTTTATATGACATTGTAATTGCTAATCTTCTTTGTGTTGAACATTATCATTTGTAATGTTATTAACTACTAAATGTTATGTATTTATATTGCATAATGATTTAGTTTGTTACTCACATTGCTTCATATGTATACAAAATTACATAAATGTGTTTGATCTAAAAATTTTTCTATTTTACTTGTATAGCTATGGCTTCATCTTCTGGAAGCAAATGACACATAGCTATCAGGACACGTGGAGGGAAATCCCGACTTCGTGATGATGTTGCTCTTGGTTCTGAGATGGGTGGCGTTGAGGACTTGCTGAACCAGACACGATTTTTTAGTGAACAGGACCAAATGGTTCAATATGCGACTCAGTTATACTGGAGGAAAATTCAACCACCAAGGGTGATGAATTTGCCTTGGTTTAGAAAAGAAGGGTTTCAATTTCAAAACCATCTCTTATTTCAGCAATTGCAAACATTTGTCATGCTCCGACATGCTTACTATGATGACTTGATGAAGGTTTTCTATTCAAACCTCAAGATGACAGCAGATGGTAACCTTCAGAGTGAGGTTAATAACAAAAAAATAACTATTTCACCTTCTGATTGGATGCCTTTAGCACACCTCAAATATGAAGGTCTGGAAGTCTCATATCCAAACATCCCTAAGCACCTTAACTATGACCGTGAATTAGCATTGAATTCAATGCTTAGACTCGAGTTTCAGGGTCAAGGTCTCAGGAATGTAGCCAGCTTGACTGTTGATGATAGGCTACTCCATTACGCTTACGTCCATATATTAAAATTGCGGTAAAAAAACTTTGCTCAATTGCTGCAGGAAGACATTTTTATGTTATGGGCCATCAAAAATAATATATTGATTAATTGGCCTCATTACATTATGTAACACATGCTTAAATACAAGGATAATAATATGGCTCTTCTGTACGCCATGCTCATTTCATGCATATTCATTGTCTTCAGCATCAACTTATCCCGTGAAAGATGTGTGCACCTAGGTTGGACAAATTACTTTGGCAAAAAGACATTGCACAAACTAAATATCTTTCGTGTTAATGGTATGTGGCAATATGGGACAACTGATGATGGTAATGATGATGATGATGACGAAGATGGTGAAGGGCCACCACAAGCGGGCGATCATGTTCAACAACCTACACCCGAAGGACTAGTCCCCCAATCCCCGACCATGGTCAGATGTTTGGTTTTCAAGAGTTGCAAGAAGGATTAAATAGCTTGAGGATTCACATCGATCAAAGATTGGATAATTTGAATATGCACATGGATACTAGGTTGGATCATTTGTAGACACATATGGACACCAGATTGGATCATTTGCAGACTCATATGAACACTACACTTAATTATTTCCAAATGCATGTATACAGGCAATTTGAGGGAGTGGAACAAAGAATGGATAAAGTGCAGAACCAAATTGAACGACTTTCGCAATAACATGTTATGATATTTTTATGAATGTATCAATTTAATATTAGATGTATTATTATTTTAATGTTATTAACTATTTTTATCTAATTGTGTTATATTTATTTATTTTATGAAATTTAGAACTTTGTTCATATCTTTTAAAATAATATGTTTTCCTATGTTTTCCTATTTATTTTGACAATACAATTTAAAAAATTTTGCATATATGAACAATTTCTTTTAATTTTAAATTTTATATCAAACTCACTTGACGAACCATATTGGAAATAATTTTCTTGTGACATACTACAATATACGTATAAGTTACTTTTACAATATAATTTAAAAAAAATTATGTATTAACAATATTTGAAAATTATAATTTTTATATTACTTGAGAAAGTGTATTGAAAATAATTTTCTTGTAACACAAAAGTACCATATACATATAATTAATTAAATTTTATTTCAAATTTATTTTAACCACTTAGACAAATTTATATTATTAGAAATTAAAAAAAATATTTCATTAATGAAACCAAACAAATTACATAAGTTTCATTAATTAATTTTAACTCAAACAACAAATATGTAATTGTATATTTTCATTAATAACAAAAAATAATTCAATTACACCAAACAAATTAATTATATTTTATTTTAAATTATTTCTAAAATAAAGGTAAATTTGTAATCTTACCATTTAAATTTAAAAATATTAAAATATCTACCACACCTATTATATCACTCATAAACTTTCATAAGCTTTCTACTTAAATCTTACTATCTTTTCCTTAATACAAACAACCAAACTTTCTACACACTTTCCTCTCAAATCACCTCTAATTCACTTTCTTTAATCCACTCCGTAATCCAAACAATTTTTTAATTTTTTAACTAATCTTACATCAAATATTCGGAAAAAAATGAATAATTAATTTTTAACTAAAACATTTCATCTTTCCAACCGACGTTAAGTTTGATTTATAATCTTCATTCATTCTTATTATTACTAATTATATTTATTTATAATCTTCATTCATTAAAGTTATTATTAATTATATATTATTTAATATTAAAATAATTTACATACTTTAATAATATTATCGAATCTTACTAATTAAATAAATTTAAATATCATATTATATTTTACTAGTTCGATTTGGTAAATTCAAATTTTTTAGTCGTATCAGTCTGATTTAAAATAATGTACGAGGTGATTGATTTAAAATGATGTACTAGGTGATTGCCCTAATTTGGGAGAGATTAATTATCATCACGTAGGTTTGTGGGGGCTTGTGTCCTTCCCTTTCACGAATCAAAAGTGATATTTGCACGTGAATCGACAAAACACGTGCAGAGGAATCCTTTATTACCACCGATGAGGTAGGTGTGGCTGCTGATAGCAACGCCAATTAATACCTCAAAAAATGGTTCACTCTCTGCTGCTATTTCTAGTTCTCACTCTCACTGCTGTTTCTGCTCAGCAACATCAGTATGATGACCCTTCTGTCACAGCCACCATGGAGAAATTTTCTGGCTACGCAATTCATGAACCTCATTCTTTCCAACTCACTTCACTCTCCGTTGATGCTCAAGCTCTGCAGAACCAGGTAGTACTCTACTTACCCAACTGGGGTTTTTGGTCTTTGGGCAGGTTGATTGTTTGTAGTCTTTTAACTGTGTCTTCCTCCTAGATTGATGAGCTTGCAGCTTTTTCTGACTCACCTGCTCCATCAGTGACCAGGGTCTTGTTCACTGACAAGGATGCTTTAGGTCGCAGGTATGTGGATAAAGTTCCATTTTTTTTTAAATTTTATTATCATGGTTGGGCTGTATATTTTGGTTGTGGTATCGTGTAAAAGAACACTGTTGATGTAACTCTGCATAGATGCAAAGGTGAATTTATATTAGTGCAGAAAGGAGGTGCAAGTTTTTTTTTTTTTTTTTTTTTTTTTTTTTAAGTTTACGTATGAATAAACTATGCAATCTTATGAAGATATGCCCTTGACCATAGTCTGCCTTTATAGACTTTTACTCTTGTGTTTTATCTGTAGGTATGTAAAAAGCCAGATGGAACTTGCTGGTTTATCTGTGAGAGAGGATGCTGTTGGTAACATATTTGGTCGTTGGTGAGTGTCTGATTGTTCCTCAGAAGCTTTCATAATAAAATAATATCTAACCTCAAAATTTATATTTTTATAATTTTCTCTCTGGTATTTGACTGGATCATCAAGCTCATGTGAACATCGTAACCTTCTATATCTTAGTAGCAGTATGACTGTAATTTACTAACTACACTCACCGCCTTATCCTTTGCTTGCTTTTTGCAGGGATGGCCTTGAGCCTGAGCTTGCTGCAGTTGCAACAGGTTCGCACATTGATGCCATACCTTACTCTGGAAAATATGATGGAGTTCTTGGTGTTTTAGGCGCTATTGAAGCCATCAGAGTCCTAAAAAGGTTTTATTTTATTTTATTTTCCTTTTTTATTGCTGATGTAGTACTTAATTGAATGTTCAAAATACAAAAATGTTTAATTGCTGTCTATCTTCCACTAACTAGTGAGCAGGTTTGGAAGTTTCAGCACATTTAATTCCTAATGTATTTTCACTGTTCTGGTGTTCTGTATTAGCTTCTGCAGAAGTTAGTTCAAATAGATACTCATCTCTTTCAGTATAATTATTTCAAAGTTCAAACATTGTGGCCTTAGGACATTCAATCAAGACAAAGCTAACTTATATTTTCTATTTAATGAGTTACTAAATCTTTATAACTCTAGTTCCAATATTTATGTGGTTTGATGAGTTGATGCTTGACCAGAACAGTATCATTGACTTGTTGTGTTGTGGATGACTCAATGTTAGCCAACATATCATAGCTCTAAACCATTTTACAAAAACAGGAACAAATTATGTCCTGGCAAATGCCGAAATATCAACTCATACAACTGCAGAGAAATGAGATGTTCCGCAGATAATTAATTCCTTGTAATTGGGTAGGATGCATGAAAGATCCAAATTTCCAAGATGAGACTTACCATGTACAATCATTATCCACTTTTGTATAGAGTAGTGATGTTTGTGATATTGATTGTAAACTTCACAGGTCCGGTTTTAAACCTAGAAGACCATTGGAAGTCATATCATTCACATCAGAAGAACCAACACGCTTTGGGATAGGTTGCTTGGGAAGGTCAGAAACTGCATTTATTTACTGTCTTCGAATAGGATTCCTATTTGTTATTTTGTCAACAAATCCATAATTCCTTTTTATCCTCTCGTGTTGTGTCACTAATTCTGATAACCAAGCTACATTCCATATTCTACTTCAAGCTTTATCACTTATTACCTTTGTGCAGCCGCTTATTGGCCGGGAGTGAGGATCTTGCAAATGCTCTGAAGACAACAACTGATATTCAAAACATATCCTTCCTAGATGCTGCAAGATCTGCTGGGTATGGGAAAAATGAAGACGACTTATCCAGTGTATTTTTGAAGAAAGGAGCATATTCTGCTTTTATAGAACTTCACATAGAACAAGGACCTATTCTGGAAGATGAAGGTACATATCTTGGAGCTAGCACAAACTTGAAATAGCCATAACTTCAATGATCAGATGTAATATGTTTCTTGACCCAGGTATATCTATAGGCATAGTTACTGCCATTGCAGCTCCAGCAAGTCTAAAGGTTGAATTTGAAGGCAATGGTGGCCATGCAGGCGCGGTCCTCATGCCTAACAGGTGTCTGCCATCTTAAAACAAATATTATTTTGTGACATTACACCCTTATCCTTTTCTATTATCACACGCAGTAACTTGAACTGAACATGCAGATATCTTCTTTCTATAGTTCCTCAGATTTTTATGTTGTTCAATATCTTCCCATGATTTTTGAGTGAACAAATAGTAACATTCTATATTTTGAATCCATTACATTTTCTAGTCCACTATTTTGATCCCTTTCGAAATTGAAACGTCTTAATTGGTGAACTCTAATGCCTTAATTACACTTTATATATCCTTTTGAGCAGAAATGATGCTGGTCTTGCTGCTTCTGAGTTAGCCCTGGCTGTGGAGAGGCATGTGCTGGAATCTGGGTCAATTGATACCGTTGGCACTGTTGGTAGGTTATTATTGAAGTGCCTCGGTTAATCTAGAACTTTCATTTAAACTAATCCCTTTTATTTTACAAGGTATCCTGGAACTGCATCCTGGAGCAATCAACAGCATCCCTAGCAAATCTCACCTAGAAATTGGTGTGTATTTACGGGACAACTTCAGTTGTACCTGGCATTCTTACAATGTTAAATTACAACTGGTTTTATATACAATAGTTGTTTCTTTGTTCTTGTTACAGATAATTGTTCGCTTTTTCTTTCACTACGTATGGATAATTTCAGTTACTAGTTTATTGTAATTGTTCGTACAAATATTTAGTTTGTAATTATTCTGTATTGTCATAGACACAAGAGACATCGATGAGGAAAGAAGAAACCAAGTGGTGGAGAAAATTCATCAGTCAGCAATTAAAATAACCAAAACCCGTGGTGTCAAGCTCTCTGACTTTCGTGTCATCAATCAGGATCCACCAGCTCTTTCTGATGAAGCTGTCGTAAAGGCAGTTGAAATTGCTACAAAAGAACTAAACCTGACAAGCAAATTTATGATCAGTAGAGCCTACCACGATTCATTGTTTATGGCCAGGTAATACTGGAGAGAGAGAAAGATGACAATTGTTTTTACTTGAGCAGATATTATTTTTGTTTGAAGTGCCCCAAAATATCCATTATTAAATTTTCAAATACTGAATTACGTAGATCTAACTAAGAAAAAGGTTCATTTAAAGGTTATGTGATTTCCATGAGCTTGGGGATAATGCACTATGCTAATACATTTGACTTGTCTCTCTTTATTCAACGACTAAACCTTGACCATAATGGAAAACAGAATGGTGACCAAATGGGAGGAAATAAAAAACAAGGAGAAGAAAATCTTGTTTTGAGCATGATAGTGAATGGATTGAAGAAGTTATTTGGACCAACAAAACATTTTCTCACAATTTTGACTTGCATTTAAACTGTATATATTTTAATTTTGTAGAATAATGGGATTCTTATTATGTTTGGAAACTTGTCATGTTTCCGGACTTGTTATTACTATAATTTGGTGCTTAGTCTTTTTTTTCTTGTTTCAATGCTTGTCATATGAATCTATTCTAACATCATACATTCAGGAGAATATTGTTGAGAGCCTCATGTATCTCTTTTCATCCTATTGCCATCTAAGTTTAATGCTTGCAAACATTCTGACAGCAATTGAAAGACCTCCAATGTGTTGGTTCTCAAGTGAGTATTCACGAAAGTCCTCTATTGAGTAATATAAAAAAGGGAAAAGTAGGAAACTACTATAAAAGTGAAGTGTTGATTTTAGTGTTGTTACCACGAATCAATAAGTCTATTGGGATGTACTGGGGACTTGGATTCTATATAGAGAAGACTCATAAATCCATTGCCTTAAGGTTTTTGGTTGAAGGCGGTATCAATCTTTTATGTGGTTTTAGCTTAGGTCTCGTGGTTTGTGAATTTCCTTTTGAAATACTTAATTGTAGTCGATGGTTCGTCTTGGTGATCGGCTTTTCTGACGGAGGATCACACAAGCGTGTACCGTTAATGATGAACCACAGTACAAGTAAAGGTCATAAGTGAGGTACTCGTGGTTAGAAATATGTCGGCTCAAGGGGATATATCAATGTAGAAGAGACTCACACTTGAGAGAGAAATTGTTAGAAATCTAAGTACGAGTCTAAATTCTACATTAAGTAGAAATAAGGAAGTTGAGTACCATATAAAAAAAAGACTCCAACTTATTTTTTTAAAGCTTTTAGTTGGATGTGATTTCAATTCTTTATATGGGTTCGACACATGTCCTACTGATGTGGAATGTGGAATATTTTTGAGGCGGTAAATTTCCCTCCAAAGACCCAACACATTGACATAAATTAATCCAATTTTATTATGTTACAAGAACACCACAAAGCGTTCGCTATTATATGAATTAAATATCCGCTGCTCATGTACGTTCATTATTTAATTGCAGGCTTTCTCCGATGGGTATGATTTTCATTCCTTGTTACAAAGGTATTTATTTACTTTTTCTTTTTTCGAACCACTTGCACTTTCAGCATTTTTTTTATCAATTGCTAAAAGAAAGGGAACAAACTGTAGTTTGTGCTCTAATTATCTTAAAGCACCTTAGTGATTGAAAAGTAGAGCTCTAATCTTGTGTAAATAAACATCTAAAGAATGAACTTAGAAAGCAGAAACTTTGCATATAATTTTTTCATGTTAAATTAGACATGGCAAAAAGGCTCATAGTCATAGCCTTTGATCCCCATTCCCATTCTACCATACCCAAATGTTGACGGTTCAGTGTTGGGTTTTCCTCAACGGTAATTGGAGGGCGCCAAGTGGGTTTGAAGATGTATGTCAAACTCAAAATAGTTAAACTACAGACAATGTAAAGCATACAATTGAGTTTATACGGTGAGGACAAGACCCAACCCCACCCCCACCCAACCTTGTTGCTATAGATTCACATGCATGTGGAAGTGCCTTCCAGTTTCCAATTTGATGGAGCTAAATAGGGATATGAATTTTTTATTTTCTGAAAATAATTTGTCAATATTCTTTTTCTTGCTTTTGCAGGGTACAGCCATAAGCCTGAAGAGTTTGCCAGCATTGAAGATATGTCTAATGGTGTAAAAGTATTGGCGCTCACCCTAGCTAAATTGTCCAGTCAGTTACATCAGATGTGAGTTATGTGGACATCATTGTTGAACAAAAACGTAATTTATTTCTGTTAGATTGGTACAGCCTACTGATTAAATAATTTAAAACTTCAGATATAATACCCCTTTATTCTATCAAGATGAGGGGTTGAACCATTCAATATGAAAAGTGGTTTTATAAGAAACAGATTTACTGTAGTAAAATGATAATTGCCTGCCTGTGGAAGAACTCACGGCAGTGAATTTTACTTCACCAAACTGCTCAAAAGTCAAAAGAAACTACTGATCCAGTTGCATATACCTCAACCAGAATAGCCTTTTTAAATCTTAAATAGTTGGACCACTTTTTATGGAGACAAAAGACATCTTACTTTTCTCAATTGTCCATATTGCGTTATGAAATCCCACCTGATCACAATAGTTGGAACAGCTGGATTCAATAAATAAAAGTGATTAGAAAATAAGTGGGAAAATACATATTTTTAGTTTGGTAGTTGGAATAGCTCATTATGGATCCTTTGAGTGCGAAAATGATATTGTGGGTGGTAAGATTTTCCTCAAGAAGAAGGAAGTTAGTAAAGTTAAGAGATGAATTTTAGTTGGCATGCTCCAGATGGGTAGTTTCGCTCATGCCTATGTTTATTGCTTGAACTATGGAGAGATTCAAAAGAAGAAACCGTTCATTCTTCACTCTCAAATTATGCCTCAAACTCAATCTTGACGTGGCTAGGTTTGTACCTACTATTTTGTACTGCACTTCTCTTAGGTTGTGATTGAATTTGACCTATAAACCAATTATATTCATAACTTACTACTGTTTAATATAATAATGACTTTTCAACAGACAAAGCACGGTAAAGCAATTTTAACTCACAAATTACCTCCTAGATATGAATGCTGAAATGTACACTTGCCCATTATTTCTTTATGTCAAGTTTCTTGCTATATGAACAAATCAATGCAATTTTTTTCTTATGAAAATCTAGCTATTATTTTCAACTAAAATTGATTTTCAGTGTCCATTTTCTACTTCATGAAGTTATATGTGAATTGCATTATTAATATTTAAATAATGCAATGCAAGCACTTCCCAGGAAAACTTTGCTCCTTTTTCATGCATATGCTTTGATGAAGCTTCAAGCTTTCGTTTGAAAAAACCTTTGCCACGAAATTCAAATTTTGTGTCCGTTATGTGCACCAGATGTTAAAAGAAATTTATTTGCAAATGATATCTAGGACTAAAGACAAAATTCAAGAATCCTAGTTTAACTCAGATTCTAAGAGTAACTTTTTCAAGTTCAAAAAAAAACTTCAAGTCCACACTAATGTGTTTCATGGTTAATGTGCTGGGCTTTGAATGAATTATTAACAATTTAATAAATGATTAGAGGGTGTCGGGCATTTTTCGAGGGGTTACGCAGGAACAGTCATGGATAGGGTCTAAGCAATGCATTAGATGGGATGTCTTTTCTCTAATTGCTTTTCTACAAAGACATTACCATCATGATTTAGTGATCCTCACTTGAAAAATTAATTAGTATTTTATATCACCAACCAGATTATAACTACCCCTATTTATTTATGATGGAGATACCACGTTCAAATAATAGAAATCTGATTGAAAAAGTGTATGCAAACAGCAGAAACAAACTCTCTTTAAACTAGTTTTTGGAATTGAGTTTGATTCAAATATAAATTCTAAGATAGAAATCAAATCATAGTAATAAATGATTAGTCCTTTGAATTTCATGCTTAAATTTGCCAAACTTTGGCACAAGTGGTATGTGTTGAAAATCTTAACCCTTACTAATAATTAGTAATATGGTTAATAATGATTCACCACTTTGACCTGATGTTGAGTTAAAAAATCAAATTCTAAGAATAAAACTTTGTAATATGATCGAAGGGAATCTGATCCTTGCCACTCTTATAGACGTTATAATTCAATTCTATATAAAAGTGTGAGTTCTGCATGTTGTTTATATAGAATTTAACCATTTTTTAGGAAAAAAAAAAATAGTAGAGATTAACATTTTTATTTAAGAGGGGACCATCTGTATTTATTATTGAAGAATTTTATTATGCACCTGTGAAACGTGTCTTTAAACTACCCAATTTATTGTTTGATTTATACTCTATCTACAATCCTAATCTTGATTTAGTAATAAACCTAAAGTCATTTTGTTTCTTTGAAAAAAAAAAAAAATTAAATCCTAAGGTTGGGTGATTTAACGTTAATTTTGAAAAGTATTATTATTATTATTTATTTGGTTTTCAATCAGGTTTATTCTTTTTTAGTGAAAAAAAAATCAAATGTAGGATCCATGTAAAATTAAGTTAAAAAATAATTCTTTTTCTTTTTTCCAACTTCGGCTAGTGAATAACAAAATTTCTAGTATTCCAATAATTCTTAGATAAATAAAATGATTGGGTTAACAACACATAAGTAGATTGAATATTTAATTTTATCTTGAAAATTCAATTTGAAATGGAAAAAGAAAAAGAAAAATATTTCGAAACTCAATTTTACACAACAGTTTCATTTAAATTCAAAATAAAGTTGTGAACTTTGATGAAACATTCACTATTTTTCATAACAAATGTCTTGGAAAAGCCATATGCAAAAGTCTTATGAATTATCAAGTTTTGTTGTAAAGAAAGAGAAAAGAAAAGACCCTAACATTCAATATCCAATTGTAAAGACGAAAACGAGAGGGTGTTTGTTTATTTGATTAAACATTGCACTATCAATTATTATAAAGAAAAAGAGAAGTGAAGACAAAAAGTATTTGGTAGAATAATTAGATTTAATTTAAGGGATTCTGTTTAATAATTTTATCCAGCGGCTTAAGAAAAGAATTATTGACAACAATTGTTGAGTACAACAAAAGTGGATGAATGCAAATTCAAAATTGGAAAGACGAAAGTTAACACCGTTAAGAAACGGCGAGTGACCGACGAGGCTCATATAAACGCGCGACAACACAACATACACAGTACAGGACAAAACTCAGGCATAAACTCAAACTCAAAACACAACTCACCAACACAGTTAGCATTATTTCTTTCCAGATCCAACTTAAAATGTGAGTCATTCTACACTCTTTCTCCATTCCTATTCATCGAAATGCACATCTTTTCTTTCTCAGATCCTCCTAATCCTTTTTTTTTTTTGTCTTTTTGTTTTATTTTATTTATTACTTAATTTGATGTGCTGTTCAATCATTTCTTTTATAATTTTCTGGTCATTGACCCTTTGGGTTGATTTTTTGAAATCGGGTTTTGTTTGGTTGATGAGAAAAAATTACGTGAAGGTTTGGTTACTTGTTGAGAAAATGTCTAATGTGAGGAAGAATAAGGCAAGTCTGGTTATATGTTGAATTTTGGAATTTGCTTTTTCTTTAGTGTTTCTCTATTGCAGAGTATAGATAATTCAAAGTTCGAGTTTTTTCCCCTCATTTTTGGGTTGTTTTGGTTCTTTTCCTGGAAGGATTTTGCACTTATATCTTTGCATGTTTTGACCCAGTTTTGGAAAAATAATGTATCCATCGAGATTTAAACTTTACCATTTTTGTTGTAACTTAAAATATATACTATAGACGCTCTTCACGTGTGATCTATGTTTATATTGAATTTGTCGGTGAAAACCATTTATGTAACATATTCTCTTCATTGATTTTGGAGTGTGAGAAAATTCAATGTATTTTAATTTCTCTAAACCACAGCATGTTTTCATTAGGATGATCTACGTGGTTACACTTAAAAAGAAAAATATTCCGGGCTGTTCTTATTCTCCTTGCTTAACACCCATCTTATTTCTTGCACATATGTCTTGTTTTTGATATAGTTGAGTTATTAATTTTTTAATTATTAGAGTCTTAATCATGGAGACACCCACCAACCCATTTGATGGCTTTCCTTTTCCATGTTTTAGTTTTTCTTGAGTGCTTTTAAGCCTGGAATTAGGTAGACAATTGATTCTATTCCATATGATTTATGTTAAATAATGCACACATGCTTACATACAAAAAAACTTGTGATGCTCATTTCTTTACTTTTTAAATTATCATCTGCCCCTTGGTTTCGCCTTTTGTAATTGAACACAACGATTATGGATTATAGAGAATATTCTCATCTAGCCTTGTGTTTATTAAATTTATAAGTACATTTAGGCATGTTAGTTGTAACAGTGTTTAAATTGTGAGTGTCCTTAAATTGCGGTTGTAGTGAGGAGAAGATAGTTCTACTGAATGTTTCCAGGAGAGAACAATAGTTTCGATAGCACCTAGATAATTCTCCGGATTATAGGTGTAAAGTCAGAGAAATGTGTAATTATAGATTTCATGAAGGAACTTTTAGAATATCATTTTCTTTACAAGACCTTCTTATTCTAGATTTTTCTTCTTTTTTCGGAACTGTTAACGCTGTTGTTTTAAATAAAGTTCTTATTTTTGATTCTTGAGTTTTGGTTCAATGGAGGAAGTTTATATAATATATAGTACAGTTTTATACAGTATCTTTTGTTGAATCGTTTAAGTAAAATTCTGATAACAAGTAATTATTATTCAAACCGCATCCTCAGAAGCATTTATTTCAATTTTCAACCTTAAAATTGTAAGTGTACAAGTAAGTTGATTGTTTTAGAGAAAGATTCTTCTGAAAGGGTTAAGTACAAACATTTTGTGGGTTAAATTTTTTTATATTTCTACCCAAAATAGATTCAGGCTGACCTCAAATTTTTGGTGCCTTGGGAAAACTGATAAATATTGTTATTTTTTGTATTTTTTTTGCTGCAAAAACACCAATAATTCTTTCATGATCATATTGTTTTAAACAATTTCAATAGAAGTTAGAGCAGGACTATTTTTAGCAGATTGCAAATAAGATTTAAAAAATTTTAATTTCAAAAATCTTCCTTTAGTGGATGCAACAATAGTAGGAATAGTTAATATTGTTCTCTAAGTTATACATATTAGGGAAACAACTAAAATGTCTTTAAAGAATTCAATATCATAAAACTCGATTTTGATTTAATTGTTATTCTTAAAACACAATTTCATCATCAACATCATAAGAATTATCATATTTTAGATGTTTGTTCGAGGTATTGATCAGAGAATGATCTAAGTCTTTCAATACTTAGCAAAGTATCCTGATGATTTGTGATATTTCAGCCAGTTCAATTTATTTAGTTTTCACATTTCTTTGCTATAGTGCAATGGGAGTAGAAGATACAGATATTTGCATCATCAAGGAGCCAGATCACGTTGTAGTCTATTCAGATGGCATTTCCCATGATTCGGGTAATGAAGCTGGCGCTGAGCATCACAATATTACAGAGTCTTATGAACAAATCAACGAGACAACTGAACATCATAGTTCAGAGGAGAGTGCAAAGGAGTATGAGGTGAAGGAATGCACCACAGAAGTTTCTGTTAAGGTCTCTGATGTCATTAATCTTAAAAAATGTGAGGAGAAGTTAACCTCAGATTCTGAGGATTTTCTCAGTGAGAGAAGTTTTAAATCCCACAAAACAAGGGGTAAACACAATCCACGAGACACACTGAAGAATGGATCAAGACCTCCTGCTGGAAATAGTCATAGCAGGAGTACAGGCAGTGCTCAAATCAAGCCCACGGTTCCACAGCCATTTTCCTTAGCAACTGAGAAGCGTGCTTCAATTGGAACTCGTCCTGCTTTTGAAGAAGACAACAAGGGCAATAATGAGAGAAAATCTTTAAATAAAAAAAGCGTGTTATCTCCCAATATGTTCAAACAGAATCAGGTATATGCTAATTTTAAATCTCTTTGCTCCTTTAATTATTCTGATGTGCCTTAAGTATATCATCAGGGAAGAAAAACTTTAAGTTTATATATCATCTCTTGTATATTCATAATAAATTCAGAACCAGAGCTTAAACTTTTGACGCCTATCCCATTAAGAGGTTCTTCAGATTGGTAAAATAGTTATCTTTTTTATAAGGATTGCTACAACATTCAATTAAATGAAATTAAATTTTATTTGACTAAGCCACTGCAGATTGTTGATTTTTGTCTTGTTACTATTTATTCACAGTTAGTATTGAATCTTGTTTTTTCTCTGCTTTCACCTTGCAGTTGAAATCTCCTTTAGTTTCAAGAAAGCCATTGCAACCTGATAACAAGAAGCATCCTGATGAGGATGATACTTGCTCCGTAGCTTCAATGTATCCTCTTAAAATGTTTTATTTGATCAGTGTCAAAATCTCATGTAATGTTCTTCTTATTTTGGTAAATGGATCTACTTCCTTTTAGAATTTGAAATTTCTATTACTCCTTTACCATGTAAAGAACTGGAACTTCTGTGCGATCTATCAAATCCAGGGCAACTGTTTCCTCTGCTCCTGTGTTTTGGTCCACTGAACGTGCAGAAAAAAGGAAGGAGGTAACAACCTGTATATTAGTTAGCTTTGTTTGGATAGGTTTCCTACCTCCAATTGATTTGTGCGTGGTCCCTTCCATAGTTTTATTCAAAATTGGAGGAAAAGCACCAAGCAATGGAAGCTGAGAAGAATCAAAGTGAAGCAAGGACCAAGGTGCAACACTAGTATATTCAAAACTTCGGAATACGTTGCCATTTATTTACCTCTTTCTTTTTAAGCACACAAGTTTGTTTTCTCACTCCAATTCCTTCTTCAATTTCTAAACATTTAAGGAAGAGACGGAGGAAGCTATCAAGCAGCTAAGGAAGAGTTTAACATTTAAAGCAAGCCCTATGCCTAGCTTTTACCATGAGGGGCCTCCTCCCAAGGTTGAACTGAAGAAGGTATTTACTGTTCTTGTACTTGTAATAATATCATGTATGGGGCTCAGTTTTAGAACAAACAATGTAGTGTTCATGTTAAGCTATAAAACCAAATTTCAACAGTAACTGAAAAACTGCTTATTATAAATGTGAAAGATCTAATTACATAGACATATTTCAATTTCTGTGCTTGACAAAAGTTGAGTATTGTGTCTGGGTCAGCTACCAGCCACACGAGCAAAATCTCCAAAGCTGGGACGACAAAAGAGCAATAATGGTGCAGTTAATTTATCTGAAGTGGATAAGGAGAAAGGAGCTGGTATCCGGAGAAAGAATCACACACTGAAGACCAACAATGTTAAGAGTGATGTGAATGGCTTATTTGACCCGAAAAACAAGGCCAATCATATTGAAGAAATTAATATGACCAAAGTAACTGGACAAGCAGACCTGGAGATTGGCAGCCAGTGAAATTTTCAGTGAGATTAGTTTCTCATTTTTCTAATTTATATGTATCTGGGGACTGTGATCTTGTTCTCCCAACAAGCATGTTACCTTGTTTTTCCTTTAACTCAAAATGCACTTGCTGCTGTGTGCATTGCGTAAGTAGTAAAATATTTATTTGTAATTTATTTCAAATTATTTGTAAAATTAAATCCTGTTGCTCATAAGAGCAATTTCAGCATTTGTTTGTCTGCCTGAAGTCCAGGATCAGATTGTTTAAAGTCATCATTAAATAATGCTGTTCAATTAACAGTAATTATGCTTCACTGTTGACATTTCTTTTGCTACTTTTTCTCGCATTAGCAAAGCCGTGTGGGATTTTAGTAGTAGTGTTACGAAGGATAAGATAGTACCATAGCTATGATTTTAACCTCCCACTTTATGGGAGTATATGAACTTTACCTGCAATGAAGGGACCTTGATTACAATTAAGATGATCATCCGTGTAGATGACCATTTCCTTTCTTTCAGTGACATCACTGACATTTGCATACTGTGGCCATAATGTCAGAGGAATAATGTGCAGCTAGGCTGAAGGGTCAAATGCTTTCTGCCTTTAGGTGGGGCATTAATGTCTAGTAGTTACGGTAGAAAACAGGAATAAAAATATTATGTCTATTGCCTATATGGTTTCCTTTTGCTCGGCAAAAGAGAAACCCTTTTGAACAAAACATACCCCATTTGTAAAAGCAGCACTTCCGGTCTAAGGTATGCTGCTTCCGTATCGATGTAGTTTTAGTTTGTGGAAGCATATTCTAAAACTTGTTTAGTTATAGGATTTTCTGATCTAGAAAAATTTTCTTCGGGGTCAAACCGGATTTGGGTTCTATATGGGACAAGTCATGTATACTGCTATAATGTGAGTCAGTTCATATAAGGATTAAGACATAATCTTTAAAATTTTAAAGTTCTGAATTTATGAGTTTTCTTGAATTTATTTCAATAATTTCATTCTTTTTAACTAGTGATGTCATGTACCCGCATTATATATACGCTCACGAGTGAAACAGTTTCTAAACTTACAATTCATTATAATTTTTTTTACTCTTAATACCTTTTAAAAATCCTTCTCTAAGCACTGTTAAATTTTTATTTTAAAAAAGGATTTACTAAGTTGTCATGTAGTCTACCCACCTACACGATATCAACACTCACTCATCATCACCTTCATCCTAAATATTTATTTTTTATCAGAGTATAATACTCATTAAGTTATTTGTAACTAGTGTATTATTTACTTATTTTAATTATTATACTATTTATTCTAATTATTTATTATTTTAATAAAATATTTGATCTATAAATAAAAAATATAAGAATTCATCACAAAAAGTATTTTTGTTCATAAAACGATAAAATTTATCTATAAAATATGTAAATATGTCCTTTTACATCATTTTAATATAAAATTAAAAATTAATTTTACTAAATGCTTCTAATTCAATTTATTAACTTATAACAGATTTCAGTTTTCTACAATTATATTCCTGAAAAAGAAATGAAGTTTTTCAAATGATCAATTATTTCTTTAACTTTTAGTAACTTAATAATTATTATTATTAGTTATTTTTACCAAACATTCTAGTCTATTGCTATCTTAATGCTTCAAATGTTAACATGGACATGTTACTTATTTGTAAATAAAAAATATAAAGATTCAGTAAAACACAGTTTCTTTAGCACTATACTGTTAGGATTTTCTTTAAATCCAACACTGAAAGTTTTCTTAAACAGACTAATTGGACTATAACTAATGTGGTAGATAAATTTGAATAGGCAATAAGAATATCAACTTTATAGAAAAAAAAAAAAAAAAAACCTAGTAAAATAGTTCTCACAAAGGTAGTTTGGTGCTCTATCCCACACACCTTAGTAATATCTTGACATTCAAGACCCATTACTTTTAAAAAGGATGTCTACACCATAAAAAAAAACTGAATGTTTTAGCTTTATATTTCTGTATATTTGTTGTAAGAACAAATATAAACCAAAATAAACTAAAAATGAAAGGGTTATATATAATTTTATTTAATAATTCAATTAAATAATTTTTTCACCTCTTGAAAAGGTGATGGATTCCGTGAAGCTAGACATGGATGTTGGACGAAGATGATGAAGCTTGTGGAAGAAGATTGCAAAGGAAATGGTGAACTAGGTGGAATAGGAGTCTTGGTAGAGGTTAGGCCAACTACCAAGAGTTTCTCTAAGTTTTCTCAAGAAGAGAGCTCAAAGAAGAGCTTAAAGTACTGAAAATTTTACAGCATTTCATTATGTGAATCAAGCTATGTTTATACCTTGCCCAGACATCCATTTATAGAAGAAAAGTAGAAGAAGAAGCTTGTAGGAGAAGCTTCAATAACCTAGCGTCTCAAGTAAGCTACCCTAACCCTAGCTTGCTTCACACACTAGATACCCTGACCCTAACCCTAGAGTGTGGAGCAAAATTCCTAACCCTAACGAGCTATGCACTCCTTCAACGCCGTGTGGACATGTGGCATGCTTCTAGAAGGAGGTGCTCCCACTAATGCTAACCCTAACCCTAGGTGCCATTCTAACCTTAATGTGCCTAGGGTTTTTGTTTTACAAAAATTGATCTAAAATGTTTACAAATTTTACAATTTTTCACAAAGAATCTGTTAGCACCAATAGCTGCTATATCATTTGATGAAATCTACACAAGAATGGAGTCTACATTGGATCATTGCTAGCTACGTGGATTACATGAAGATTCATAGAGCTTATTGGAGTTTTGGTTATAGACTTAGGTTATGTGTGTGAGAGAGTTTGGTCTTGGTTAAATTCATATGTTGCATGTTTCACAATTCAAAGTAAGCTCCAAAATTGTTTTTGCTTAAACAAATCATCAAAACGTTCTAAATAAGGTTAATTCGAATTTTAAAAAACTATTTCAGAAAGGAACCTAGTAAAGTGTTTTCAGAATCTGAAGTTGATGAATTTTCTTTAAGTAACAAAAAATTCAATCGATTCAACTGTTGTTACAATCGATTCAAGTCTTGACAAAACTTATGATCAATTTTCTTATATAAAGATCAAGTAGTGATTTAAAAATAACTAAGTCATTTGAGTGAATACTTGTGAAATTTTCAAGAGAGAAAAACACGCAAACACCTTGAGATCTTTTAGTAATCAATTTTCATCAAGAACACTAATCTTGGAGCATTGCTTTGGATGTGAATTCATGATATTGTGATCTTAATCCAGAGCTAAGTGTTTCTACTTTGTTCTTAATACATTTGTAATATGTTGAGTGGATTCACTACTGTAATTGTTTCATTGATTGATCCTTACTATACTGTGAGAGTTGTGTTACGAATTACATAGGGGTTGTAATTGTAACAAGTTTAGTGCAGTAGGTTCTGCATTGGTTAGACAACTGTTGTAGGGTTCGGTAGGTTGTTTATTGTTGGGAGCAGTGGTTGCTTGTGGGGTGCAAGTGTTGTAATTTGTGTAAAACTGATCTTGGTGATCTTTTTAGCAGAACTCTTTGCTAGTTAGCAAAGGACTGGACGTAACCCTTGAGGAAGGGTGAACTAGTATAAATCTTTTTGTTCTTGATCTTTCTTTCTCTTTCCTTTTACACTTATCGTTTCTTTTCTTGCTCGTTCAATTAATTATTCTTCACACGTAATTGATTGTTCACTTTATTGGTGTTATTTTGCATTCTCTAGAATTATTGTTTCATCTGTATAATTGATTGAATCTGTTCTTGATCCTATTTGAGTGTTTTCTATTGTTTGTAATCACTATTTAATTTGTTTAATTTATGGAAACAAGTTTTTTTAATCAATTATTGATTCTTGTTCTGTCTATTAATCTAAATTGTATTACGGTTTGATTAATCTGAGTGTACTGTGGATATTGTTCATTTGATTGTTGTTGTGTTATTCTGAAATATTTTCTGAAAACAGTAAACTGCTTCCGCCTTTGATTATAGTGTTTTTACTGACTTGACTAAGCTTCACATTTCTGCTAAGTGCATTTACTGTTTTACTGTTTGACTGAGTATATTGTATTCAGTTTATTACTTTGGTGCTTTCAGTTAACTGTTTGGTGTTGTTTTCAGTTCTGTTAAATTGTCAATTGATTGATTTTGTTCTGGAATTTACAGATCTTTTGCTTTGCACTTCTGAATATCATTTTTCAGCAGTTTTTAATAAAAAACTTTCATTCCTCCAATTTATAAAAGGTAATTTTGTGAAAATAAATTTTGAAAGTTCAATTCACCTCGCTCTTGAACTCGGCCTAAACTTATTTTACAATTGACATCAATGCTAGGACTTGAATCCTAATCAAGTTTTCGATCCATGGTGGAGAACAAACTACCTTTTGCTGAGGGAGCCTCTATATACAGACTACCTATGTTTTTTAGGGTGAATTATCAGTTTTGGAAAGTGAGGATGAAAATCTTTATTGAATCCATTGATCGTGGTACTTGGAATGACATAGTAAATGGTCCTTATATTCCGATGGTTGTTGTGAATGGTGTGTCTGTTGTGAAATCTTATGATGAATTGTCTGAGGTTGAGAATAAGAGAGTTCAGTATGATTGTGTTGCTAAAAATATCTTTACATTTTCCTTGAACCTTGATGAATTTTTAAGAGTATCTCAATGTAGCTCGACTAAAGAGATGTGGGACATACTTGAGGTCACACATGAGGGAACAAATGATGTAAAGCGAGCTAGAAAACATGCACTCATCCAGGAGTATGAGTTGTTTAGGATGTAGCAAGGTGAAACGATTGCAGATGTTCAAAAGTGGTTTACACATATTGTCAATCATTTGATTGGACTTGGAAAGCAGTTTGACAAAGAGGAGTTGAACATCAAGATCCTCAAGTTCCTAGATAGGAGCTGGCAACCCAAGGTGACAACAATATTTGAGACAAGAGACTTGACCACCCTCACCACAACAACACTATTTGGTAAGTTGAGGGAACATGAGCTTGAGATGATAAGGCTAAAAGAGATGAAGACTGTTGAAAAGAAATCCAGAAGTCTTACACTCAAGACAAAGGCTGTAGATATTGAGTCCAGTGAGGAAAGTTCAGACGAGTGTAGTGATACTGAAAATCTCAATTTATTGACAAGGAGATTTCAAAAGTTCATCAAGACGAAGGGCAAGATGAAAAATCAGCGGAGTAAGAGGTATAACAAGAAACTTGATTCTAATTCCACTAAATTTACCTGTTTTGGTTGTGGTAAGCAGGGACACATGAAAGTGGATTGTCCAAGTCTAGTGAAAAAAGAAAAGGCACAAGAGAGGAAGAGCAACAAATCTGGAAAAGGCAGAAAAGCATATATAGCATCGGAAGACAATGCCACCTCTTCCAACAGTTCTTCACATGAGGATGTTGAAGCTAATTTGTGTCTTATGGTTGGAGAGAATTCAGATGCAAGTAGTATAAATTCCAGCACTTCCTTTAATAGTACAAACTACAGTTCACTTCTTCAAGCTTTCCTTGAAACCCATGAAGAAGCAAACAGATTGGTCTTATCCAACAATAGATTGAAAGGGCTGAATAATTGGTTGGAAGGCAGAATCAAAGAGTTGGAAGATGAGATTTTGAAATTGAAAATTAATTTTGATCATCTTGAAATGATTTACAAAGCTTCCAACGAATTTGATTCTAGCAAGCCAGTTAATTGTGAAAACTGTGATGTTCTTCAAAGGAAGTTAACTATTTGATTACTACTGCTTCCAAACTTTCTATGGGAACAACAAACCTCAATGCCGTTTTGGGCTCTCAAACTTGTGTTTTTGAAAGGCTGACATTGGATATGAAATTGGTTTTCAAGGAAAACAAAATAAAGTAGTTTCTTTAAATCAAATGAGCAACAGTTTTCACCCTTTATGACTTAATAATAATATTAATGATCATATTAATGTTGAAATTAATATTAGTTATAATAATATTAATAAATATAATATCAAAGTAGTATTAATAGTATTGCTTCTATTGCATGAGAAAAGGTCATTCAGTTAGAAACTATAATGTTAGGAAATTTGATGTGCCTAGGGGGCTAGGTAGGTGGGTGCCTAAAAGCATCACTAACATTTGTGGACCCAAATTTAACAGGGTATCAATGGCTCAAATTTAATCTATTTTGCAGGTCTGTTTAGCATCCAAGAAGTAACTACGGTACCTAGACAGTGGATGCTCCAAACACATGACTGGAAACGGTTCTCAGCTAATTAATCTGAAATTGAAACCTGCTGGATTTGTCACTTATGGAGATAATAACCGAGGAAGAATACTTGGAGTTGGTGACATTGGAGGAGATGATAAATTGATCATTAAAGATGTACTCCTAGTGGATGGATTGAAGCACAACTTACTCAGTATAAGCCAACTGTGTGACAAAGGGTACAAGATCACATTTGAGCCAAATATTTGCCTAATAGCAGATTCAAAAACCAATGAGACAGTGCTAGTAGGTAAACAGGTAAACAATGTATACATGCTAAATGTTTCATGCATTACACTAGTATGAACTGCTTGCTTACTAGGAATGATGAATCTTGGTTATGACATAGGAGATTAGCTCATATTCACATGCATCATCACAATAGGCTTGCATCAAAAGAGCTAGTAGTTTGCTTGCCTAAGCTCAAGTTTGAAAGGGACATATTGTGTGAAGCATGCCAAAAGGATAAACAAACTAAAAGTTCTTTCAAACAATTAAATGTGATTTCAACATCTAGACTTCTTGAGCTGCTTCACATAGATCTGTTTGGTCCCTCAAAGAACTATGAGTCTAGGAGGTAATTACTATGGTCTTGAGATAGTAGATGATTATTCATGGTTTACTTGGACATTATTCATTGCTACCAAAGATGAAACCTATCATGCTTCTAAGAAATTTGCCAAAGTTATCCAAAATGAGAAGAATTATGGCATTTCTTCCATTAAGTCAGATCATGGGAGAAAATTTCAGAATAAGAAGTTTGACAAGTTTTGTAGCAAATTTGGAATCAAGCACAACTTTTCAGCACCAAGAACTCCACAACAAAATGGAGTAGTAGAAAGGAAGAATCGGTCTTTGGAGGAACTAGTAAGGACAGTCTTGAATGAAATAGATTTGCCAAAGTACTTCTGGGCTTATGTAGTAAGTACAACTTGCTATGTTTTCAATAGGGTGCTAATAAGACCAATATTGCAGAAGACTCCCTATGAACTGTCTAAAGGTAGATAGCCCAATATCTCTCATTTAAAGGTTTCTGGTGTAAATGTTTTATTTTGAACAATGGAAAAGATAACTTGGGAAAATTTGACTCAAAAGCGGATGAAGGTATTTTTCTTGGTTATTCATTGAATGGTCGTGCATATAGAGCATATAATAGGAGAACCATGCTAGTTGAGGAATCCATGCATATTGCATTTGATGAAACTAACCAGAACATGCAGGAAAGTCCTAAGACAGGTGTAGAGGATGAGGTTCCTACTAAACAACTAGTTGATATTGGACTGGAAAAGAAAACAGAAGAAGCAAGTAAACTACCAGAAATTCAATCAATTAAATAGGGAATTCAATCAATTGAAAAGGGAATTCAATCGATTGAATCTAGAGCTGGTGCAGATACAATTAATTCTGGACTGCCAAAAGAGTGGAGAGTGCCCAGAAATTTGTCATCGGACAACGTCATTGGTCAAGTTCAAAAAGGAGTATCAACTAGAATATCATTGAATCATTTCTGTGAGCACATGACATTTGTTTCACAAGTGGAATCCAAGACTATAGTTGATGCTTTAGAGGACAGCAACTGGATCAATGCAATGCATGAGGAGTTGAATCAGTTTGCAAGGAATAAAGTTTGGTTACTTATTCACAGAACTGAACAGATGAATGTGATTGGAACCAAATGGGTATTTAAGAACAAATTGGATGAACAAGGCGTCATTGTAAGGAATAAAGCTAGATTGGTTGCAAAGGGATACAACCAAGAGGAAGGAATAGACTTTGAAGAAACCTATGCACCCGTGGCCAGATTGGAGGTAGTAAGATTGTTATTAGCCTATGCTTGCATGAATGGATTTAAATTACACCAAATGGATGTCAAGAGTGCTTTCCTTAATGGATATATTGATGAAGAAGTCTATGTGAGTGAACCCCCTAGATTTAAAGATCACAAATATCTAAATCATGTCTTCAAACTCAAGAAAACTTTATATGGTTTAAGCAAACACCTCGACAGTGGTATGAGAGGTTCAGTAATTTCCTTCTTTCTCAAGGCTATGAAAGAGGAAAAACAGATAAGAATTTCATTAAGAAAGCATGCAATGATATTATACTTGTTCAAGTTTATGTTGATGACATTATATTTGGTTCAACTAATGAAATTTTATGTGAGCTGTTTGTTAAAGCTATGCAAGGTGAATTTGAGATGTCCATGATGGGATAACTCAATTATTTTCTTGGCTTGCAAATTAAGCAATTCCATCATGGTACATTCCTTAATCAATCCAAATATTGCCAAGAGCTGCTGAAGAAATTTGATATGGAAAATTGCAAAGAGGCCGCTACACCTATTGTCACTGGATTCTATTTATATATAGCTCTATCATCAACCACTTAAACACACACTCAACTTCATTGCATTCATAATATTCAGTGAGCGTCGAACATCAACCTTTTCTTATATGAATCTCCATAACCTTTTGAAATGGCATCCTCTTCCACACCAAAGAAACGCACCAAGAGAGCATATGTGAAAAATGTTGAACCACCTGATACGAGTGAAACAGATTACCTTGAGAGATGGTTTATGGGTAACTATGAGAGTATGCAAGAATTTCACATAGATTATAGCAGAAAAGCGATCATTGCTCCTAAGTTCCTTAGGATTCTATGGTTGAAAGAGGAAAAGCTAGATGAAGTCAGCGAGTGTCTAAAGTTTCAGAAACTGGAGAAATTTGTGAGGTTTTCAGAAAACGTGTATCCTGATTTGGTTAAGGTGTTCCTTACCAATATGTTGTACGACAAGGATACAATATACTCCCAAGTCAAAGGAATTGATATATGTATCAATGATGAATTGTGGCTGGCAGTTGCTGGATTGTGAAATGATGGAATTCCAGTTGAGAGGAGTCATGCTGTTGGACTGGAAAGATTCAACAAGGCACAATTCTTTAAGTCATGCTTAAGGAACATAAACACTTAATCCAGAAGCTACTCAGTTGGTGGACTAATCATAACTCCACGTATCCTTCCCTTTATTGTCATATGACTGTTGATACTTAGAGGATTCATTCATGCAGTACTAACTAAAGAAGATCTTATGCTCATGTACTGCTTGATGGGAAAAATTCAAGTAAACTGGGTTAGTGTGATCAAAGAACATATTATCAAGATAAGGAGAAAGGTTGAATACATGATTCTTTATGCAGTTCTCATATCTCATTTTATTGAGTATTTTGAGATCGATACTGAAGGAGAAGTGGTGGAACTTGTGAAATCGCAAAACGAGATCAGTGCAGCAGTACTGAGCAAGATAGGATTGACAAAGGTGAATGATGATCATTGGATCTGCAAACCTGATTATGATAGTCTTGATCATCAGCCAGCTGAAGAAGCTGGAGGTGCTGGTACTAGTGATGTTGTTGCTGCAACTAAAGAGGGATACGATGCTTCCATGCATGATGTTCCACCCACTGGTTATGAAAATTATTTTCATGGATTTGAGGAGAGAATGATGAATCAACTTCACACCATGCACAAAGAGGAAAGGTCTCATCACCAATACTGTGAGACTAGATTTCAAAACATTAAAGGCATAATTGGAGATGTTCAATATAAGTTTGGCCAGATGTTCTATGATCCAGACGAATGAGCTTTTACATACATATCAATTTATTTTACTTTTGCTCTGAACCTGTTGAGATTAGATATTTCTAATCAACTGTTCTAGAGTTCTATTTATTCAAATTGAAGAAATGCAACTCAACACAGACTTGTTTGCTTTCATCAAATTAGGGGAGATTATTAGCACCAAGAGCTGCTATATGATTTGATGAACTCTACACAAGAATGGAGTCTACATTGGATAATTGGTAGGTACGTGGATTACACGAGGATTCATAGAGCTTATTGGAGTTTTGGTTTTAGACTTAGGTTGTGTGTGAGAGAGAGTTTGGTCTTGGTTAAAATCATATGTTGCATGTTTCATAATTCAAAGTAAGCTCTAAAATTGGTTTTGCTTAAGTAAATCATTAAAAGGTTCTAAATAAGGTTAATTTAGATTTTGAAAAACTATTTGAGAAAGGAACTCAGTAATGTATTTTCAGAATCTGAACTTCATGAATTTTCTTTAAGTCACAGAAAATTCAATTGATTGAACTGTCATTACAATCGATTGAAGTCTTGACAGAACTTATGATTAGTTTTCTTATATAAAGGTCAAGCACGTGATTTAAAAATAACTAAGTCATTTGAGCGAATACTTGTGAAATTTTCAAGAGAGAAAAACACACAAACACCTTGAGATCTTTTAGTAATCAATTTTCATCAAGAACACTAATCTTGGAGCATTGCTTTGGATGTGAATTCTTGGTATTGTGATCTTAATCCAGAGCTAAGTGTTTCTACTTTGTTCTTAATACATTTGTAATATGTTGAGTGGATTCACTACTGTAATTGTTCATTTAATTGATCCTTACTGTACTGTGAGAGTTGTGTTACAAATTACATAGGGGTTGTAATTGTAACAGGTTTAATGCAGTAGGTTTTGCATTGGTTAGACAGTTGTTGTAGGGTTCAGTAGGTTGTTTACCGTTGGAAGCAGTGGTTGCTTACGGGTTATAAGTGCTGTAATTTGTGTAAAACTGATCTTGGTGATCTTTTTAGTGGACCTCTTTGCTAGTTGGCAAAGGACTGGACGTAGCCCTTGTGGAAGTGTGAACCAGTATAAATCTTTGTGGTCTTGATCTTTCTTTCTCTTGAACACTTATCGTTTCTGTTCTTACTCGTTCAATTACTTGTTCTTCGTACGTAATTGATTGTTCACTTTACTGGTGTTACTCTGCATTCTTTGGAATTATTGTTTCATCTGTATAATTGACTGAATCTGTTCTTGATCCTATTTGAGTGTTTTCTATTGTTTGTAATCACTGTTTAATTTGTTTAATTTATGGAAACAGGTTTTTCTTGAATCAATTATTGATTCTTGTTCTATCTATTAATATGAACTGTATTACTATTTGATTGATATGAGTTTACTGTGAATACTGTTCATCTGATTGTTGTTGTGTTATTCTGAAATATTTTCTAAAAATAGTAAACTACTTTTGCCTTTGATTCTAGTGTTCTTACTGATTTGACTAACTTTCGCATTTCTGTTAAGTGCATTTATTGTTAACTGTTTGACTGAGTGTATTGTATTCAATTGATTACTTCTGTGCTTTCAATTAACTGTTTTGTGTTGTTTTCAGTTCTGTTAAATAGTCAATTGATTGATTTTGTTCTGGAATTTACAGATCTTTTGCTTTGCACTTCTGAATATCGTTTTTCAGTAGTTTTTAATAAAGAACTTTCATTCCTCCAATTTATAAAAGATATTTTTGCAAAAAATTTTGAAAGTTCAATTCACCCCATCTTGAACTCAGCCTAAACTTATTTTACAGAATCAAAGTTATAAGCATTTTGAATTACACTGGTGCTTCCGACTCCTTTTGATATTCGATATGTGTTGTGATGACTCTTGTAATTAGACCTTACCTGGACCTTCTTCCATCGATTAGTCTCTGCATAGTTACATCAATTTCATTGTAGTATATTTAATAATAAAATAATATAATGTTCAAATACTGAAAAAGGTTGCACTTAAGAGTTTTAAATTAAAAATAAATAAATAATAAATTGAGTATCAGTAACTGTATTTAACATCAACCTAACCAGTGTATTCTGGGGTGTGATAATTAAGTTAAGCATATCTCGGCATGTTATTTGAAAGTGGTATCATGATATCATGTCTATGAATATCATGATATAATGTCAATACTTCATTAGCAGTGTTTAACTACATTTAAATGACTAAATTATTGAGCACTCAAATCTTGAGTGGTTAAAAGGTGGTTTAATTACTTATAATGAAGTAAAATGTTGGAAAAAAGAATAGTCAAATTCCATTGAATGGAATAAAAATATACCAATCTAGTTATTTTTCACCGACACATAAAATATACTGATAAATGGTTTTGATATGAGGTGATGAATATGGGGAAGTTTCTTTTATCTGTTGACGCATTAAGATATAAAGTATTACGGTAGATCCTGAGTGCATAGGGAATTAGATGTTCTGATTGGGAGTCCACTCTACAATGATGAGTCCGCATAATCTGTGGTATCTACAAGAAAAGGATGGGTGATAGTGAGAGAACTGAAAGAATGACCCTTCTTTCATAACAAGTTATTAACACAACATTTATAGACCCTGAGGGTTGAGTAACTCAAAATGCAGACCACAAACTATAATCTTGAGCTATGAAATGTGTGTGTGAACAAGAATTAAGCAATTTGATGGTGTTGGGGGTAAAGGGGCCATCGTCCTTCATGGAATTCCATGACATGTTGCTATCGTCCTTTGTCTATTACTTTTTGCATGTGAGGTTTATTTCCTTCCATCTTCCCCCGCATCATCAGTTACTCAGCTTGTATCCTTCTCCCTGTTTTTATTGTTTGTTATTCTCCAATTTAACTGTCCCACTTCCCACACACTTCGAAGAGGACAAACACCATTCTAAATCAATGTGCTGCATCCTCAAAATATTTTTTTCATTATTTTTTTTTTTTGGCCATGCTAGAGATTGGTTCTATCATGACATTCCCTTAGTTCACAATTTTCCTCAGTTCCTTTCCCAAAGGTTTTGTGCCTTTCATTCTTTGGACCAGTTTTTGGGTGGTGCAAGTGTGGCATTGTATCTCTAGGTGATGCTTTGAATTTCAATAGTCAACGTTGGGAGAACTTCTACTTCTGCTTAACTACCAGGTCAAACTCTCGGTTACATGCTCTTCACCCCTACTCAATTTTGGGCTTGTTTGGGTGAATGTGATGATGCTTACTTTGCCTAGGTGCATTTTTGTTTCCTTTTTTGCCCCATTAGGACCACAACAATACTTTCTGCGTGTTTAGAGCTTGATGGAATTATATGCTGAAAACATATCAAGAAATTCAAATCCCCATATAATTTGGAAACTATATATTTGTGCATATATACAATACTCGTGGTACCTAAACTTTTTGCCCTCACTTTTCCGTAATATTTTTTTTTTTTTCTTCAAAACGTGTTCTTTTTTATTGTCCACTTGCCACTACCTACGCTTAAGATTATATAGGACTAGCACTAACAGTATATCTTTCTATGTAAAGCTTGGATTGACACCATTTGGAGTGTCATTCATCAATGAAAGCTCCTATTCTTCATTTGCCTCTTTTTGTAAGTGGAAAGCAAAAGAGAACCCCTTTAAACACCCATCTCAATACCATGATACACAATAATTTGTGTTCTATCACTTTTACTCGCTGCTTAAGTCACTCTGACAACATCAACCCTGTAAGCAAGAAACTCCATCTTATTATTTATTTTACAATAATGCATAAAAAGAAAGCAATGCTATGTACAGATCCAAAGTTACTATTGAACACACTACACAACCGGCACCATCAGAACAATTGTGAAGCGCCGACCCTGCTGACATAATTTTACAAAGTGTACAAGTAATTCTAGCTAAGCTTTTTACTAGGAAAAGTTCAAGGTAATGTGAACTTAGACGGACCTATTAATGTCAAATGCAACAGCAAGACTTGTGTAGATGGTATTAAGTCTTCCTACCAATAGGATTATGCTATTCCTATCCACGTCTATGATAGGACTTGGCGGTATTGTTTGGTAAGAGATTGGCAAGGCAGGTAGGACTTAAAGGGAGCTTTGCTAAGCCTTTAACAGATGCTAAAAGATCTGTTTACTTTTGCATCACTAATCCACCTTAACCTTTTATTGATTTGAAACCATTTACCATCACAATAAGGAAAATAGACCTTATTTAACTACTTTTCTCATTTTCCAAGACATAATTAGTATGTTTGAATTTTCAAAAATAACAGTTGAGATCTACGTCAGATGCATAACTTTGGCACTAATACACATATGGAATGAATAATAACAATGAAAGTGAACAATCATTTAGGTCGTTAGAACACTCCACTCACTTCACGAAGAGGGCAGGAACATAATTAGATAAAGAAGAACAAAAATTAAAACAAGGAAAGAAAGTAAAAATCTTTTCCACAAAAGGAGGTTACGGTATTTACATACATTTGAACTAAAAACCAGGGTAAATATTGTATAATACACACTTAAAATCTGTGTGAAAAGCTTGACAAGATGGGGAGCCATGGCATGTGGGACACCCCGTTTTCTGACCCACACATTCCCCATCTTCACGTATATAAGGGCCCATGAAAAACAATGCATGGCCAAATCAAAATCAAACAGTCCTCACTGCTTCGGTCTCAAATCAAGTCTTTCTCTCCCACGGTTTTTTCCACGCAGACGTATGAAGGAGTTGAGGGGAATGGTGTCTGGTTCGAGACCATTCATTCTGAAGCAAAGATCATCCATCATCTTGAGAATGATCTCGGACCAGGCTTCATTCCCCCTAGCTCAAAGTATCTGCCGTCATCTTCCTATTAACAATCTAATTCATTCTTTTTTCCATGATCTCGCAACTAACCATTTATAATATTCATTCTTTTCATCTCCAACAGAATTCAATTGCCTTGTGACGTGTAAGTTCAAATCTCTTTTCTGTAATCTTTTTCATCGAAGTTCATGTGTTTCTTTCTTAAAATTTGCAGAAAACAGGACATGGATTATGACATAATCTGCTGGATACTCAAAGGTTCCTTGATTGGCTTCGTTTTAATTGTCTCTTTAATTATGTTTGTCCATCATATTTCGTAATTGCCTTGGTCAAACATGAAAGTTCTATTTTTCGAATAGCCATTATAGTCCTTCTGTTTATGTTTAGTTCTTAAATGCTAAATAATAATATCCAATCTGCTTTTATTACTATATATATATATATAGTAATTAGGGAAATTGGAATGTGGTTGAATAAAACAAAACACTCATTAAGTTTTCTTTGGAATTGGTATGTGAAACACGGTCCCTGATTGCCGACCCTTGTGTTCTTTTCACCAAATTCGTTGAAAAACAGAGTTGTTGGTGTGAAATGAAGACTGAAAAGGGAAAAATGGAATAGATATGTAAAAAAGTTGAGGCTTATCTTTTTAAAGTTGAATTTTTGTCGATTGGCTTTGCTTGTGGAGAGTTGCAAAGAATATAAGATTTAGACCTTTCACTTTATCTGTTGCAAGGGTAGGGTAGAAGTTCTTTTGGAGTACCAAACTCATCAAAGTGAAGCTTTGAATTTTAGTCTTTTTTTCAAGCTTAAGACTGCCATCATAACCATTGCCTTACTCAGCCCATTCCTAACTTTAATGCCGTGTGGGTCACAGATTGTGCATGAAAACCTCATAATACCACATGGGTCAGACTACTCTGCATGATTCATCAAACCCTCATAATACCATATGGGTCCGTTCAACTTGGATCTTATTCTCAGCCCTAACGCAACCTTCTATGATACAATCTTCACCCCACGTGAATTTATTGATTCCACCTTTGTTCATACAGTATGATACTGCACAAATCTGCTAAAAAGGACAGCATTAAATTAGCTCAAATACTGATATAACACTATACTACATCTTTTATACACTAGAAAGTATTGCTCTATCTTCATAATTTTGTAGTTTTAAGAGATAAACAAAGAAAATATGGGACAATATATTTTTATTATTTTATGAGTATTAAAATAGTGAAATAAAAAAAATGATCCGCAATGACATACATTCGTAAGAACCTTGCATGTTTTTTTCTGAGAAACTGGGTGCCATTGAGAAACTGCATTATGCAGCTATTTTTATTTTTATATAAATAATCAGACATAGATATGCAACTCAGTTATTTTACAATAATAAGTGTCTTCATTGAACAGATACCTCGTATAACCATGATGAGTTTTATAAATAAATGTTTCATTGACTTTGGGTAAGGCACTATGAATGACATCACCTTATATAGTACCCAGTGAAACTGAGGCACATCACACTGGTAAGAGTTTTTGCACCAAAATGCTGCACAATTTGAAAAGTCAATTATGAAAATGGGTTAAATTTTAACTTTTTTTTTAAAAGAAATCACAACACAGCTTTGATTCAAGACTTTTAAGAGGTCTAAAATGAATTCAAAAAATGAGGCATTTCTAAATTAATAAAATAATTAAAATAATGATATTTTTATCTAAAATGTATTTTTGGAACTTTTTGTCATGTAAAATTATCTATTAAATTATCATAATTAATTTCATTTAAAATATCTTTTTCAATAGAATAATCAGTTTAATCTTTGTTGAAATATTATTGATCTTAAATAAGATTTAGTTTAAGTTTTGAAGAATTTCTTTCAGCAGAAGCAATTGTTAACATTATTCTATATATATGCATTTGGAAAAGAATTTTTTCTTTTTATATAATTAAGAATTTTAATTGGTTTATCATTTTTCAATCTTATAATCTCCTTTAAGATATTTAATTCAGAAAATAAATTTAAGCCATCAAGATCCAACAAATTATCATGTTTCAAATACTTTTTAAAGTTTAAGCATTTTTCTTTCAAAAGTACACAACTCAACGAATTTAATTTTTTAATACTAAATAAAAAATAAAAAATATATTCATATATTTTAAATTGTTCAAATCTATTTTGGAGTGTGATAATTGCTTTATCTACAATATATAAAAAATAATCAATTCTAAATGACTCTTGAGGTGATTTCATAACTTCATTTTCAATATGTTCATCAAAATGTTTTTTTTTTTTACAACAGGTTCATTTTTTCTTTTTCACAAAACTTAGGCTATACATACATTTTAGAAGCAATTTCTTTGGTAGAAATAATTGCAATTTCAAATCAATTTTCTCTATATGTTTCAAAAAATAAAAGAATACCTTTTAATTGTTCAATAGCCATATTAATATACATATCTTTTGATTGCAAATGTTTACTAAGCTAGTTAACTGCAAATAATATATCATACCAAATAGTCATGCTTAACAAAAATTCAAAATCAAAATTTTCAAGTTTATAAGTTGTTAAACACTTAGCTTCACTTTTTATTGTTGTCTTGACATATATTTATATTGTTATCTTCACCTATGTTTATATTGTTATCTTCTTCATTCAAAGAAAATTCGCCTGTATTTTCTAATTCATTTTTTTTATTTTATAAATTTATCCATAGCCCATTTTTGTGATTCAACCAAAAGTTTAACTCTTCTTTTTTTTTTGAAGTTTTGAATAATCTTATTAAAATCTTCTAGTTGACATATTTGTATATTTTTATATAAAATTAAAAATTATAATATATATATCACACTGAATATAACTTATAAGTATATAAAATGAGCCTAAGTTAAAAAGATAAAATCTGATTGTCAAGACAATCTTAATTGTATTATCTTGTCTTGACGTATCAAGTCTCCTATTATCTTTCGATCATGTCCTTTGGTAAGTCTTTAAATACAATTTAAAAATTCTAAATTCTCTTTCTTGAATCTGCACAAATTATTTTAAGATTAATTAAACAATAATGAAAAATAACAAAAAAAAAATAGATCAATTCATCAATTTGATATTACTTTTACCTAATATTGATGCACTCAAAAGGAGAAAAAGTGAACACAAACTCTTCTTCAATCAATTTACCGCCGAAAGTCTCCAAATAAAGACACACCCATAATGCACAATATAGAATGATAAAACAAATTTGAAATTGTAAACAAATTGAAATAATATTATAAAAGAACAAAGAGACAAAGGAAGGAAGGAGATAAGTGAAGAAGGAATGAGAGAAGTGGAAGAGTCACATAATGAAAGAACATATAAAAATATATTGGAATATAGGGAAAAGATAGAAAATTATAAAATTTTGATACTTAGAATTCTTTGACTATTCAATTTCTTTTTTAAAAATATTATTAATTTATTATAAGAAAATTTCAAGAATATTATTTATTAAATAATGTTTATAGTATCAATATAAATTTAAATGTATTAAAGAATATTTATAATACCGATATAAATTTAAAGTCAATTAAGATATTTTAAATTTTTTATTATAATTTTAAAATTAAATAATTTTTTATAATAATATATGAGTATTAGATTTTTTTTGGGTCTTTAAAGTCTTGAGGTCTAAAACGGTTGTTTGACCTGCTTGGACCTTAAGCCACCCTTACACACTTTGGATTTTTTTTTTTTAAATTTTTAAACAAAAATTAGTTTTAGTAATAACGAAATGCATTAAAGAAATCGTGCGTAGCAATTTCACTTTTTAAAAAAGAATTATTCGAAGAAGCCTTCATTAAAGGACAACTTCTATTTATTATTATTATTATTATTAATTATAAGAAGAAGTCCTTACGGCCAGGGCAATTTTTCTACACTTATAAAAAAATAATAATAGTTTATTTATAAAAATTCAAGTTTAGGTATTTATTTTATTTTTTAAACAAAAATATGTAATTATCTGTTTTTATTTGTGATGCTAATATGTAAATGGATTTTTTTAGTTTAGTTAAATTTTCTTCATATAAATTAAAAGAGAAAAGAAATTTGAAATAATTGTATTGCTAATGAAAGTCATATATATTGTAATATTTTGATTTCAATTAATATATAACTATTTTGTATTGATCAAAATGTACTTCGAACTACTTTTGCTCTTTTAATTTACACGAAAAGAATCCACTTAAAGTGTATACCATCACAAACAAACACAAATAATTACATATTTGACCTTAAGAATAATAAATACCTATTTTTTTTTTTAATAAACTACTATTAGTTTTTAAAAAATAAGATATAATAAAACAATAACAAATAGAAGTCATCCTTTCTGAAGACATTTATGAAAGAAAAAAAAACTAAAGTCGTATTTATTATGGAGCCTTCTTCAAATAAATTAAAAAAAAATAGAAATCATCAATATATTGACAACCTTTTATATATAATTAAAAGAAATGGAAGTATTAATGATTACAACGACTTCTTTCTAAAAAAAAATCACCTATTTTCACAAACGTTTCAAATTCAAATTGCATCATTATAGAAAGAAACCCTCAATTTAATATGTAAGATAGCATAAATACACCAACACAACAAGACAGTTAATGTGTATGTTAATTTCCATAAGTTTTGTAATTTTAGTAATCTAGTTTTTGGAATAATCATATGTATGTTGCAGATGTATATTGAAGTATTGAACAATCATTTAAAGATGACGTTGATGGGAAAAATAAAGAAGGAAAATTGCAGCTTAGGCTTTTTGATGGATGGATGCAATGATGAAGAAGGAAATAAGATGATTTTTGGGATGATAGATAGAATATTGGCACACAAATAAGAGAGAGTCAAAAGATAAGAGAGACACATTGAGTATGTGATCTCAAACGCAAAGATAAAGTTGATCCCTATGCTCGATAAGGCCCATTATATTAGGCATCCATCACCAACATACTAACATAAAGCATTCAACACAACATCTCTCAAAAAGCTTTCAGAACTTCAAAAGACTAAAAGAGAGATTTTGTTCCCAATCCCTGTCACAACTTTTTCCACACTCAAAATGCTCCATTCATTAATTACAGTGTTACCTCATATAGATATTATATTTGTAATTCATTATTTTGATCTCCCTATTTACAATAAATTAAGTTCACCCTGAGAGTTGAATTTAATTAAATTAGAATATAATTGTTTTCTGGAATTAAATGAAGTAGCAAAATAATTCTTATAAATTAAACTGAACTATGTTTTAGTTTAATTAACTGTATTTTATACTTTTAAACGGATTACATTTTTTTAACTTAAACTAATTTCATCATCTAAATTACATTTTTATTTACAATGAAGGAAGAGATAAAATAATTTATTATTCTGTTTCTTTTTATTTAAATTTATATATAAATTTGTTTATTAGTGATACATGGTCTCACTTTTGTTACGGAAATCACATCTAATAAAATAATGTGAATGGAATCTTAATAAAGATGAAGCAAACTATATATTAACAAAAAGTAAAATTTTCATTTTAGTAAAAATAATGCTACCATTTTCTTTGGAAACATTATATATGTGAATCTATTGATTGGACTACATTCTTAATATTAAAATAATTTTTAGTAATCAAATTTTACGATTTAAATTTAATTATGTTGATAAAAAGTATATGAAAACTTACATGAAAAATGGGTGACTTTAATAAAAACAATTAGGTGAATAATTTTATTTTTCAATTTTATAATAATTTGAATAGTGCATTAAATCATTCTTTTAAGAACTTAGATTTTTAAAGATAAACACTATAAAATAGTTTAATTTAGTTTTTTTAAATAGCTTAATTATTCTATAGTTTAATTAACTCATAATTTAGTTGAATTTAATATTAAGTTTTACTAAATACTAGGATGACCTGAGGTGGGTTCCTTCCAAATATTCGCACAACTTTATTCTTTTACCAACTAGAACTATCTGTGTTATGTGCTGGATAATATAATTTTAACGGAAATAAAAAATGACATATGTAAAAAAGAAAAGAAAAAATTGGAATTGAAGAAACAATTGATTAGATACCCTCTCATTGTGGGAGGTCAGTGTAAGGCAAGAAAACATGTATCTGAAATATAGTTTCGGTTTCCAATTCTTCTTTTCTTTTAGATTTTGCAATTTGTTTTTGGCTCATCGTTTTGTTTTAGTTTTATTGATAGCTTTTATTTTTGGTTTTCTGTAAAGTGATCATTTACTTTTATTCTTTATTAAATATTTTTTAGGAGATTAATTAAAATAAAAACATTATAAAATAAATATACTAAAATAATCAAAATTAAATAACAAGAACTGAAATAAAATATTCAAGAACTAAAAAAGTAAAAAAAAATATATATTTTAGGTGAAAAAAAAAGTAAAATTTGATTATATTTGAGAAAAAATTTCAAACTAATAAAAAGGGAAAACTAAAAAAAGAAGTTAAACAAATTAAGATTTGTTTAAGGAGATAGGTAACATCCCATATTTTTTATATAATAAGAAATTTATCGTATAGAAATTATATGACCTAAATATAAATCTATACATTCATCATAGTATTTCAAAATATACCATTTCATATAAGATTTAATAGAAATATCTTCATAAAATCACAAAATAAAATAAAATAAAATAAAATAAAATAAAATAAAGCTTCTCATTCAGCTCACTGAATAGTCACACTACCTGTCAAATCCTCTACTCACGTGTAAAACACAATCATCATAGACTTAAAAACAAAACAAACACTGCACGAAGGATAAACTAGAGTTTTAAAAAATGTATATTTATAAATTAAATTTTATCTCAACCAAACTACAACAAATCAGACTTTCATAATTTATCTCATACATCACATTATAATTATCACATCTTTACAATAAATATCATGCATATACTGACTTACATACAAATACAATGGACTCTCTACTTCCGGAAGATAGTGCATTAAATTAGACTCAGAGGTCTGCAGCTGCCATATACCTTTCCATCTATTTCTATCAATTCCTATCTCAAACCTCTGATATAATTTGTTTTGATCCATTCCTGTTTCAAATATCGGATATAGTTTTGTTCTGGTAAGTTTTTATTTCAAACTTCAGATATAGTTTTCATATGGACAAGGTTAATACATATGTCCTATTCTGATTAGCTCATATTTCAAATCTTGGATATGGCCATATTAACCTGTTTTGACTCTCACCACCTGATAATCTTCATTTATATGATTTTCAATGTATCAATAGAGTTAGGATATTTCTTTAGATGAAATCTCCAAACAATGCACATCCTAACAATCTCAACACAATCATCCTTTCTTAAAGATACTATGTCTCAACCACCATTTCATATCATTCACAAACATTAATACTACATCATACCATACATAAAGATTCATCCAATTTAATTCAAATTCATCAAATTCATACTTAGTAAAACAAGTAATTACAATATCTATTAAAAACATTTCAAACTAGCTTCCGTTATCTGAATTTACAAAGAGCTTTAACAACCTAAAATCATGAGCAACTCAATCTAAGTTTATGACTGGACGGTCTTACTCTAATGACCGATATAATAATAGGTAAGATCAGAAATCTAGAGAGAAGACACATATCAAGGGACAATTGTTTTGTTATAAAAATAAAAACTGGATAACCGATTTTTTTATTTAAACTTTTTACATTTAATAATAAAATATTTAGATATCATTTTATCTATCTCTAATAGGTTAAGATAAATATCTTGATTTACGTCAACTTAAAATTAATAAATGAAAACATTATATTAGTGTATTATATAAAAGAATATTAGTGTATTATATAAAAGAATATTTATGTGAGGTGTTATCGTGAGGTTGCTTTTCTTCCAAAACTTTAAGGATTTTTTTATTATATAAAAGGATTTTTTTTTATAATTTGAACAATAAAATTGTAAATTATGTAATATTATATAAAATTGTATCATAGATTCCTATCGCATAAACCTTTTCTTATATAATTATATTATACAGTTGTTTAAAATATATTTTATTTAATAAACTAGATACAAAATTGAAAATTATATTATAAAATTATAAAATTATAAAATTATATATATATATATATATATATATTATAAAATTGTATAAAATTATATCATATTGAATTTTATAGCATAATATATATATATATATATATATATCATTGGTTGATTAATTTTATAATTTTGTAATTATTTTATTACATAGTATATTTAAATAATTATTAGTTGTTTTATTTCATATTTAAATGTTTTTTAGAATGTAAAAGGATAGTAACTAATCATTGTATCATTATACTGAAAAATATTTTATACAAGACTTTGTATTCATCACAATAATTGTCGAAAGTTATTAGATTTTCTTCATAAAATGACTTTTAATATGATTTGATTAAGGATAATGATGATTTTGTACATCAGATATGGAGAATAAAAGTAATAGTTATCGGTTATGGAGATTTACTAATTTGCTATTTGATGAACAGATAATATAAATATGATTTTCTTTATTTATATTTTGTACAATAATTGCCTTTTAAAAAAATTTGCAGGATGATTGGATTCAATATAGTATGAAGAGTTATCACAATTGTCTTTTATAGAATGAAATTTTTTAGTATAAAGAGTTACCCCATTTACTTTTAAAAAGAAATTGTTAATGTGAATAGTTACTATGTTTATCTTTTTCAAATAAATATGTTAGAGGGTAATATGTAAGCTTTTAAATCTCTCACTTGTTATGAATACAAAGAAGTTTAAACCCACTTATCATATAATGATATTCTGAATGGAAGTATGATCGCAGTCGTTTCACAAGTAAATTAAAAGAATTCTAGTGTTGATCGCTTAACGTAGTGCTAGACTATCTAACACCAAATGAATGATAATATAGATAAGGGAAAGTTAACCCCAAGTCGTCTCCCAACGAATCTAACAGTAAATTCCAATAATCAATATTCAAAACTTATTTGTAATAAAGAAATTTAGTAATAAAGAGGGGGGGTTTGAGGATTATTTGCAGGAAATTAAAATAGATGATTAAAAATAATAAAGAACCTAGGTTGACTCTCAAATTCTTTCATAACAAATTCTTCCTTGGTTTTCTTAAGATTATTATGCTTCAATTATCTTCACTGGGTTGAAGTCAATCAAACAAGCATCAATCAAGTTCAATAGAATCTTATTAGCAAAATAAACGTCTACTAATATATTTAATATCTCACCTCATCTCCAAGCGTATATTGAATGAGATGTATATCTTTTATCTCTTGACTAAGCGTACAAGAAATTGATTTAGACTAAGCGAATTAACTAAGAACTCTAATTAAAAGAAAAATAATTGAATTCTCAACAAACGTTAAAAAACAAATACTTTTCCAAAACAGATTTCAAAAGGACCAACAATATATATAACACAATTGTTATAGAGAATATAAAGAATAAAAAAAATTTATTAAACAGAAACCTAAGAATTCATTGTGAAATCACAAGAGATAAAAGAGTTTAACCCTTCATGATGAAGGCAAAAAAATTACAAAAGAAAATAAAACTAGAGTTTATGCTATGCAGTCGTGACTGTCCTTCATCCTTCTCTGAGCTCTATTTATAATCTCCTTTTCTTCAAGAAATTAACTCAGATTTAATTCTCAAATATTATCCTTGCAATTATCAGATGTGTCCTTATGTGTCAAAGATTAATTTTGTAAATATCTTCTTTCTGGTAAAGTTGTAGATTTTCCATCTCCTAATTTCTTTCAGATATTTTGTTTCCAAATTCTGTTCCAGATACCAGCTCATAATAATTGAATCTGTTGCAAAAGATATTGTAAAATATTTGAAGGAGATTTGCTCTAAATCAAGTAAGAATTGCAGAGGATCATCTTTTGTAGAAAATCCGAATAATATATTTGCAAAAGATTTGATTAGATTTGGAGCCCATAGAATATCTACAAATAATTATAAACAAGAAAAGTAAGAGAATATGCTTAAAATCCAATTTTAACCAATAATCTCAATTAAGGTCCAAATAATCATGATTGGGTAAATCTTATTTAAAACAATGACTTTATTCTCAATTATAGTCTAAGAAAATCAAGGTTAAACACTCTAAGTGTGAATAAAAATATACTCATCAAATACCCTACATTTATCCTTTTGCACTCCTAGGCAAACACTAGTGATCAATAGAAAGGAAAATAAACACAAAAGAAAATTTATAGTAGATGAACAGTAGGCTCAAGGAAAGTATAGGAGCTAGCAAAATACAACCTTCCAAAAATCAAGGAATCAAGAAAAGTGTGAATGGAAAACTCTATATTTCAGTAAACAAGAAGGTAATTTAAATTAATAGATGAATAAAGAATGATAAAATCTTCTCAAGATAACTCTTCAACTCCTAAGTGTTTTAGCATTGTATATACACTCAATACTCATGCAAGCAAACACTACCATAGGCTTAGCAAAACTTTAATATCCACAATAATTGAATAACATGCATATAAAGATCAAGAGGACTTTGTAAGGGATATAATGGGGCCAAGATAAAGGTAGGTAAAATGAGATAAAAGTATATGGATTAAAAGTGTAGAAAAATAAAGGAGTAATGGGGAATAAATCTAGAAACAAATGTGAATAGGGAACATCTTCAAAATTATAATCACTCCTCTTTTTATTTCAAGACTTCATCTTTTTCAATTTTATTTTTCTTTTTTCATGCAATAGAAGACTATCATGTGTATTAGACAATCTACACTTATTCCTTCTTCTTTCTTTTTTTTTCTTCTCTATTTTTTTTCATCTAAATAAGGAGATAAATTGATGAATTACACCCTCACACTTATTCAAGAACCTATTCTCATAATGATTCCAAAACTCCTCTATCTTCTAAGGGAGGGACAAAAATATATTTTTAGGCTTGTAATGAGGGTTAAAAACAAGAAAATACTATATAGGCTCAAAGAGGTTAACAAGTGGTTTATCGTAAGGGTAGGCTAATATGGCTAAGTGGCTTAATTAAACAAAGAACGCCTCAATCATATCAATTTATACATGTAAATATAGTTGTAGAATAGATAATCAAGTTAAATTTTAAAGTATAAGCAAACATGAATGAAAACACACTAACATTAGACAGACATTTAGATGGTCTATCAAAAAGACTATCTCACTAGGGAGAAAATATTCAAACCAATAATTTTAAATACCAACTTGTTTAGCAGTTTACAGAGAATTCAAACAACACCAATCAACAATCCAATTTTTCCGTAATTATGAAACTTTTTAAATATTTTTGACATATTTTGTTCTATTCCACATATCTATACTTGTCCAAAAAATTTAGGAAATTTTTGTGGTGTCTCATTGTACGGATTAGAGATTTTATTCTGGAAAATTCATTTTTAAAAAAAAAATATGGATACTATGTTGGTTGCGATTTAAAATTCAATTTTTTTTCAAAATTCCATCAAATACTATTTGTTTTTTTTATCTTTTTAGTATTTTTGAAATATTTTTTTTTCTTTTCTACATATCTATACTTGTCCAAAAAATTTTGGAAATTTATGTAATGTTTCAAAGTATGGATTAGATATTTTTACCAACGAAATTTGGGAAATTTTTGAATTTCTTTTTAAACAAATAAAGATACTACATTGGTTGGGATTCAAAATCCAAAATTTTTCCAAAATTCCATCGTTTACTATTTATTTTTTATTTGTTTAGTATTTTTGACATTTTTTTCTATTTCAAATATTTATACTCGTCAACAAATTCTGGAAATTTCTATAGTGTTTCATTATATGGATTAAAGATTTTGTCAAAGAATTCTGGGAAATTTTGGATTTTTTTTTCTAAAAAAGAAGATACTACATCGGTTCGGATTCAGAATCCAAAATTTTTCCAAAATTCATCGTTTACTATTAGTTTTTTTTTTATTTTTTTAGTATTTTTGACAAGTTTTTTTGTAAAGATACTTGTCCAAAAACTCTGAGAATATTCGTGGTGTTTCATTGTATTGATTATAGATCATATCAAAGAATTCTGAAAAATTTTAGAATCTTCTTTTAAAAAAATAGAGATACTACGTCGGTTGACAGTCAAAATCCGAAATTTTTCCAAAATTTCATTGTTTATTATTTATTTTTTATTCTTTCAGTGTTTTTGACATTTTGTTCTATTTCGCATATCTATATTTGTAAAAAATTATGAAAATATATGTGGTGTTTCATTAAACAGATTAGAGGTTTTATCAAAAAATTCAGGAAATTTTGAAAATTTTTTTCTCAAGAAAATAGAGATACTACATTGGTTAGGATTCGAAATCCAAATTTTTTCCAAAATTCTATTGTTTATTATTCGTTTTTTATTTTTTTAGTATTTTTGACATATTTTTTTCTATTCCAGACATCTATACTTGTCCAAAAGAATCTAACGATTTCTATGGTGTTTCATTGTATGGATTAGAGATTTTATCAAAGAAGTCTGAAAAAATTTTGAATTTTTTTTTTTAAAATATAGAGATAGTACATCGATTAGGATTCTAAATCGTAATTTTTTTCTGAAATTTCATTGTTTACTATTTGTTTTTATTTTTTTAGTATTTTTGACATATTTTTTTCTATTCCACATATCTATGCTTGACCAAAAAATTCTAAAAAATTTTTGGATTTAAAAAAAAAATAGAGATACTACATCAGTTAGGAGTCAAAATTATAATTTTTTTTTCTAAAATTCCACCGTATACTATTGCTTTTTATATTTTTAGTATTTTTGATATATTTGTTTTTCTATTCCACATATCTATACTTGTCCAACAATTTTTGGAAATTTTTATGGTGTTTCATTGTATGGATTAGAGATTTTATCAACGAATATTGGAAAAGTTTTGTTTTTTTTTTATTTACAAATAGAGATACTACGTCGGCTAGGATTCGAAATAAATTTTTTTTTCAAAATTCAATCATTTACTATTTGATTTTTATTTTTTTAGTATTTTTGATATATTTTTTCTATTTCACATGTCTATACTTGTCAAAAAAATCTGGAAAGTTTTGTGGTGTTTCATTGCATGGATTAGAAATTTCATCAAAGAATTGTAAAAAAATTTGGAATTTTTGTATTTTAAAATAGAGATACTACATTGTTTAGGATTTGAAATACAAAATTCCATTGTTTTTCTATTGCATATATCAATACTTGTCCAAACAATTCCTGAAACTTCTGTGGTGTTTCGTTGTATGAATTAGATATTTTATCAAAGAATTCCATAAAATTTAAGAATTTTTTTTTACAAAAAGAAATTAGAGATATTATATCGGTTAGGATTCGAAATCCAAATTTTTCCCAAAATTCCATCATTTACTATTTGTTTTTATTTTTTAGTATTTTTGACATATCTTTTTTTATATTCCACATATCTCTACTTGTCCAAAAATTAAGAAAATTTTTGTGGTGTTTCATTGTATCGATTAAAGATGTTAACAACGAAATCTGGAAAATTTTGGAATATTTTTGAAGAAAAAAATTACTACATTTATTGGGATTCAAAATCCAAAATTTCATTGTTTACTCTTTGTTTTTTTTACTTTTTTTAGTATTTTTGACATATTTTTTTTCAAATCCACATATTTGTACTTGTCTAAAAATTTTTGCAAACTTATGTGGTGTTTCATTGTATTGATTAAAGATTTTATCAATGAATAATGGAAAATTTTTGAACTTTTTTCTAAAAATAGAGATACTAAAATTTTCTAAAAATAGAGATACTATGTCGGCTGGAATTCGAAATCCAATTTTTTTTAAAACTCCATCGTTTTCTATTTTATTTTTATTTTTTATTATTTTTGACGTATTTTATTCTACCCCACTTATCTATACCCTTTCAAAAAATTTGGGAATTTCTATGGTGTTTCTTTGTATGGAATAGAGACGTGGCTACAAACCATGGTGTCGAGGGTTCGAATCCTTCCTCGCCCACAACCGGCCGAAAAAGGGAAGGATTTTGGGGGTATGAAAATCATGATTAGGCTAGTGGACCCAAAGCTATGGAACTTGTGAGTAGTTTGTAGAAATGGAATGACCTTATTGTTTTATGTTTTATTCAATCAATTTAGTATGCCTTAATCTTTTAATCCCCATTTTTTTTGTGCTTTCTCAGCCACTGAAAATTTATGTGGTATTTCATTGTATGTGTTAGAGATTTTATGAACGAATTTTTCTTTAAAAAAAATAATATTCTACCCCGGCTGATTCAAAATCTATTTTTTTTTAAAGTGCTTCATTTACTATTTGTTTTTTTTTATTATTTTTGATATTTTTTTTCTATTCCACATATCTATACTTGTCCAAAAAATTCTGGAAATTTTTATAGTGTTTCATTATATGGATCAGATATTTAATCAAAGAATTCTAAAAAATTTTAATTTTTTTAAAGAAAATAGAGGTACTACGTCGCCTGGGATTCGAAATTCAAAATTTTTCGAAAATTCTATCATGTACTATTTGTGTTTTAGGTTTTAGAATTTTTGATATATTTTTCCTATTCCTCATATCTATACTTCTCCAAAAGATTCTAGAAATTTCTATGATGTATCATTTTATGGATTGGAGATTTTATCAACGAATACTGAAAAAATTTATTTTTTTTAAAGAATAAAGATAGTACGTAGGCTCAAATTCGAAATCCAATATTTTTCGTAAATTCCATCGTTTACTATTTTTTTTCATGTTTTTGGTATTTTTGATATATTTTTTTCTATTCCACATACCTATAGGTGTCGAAAAAAATTTTGGACTTTTCTGTGGTGTATAATTGTGTGGATTAGAGATTTTATCAACCAACTCAAGAAAATATTAGAATATTTAGTTAAAAAAATGGAGATAGCACATTTGTTGGGATTTGAAATTCAAAATTTTTCCAAAATGTCATGCGTTTACTATTTTTTTTAATGTTTTAGTATTTTTTGACATTTTTTTTCTATTCCACATATCTATACTTGTCCAAAAGATTTCGAAAATTTTTGTAGTGTTTCATTGTTATGAATTAGACATTTTATCAACATAATTTGGAAAATTTTGGATTTTTTAAAATAAAAATAAAGATACAACATCGGTTGGGATTCCAAATCCAAAATTTTTCTAGATTTCCATCGTTTACTATTTATTTTTTTATTTTTTCAATATTTTTTACATATTTTTTTTATTCACATATTTATCTTGTCCAACAAACATGAAAATTTTAGAGGTGTTTCTTTGCATGAATTTTTATCTATGAATGCTAAAAGATTTTGGAATTTTTTTAAAAGGTAGAGGTACTACATCTCTTGGGATTCAAAAACCAAATTTTGTCCAAAATTCCAACGTTTACTATTTATTATTTATTTTTTAGTATTTTTGACACTTTTTTTTTGTTTCACATATCTATACTTGTCAAGAAATTCTAAAAATATTTGTAATGTTTCATTGAATGGATTACAAATTTTATCAAAGAATTTTGGAAAGTGTTGTCTTTTTTAAAAAAAAAATAGAGATACTACATCGGTTAGGATTAGTGATTCATTGTATGAATTAGTGATTTTTCCAACGAATTCTAGAAAATGTTAGATTTTTTTTAAAGAAATAGAGATATTATGTCGGCTGGTATTCGAAATCCAAAATTTTTTCCAAAATTCCATCATTTAATAATTGTTTTTTATTTTTTTAGTATTTTTGACATATTGTTTTCTATTCCACATATCTACACTTATCCAAAAAAAGTCTAGGAACTTCTTTGGTGTTTCATTTTGTGGATTAGATATTTTATCAACGAATTATGAAAAATTTTAGATTTTTTTTAAAAAAATAAAGGTACTACGTCGGCTCGGATCCAAAATTTTTTAAAATTCTATCGTTTACTATTTGCTTTTTATTTTTTTAGTATTTTTGACAGATTTTGTTTCTATTCCACATATCTGAAAATTTCTATGGTGTTTCATTGTATGTGATGGAAGAAGGCCCAGACAAAGCCCAATTATTAGCGTGTGATACAAGCTAGGGTTTCTAAACCTACCTTCTTCTACATCCTACCTAGTTAGCTTGCATGAGAAGCTATTAGTTCATCTTCCTTTCTATAAATAAGAGGTGTAGAGACCTCTGTTGTAAGCCTGATTTTCCATAATGAAATGCTGCATAATTTTCTCCACATTGATCAAATTTCCTATTAAGTTTCTTCTCCAAGAAGCTAGAGACTCTCTGTTGAAGCTTGACCTAACCTCCATCAAGCTTTCATCACCTAGTTCACCATAACCACATAACTTCCTCCATACGTTTTTCGCCTCCACGAAACCTCTTCCATTCTCCATTGCTTCCATCAATCTTGAGGAGCTCCTTGCCTATTTTCAGTCGGTGCAAAAGGCCTCCTTCCATGCTGCATCATGTGGAGTGTGTGCAAGAAGCCATGAGCACTTAAGAGCATCTCCATCATTTGGTATCAAGAGTATAGGTTCTTCAAGAGATAAGTTCTTGATTCCTTGTTGCTTTGTTTCCACTTTCCGTGTTGTTTCCATAAATTTTTACATGTTTTGAATGTTTTCCACCAATTAAAAGTAGTTTCATTGAGTTTAATCGGTTCAAAATACATGAATCTCCTTGAACCTTCCAAAAACACATTGTTTAGGTGTTCTTGTGTGTGCCACAAGCTATCTTTTGTTTTACAAGAGTTTTTGTTGATTTTAATCTATTGAAATTGATGATTTGTGTCTTAGCTTTCATTTTTATGATACAAAGTATATGTCAAAGTCATGTGTATATAAAAAATGTCATAAACTTCTTAGGTTGAAAAGTATAGACTAGGTGTTTGTGGAATTGTGTATGAAAGAAATATTGAACATAAGGTGTTTGATGAAAGGTGTTGTGCTTTTCTTGCATTTTTCTTTTCATTCTTAAGTTCTTTAATTCACTATTAGATCATTAGTGAGTTTCTTAGAGTCTATTCTAACTCCACATGTCTTGAGGTTTGTTCTAAATCCTTTGGATTCTATAGGTTTCATTTTCCACAACTGTTGTTGTATGATGAAGGTTATTGAAACTTGAGAAATTTACTGGGAATGGAATACTACGTATTTATGCACGAAAATTTGTATGAGGCTACCTTGATATGTTTTAAAGATACTATGAAAAAGGCACATTCTAATTCAATCTGTAAAAAAAATAAATTGTAAAAGCTGAATGCTAACTGCTGGTCAACAACTGATGACAGTGTAAAAACACCTCTGTGTTTGATTTACTGGGAACAATTTTGTGATCGTTTGTACCTAAACATTTTCATGACCTTAGCTAGATATGTTGGGAGTGTATGATTAAATTTTGGTTAATTAATTCACTTTGAATCGGACGTGATAAATTTTAGAACTGATGCTGCCAGAACCTTAGCACCTGATTGGAAAAACTGATGTACTGTGTGTAAAAGCATTTGCTGTGTGGGATTTATCTAGAGCGATTAAGTACTCATTTGGACGCAAAATTTGGCATGGGCGTTCTTTAAGGTGTTGGCAGTAACTGGTTAAATTTACATGAGAAAAGACGCATGAACTTGATCACCATAAATTATACATTCACAGTTGCCAGAACTGAAAATCTAGCCTTGTTTTCTGTTTCTAATATGCTCTAGAGCCATTCGTAGATCATCTTTTGAGTGCTGTAGTTCTGTTTTTAAGCCTTAATTTTCTTGTTTGTCTCTTCTAATTATATTCCTTTGAGTTTGTTATTAAAAATTCTCTTGAGTTGTTTTATTCAAATTAGCCTTTATTGCTTTATATTTTTTACCTCATGGTGAACTAATACCTTGATGAAGCACTTGAGTAGAGTTGGAACCAACACACCAAGAGCTGAATTTTCAAGCAATATTGGAGGATGAATCACAATAGGAGATGGGTTATGTTGTAGAAAAGTTTCATTGAGCAAAGTACACCGAAAAGGAGTGATACACTAGTGAGGCAAATTTACAAACACATGGAATGCATAGTATATGACTTTATGTTTTTCATCATTAAATTTTCATTGGATTCAATTGAGTTGAAATTGCGAAGCTCTTTCTCATTAGTGGAATAGTTCAAAACGTGTAGACGGTGAAGTGTGTTTAAGGTCCTTGGTGCAAAAGAACTTCACCTTAGAATTCGTCTAGATTTACATTTCACAAGCTTTTGCTTAATTTCTCTACTTTCATTTTGTTGCTTTCAATTGATCATTCGACTAGTTTTATTTGTTTCATTGAGTCACTTTATGACTTAGTGAATTCATTGTAAGAACGACTGGAAAGGTACATTGGGTCAGGCTCTGACAAGGAAAGTCTTGGTACTTAAGTTGTCTTAGTGATGCACCTCACTTTCCTGGGAGACCCCCTAGTGTGCTAGACTAGTTTGTCTTACCTTGAGATCACTTCTTGACAAAATTTAAGATGTCTCGACATTCCCATCACCATAGTGGCAACGAGTCCATTGAAAATACATCAGATTTAAGAAAAATTTTAGATGAACTTCATATTTTGAAAATAAACACTGATGTACAATTTGCCATTACGGCGGAGGAAATGAAGGCCTTAAAGAAGAAGGAACACAAGTCTAAATCTAAAACTAGTTTATCAAAAAAATATCATTCTGATAGTGAGGATGAAAAACCAGAGAGGGATAGTTTGAGAGCAGCCAAACACTATCAGCCAGACCCTTACCACCACCATAGGAAAGAAAGAAAATCCAAAGAAGTTAGGGTAGAGTTACCACACTTGCATGGGAGTAATGATATTGATACCTTTCTTGATTGGGAGATGAAGGTTGAACAATTATTTGAGTGCTACCATGTTAGTAAGGTGAGAAAAGTCCCTCTAGCCACCCTTAGCTTCTAAGGACATGCCTTACATTGGTGGACAACCCTAGTGAGAGATAGGAGTCTTCACCATGAGCCAGCTATAGCATATTGGAGTGATCTTAAAAGTGTCCAAAACCACTAGTATTACATTTCGCTAGAAATCTAATAATGTCGGGAGGAAGATGACCGGTGGTGATACAGACTCCATTCCCTTTTCCATATAAAAGTGATAAGGTAGTTCCATGGAAGTATGAGATCAGAAAAATGACTCAAGTGAAAGGCAAGACAATGGAATTACAGACATTGATAAGACCATTGTGGATAATATTTCTGGGATTGGAGGAATGACGAGAAGTGGTCGCCTTTTCACTCCACTGGTGTTGCGCAATGGCAAAACTCTCGAGAAAGTTGGAGAAGAAGCTACCATAGAGAAAGCTTAGGCATTTCTGAAAGGGAAAACCTTACAAGCTGACCAAAATCCTGAAGCAAAGGAAAACCAAGAAATCTCGGATGAAGCAGTTGAAGAATTTTTGTGGTTTATTCAGCAAAGTGAGTATAAAGTAGTTGATCAGTTGAACCGTATGCCGACAAAAATCTCATTGTTGGAAGTGTTAATGCATTCTACCTCTCACCGAAAGTTGTTAATGAAGATCCTTAATTGAGCTCATGTGGAACATGATATATCCTTGGATCAGTTTGAAGGAATCGTGAGCCATATTAGGGCAAATGATTACCATACATTTACTGAAGATGAAATACCCACTAAAGGAAGAGGTCATAACAAGACTTTGCATATATCAGTTAAGTGTATGGACTACATGCTGGCAAGAGTACTTATTGACAATGGTTCATCCCTGAATGTCATGCCAAAAACCACATTTGATAAAATATCTTGTGAAGGGGCGTATTTGCATCCTAGCAGCATGGTTGTAAGAGCCTTTGATGGAAGTCGGAGAGAGGTTATTGGTGAGATTGAACTACCTATACAAGTAGGACCATGTACCCTTCAAGTCATGTTCTAAGTGATGGACATACTTCCTGCTTACAGTTGCTTGCTTGGACGTCCCTGGATACATTTAGGTTGTGTTGTACCCTCTACTATGCACCAGAAGCTCAAGTTCGTAGTCAATGACAAATTAATTATAGTCTGAGGAGAGGAAGACTTATTGGTAAGTGGACCATTGCCTACTCCCTATATTGAGACTGCTGAAGAGGCTCTGGAGACTTCTTTCCAAGCCCTAGAGATTGTGGGAACAATGTATTTTGAACCTTTTAAGATCAATCCATATTTATCAAGGCATCGATAATGGTGGCATAAACCATGCTGAAGGAAGGATACAAGTATGGACAGGCGTTAGGGAAAAATGGTCAAGGACTCCTGAATCCGTTCGAGCTAATTGAGAATAAAGGAAGACATGGACTAGGATACAAACCCACTTGGGCAGACAAGAAGAATATGTTCAAAGTAAGAAAAGAAGGAATTACCCTATGCGATATAGGGCAAAAATTCTAAAGCGCAGGATGGATAAACATTGATCAAGTGGCTGTAATTGAAGAAACGCGGACTGAAGGGAGTCTGAATCTCGTGCGCCCTTGCCTTCCTAATGCGAAAATCAACAATTTGGAGTTTTGGGATTTACTTGTGGTGTTTGCTAATGATGAAATGTAATCGTTGTTTTTCTTTATTTCAATAAAGCCTTTGTTTGTGCTTAAAACTTTGTGATTTCCATATTCAATAAAGCCTTTGTTTGGGCTTAAAACTTTGTGATTTTCAAATTCAATAAATTTGTGGTTTCCTTATTTGCTTTCTTGTCTATTCATTTGCATAAAATCGAATAATGAAGATGTGATGATTTTGAAAACTCAAATCTTTCGGGTCCAAATTTCGAACTCCCTATCGAGGATACAAAAAATGATTATGATGAGGACTATGAGCCCCCTCCATAATTGTTGAGATTAGTGGAACAAGAGACAAGAGAAATCAAACCACATGAAGAGAAACTTGAGACAGTCAATTTGGGAGAAGAGGGGGAAGAAAAACATGTTAAAATTGGTGTCAGTATGACAAAGGAGATGCAGGAGCAGTTATACCTCCTGTTAAGGGAATTTAAAGATGTTTATGCTTGGTCCTATCAAGACATGCCTGGACTAGATCCTGACGTAGTACAACATAGGTTGCCTCTTAAGCCGGAATATTCTCCGATTAAGCAGAAATTGAAAAGGATGAAACCTGAAATGACATTGAAGATAAAAGAAGAAGTGGAAAAGCAGTTTAATGCGGGTTTTCTAGTGATAGTCGAATACCCCCAATGGGTAGAAAATTTCGTGCCAGTACCGAAGAAAGATGGAAAGGAGCAAATGTGTATTGATTACCGGGATTTGAATAAAGCCAGCCCTAAAGATGATTTTCCACTACCACGTATCGATATGCTAGTGGACAACACTGCTATATCTTCATTATAATCATTCATGGATGGTTTCTCCGGGTACAATCAGATTAAGATGGCACAGAAAGATATGGAGAAGACTACTTTCATTACTTTATGGGGAACCTTTTGTTATAAAGTGAGGTCATTCAGACATAAAAATGTTGGAGCAACATATCAGAGGGCGACCTTTTTCATGACATGATGCACAAAGAAATTGAAGTCTATGTTGATGATATGATTGCCAAGTCCAAATCTGAAGAAGAACATCTAACTAATTTGAGAAAATTGTTTGAAAGATTAAGAAAATTCAAACTCAAGCTGAATCCGGCCAAATCCACTTTTGGCATAAGATCTGGAAAGCTTCTAGGTTCGTTGTGAGTTAAAAGGGGATTGAGGTGGACCTAGACAAGGTTCGTGCAATTCTAGAAATGTCACATCCTCGCATGGAAAAAGAAATCCGGGATATTCTGGGAAGATTAAACTATATTGCTAGATTTATTTTCCAATTGACTTCCACTTGCGAGCCCATATTCAAATAGTTGCACAAAAATCATGCCAAAGAATGGAATGAAGACTGTCAAGTAGCTTTTGAGAAGATTAAGCAATATCTGCAAGAACCCCCAATATTACGACCGCCAGTCCCTGGGAGACCTCTTATCTTATACTTGACAGTGTTAGATGGATCAATGGGCTGTGTTTTAGGTCAGCATGATGAAACAGGAAGGAAAGAGCATGCCATTTATTACCTAAGCAAGAGATTTACAGATTGTGAGCAAAGATATTCCACACTAGAACAGACTTGTTGTGCTTTGGCTTGGGCTGCCCCAAATTGAGACAGTATATGCTAAGTCACACAACATTCTTAATCTCCAACATGGATCCAATCAAGTATATCTTTGAAAAACCTGCTCTTACGGGGAGAATAGCTCGTTGGCAAATGCTTTTATCCGAATATGACATACAATATGTTACCCAAAAAGCTATCAAAGGCAGTGTCCTTGCAGACTACTTGGCGCACCAACCCATTGAAGATTATCAATCGATGCAGTCTGAATTCCCGAATGAAGAAATTTTGGTACTTGAAGATGACAATGATGAGAATACGTGGACATTATTCTTTGATGGAGCATGGAGTAGGAGCAGTTCTTATCTCTCCTACAAAGCAATACATACCTATGACAACAAGATTATGTTTTGATTGTACCAACAATACCGCAGAATATGAAGCGTGTGTTATGGGTATTCGACCCGCCATTGAATTTGGGGCAAAGTGTTTAGAAGTGTATGATGATTTTGCTCTCATTGTCCAACAAGTGAAGGGAGAGTGAGAAACTCGAGATCAAAAATTGATTCCTTATCAAACATATATTAAGGGATTAATGGAGTATTTTGATAATATAACATTTCATCACATCTCAAGGGAAGATAATCAATTGGTTGATGCTTTAGCTACCTTATCATCCATGTTCGAGGTAAACCAAGGGTGCAAACTACCAATGATCAAAATGAAGAGTCATGAACATCCAGCTTATTGTTCCTTCATAGAAGAAGAATCAGATGGCAAGCCATGGTATTTTGATATTAAGCAATATCTCAAGAACAGAGAATATCCTGAAGGGGCCTCTAAGAATGATAAGCGAATGTTAAGAAGATTGGCTATAAAGTTCATCTTAAACAGAGAAGTATTGTACAAAAGAAATCATGATATGATGCTCCTTAGTTGCATAGACGCAAAAGAGGCAGAACTGATCTTGAAGGAAGTTCATGAATGAACTTTTGGAACTCATATAAATGGTCATTCAATGGCTAGAAAAATCTTAAGAGCAGGCTATTTCTGGTTTACTATAGAGAATGATTGTTACATCCATGTCAGAAAATGTCTCAAGTGTCAGGAATACGCAAACAATATCAATATTTCGCCAATGACATTAAATGTGTTATCCGCACCATGGCCATTTTCCATGTGGGGTATAGATGTCATCGGAGCCATTCATCCAAAAGCCTCAAATGGGCATTGTTTCATTCTGGTGGCCATAGATTATTTTACCAAATGGGTAGAGGCTGCTTCTTATTCCAGCATGACAAAAAAGGTAGTGACAAAGTTCATCAAAAGAGAGATCATTTGTAGATATGGTCTACCTAGCAGAATCATCACTGATAATGCTACAAACTTAAATAACAAAATGATGTCTGAGCTATGTGAAGAATTCAAGATCCAACATCGTAATTCTACCCCTTATCGACCCAAGATGAATGGAGCAGTAGAAGCAACAAACAAGAACATAAAGAAGATCGTTCAGAAGATGGTAGTCACATACAAAGACTGGCATAAAATGCTACCCTTCACTTTGCATGGATACCGTACTTCAGTGCGAATGTCAACAAGGGCAACACCTTTGTCATTGGTCTATGGGATGGAAGCAGTTCTTCTCTTTGAAGTTGAAATTCCTTCCCTAAGAGTATTGATGGAGGCTCAATTAGAAGAGGCTGAATGGGTGCAAGCTAGACATGACTAGCTCAACCTCATTGATGAAAAAAGACTAGCAGCGGTCTATCATGGACAATTATACCAAAGAAGAATGAAAAGGGCATTTGATAAGAAGGTGCGCCTTAGAGAATTCCAAGAAGGGGAATTGGTGATGAAAAAGATCATAACAGTCCAAAGAGATAATAAAGGGAAGTGGATGCCAAATTATGAAGGCCTTTATATGGTGAAAAATGCATTGCCTGGAGGTGCACTGATTCTCACAAGGATGGATGGGGAAGAGTTGCATTTGCCTATCAACTCTAACACAATCAAAAAGTTCTATGCTTGATATGATTCCGTAAAGACAGGATTTTCTTTTGTACAAATTTGTTTTGTAAATATTAGTACTTTCATTGTAAAGCTCAAAAGTTCTCTTTTTCAATGTGATGAATTATTTGTTCTTGAATTACTGCGTTGATAAGATCATAAATGACAAAATGAATTGTGAATAGCAAAATGTTTAACAAAGGTAAAAGTTGGCTTTCTTAAGGAAATGATCGCGGCGTAGCGCTTGATACCTTTCACCTTTCCAAATCTATAAAAGAAATGTTGTGTTTTTACTGCTAGCAAATGGATTATTTCTATTTCTGGTCTTCAGAGGCGTTTAAAATAAATATATATATATA
>Ga0209489_100396_pt1 | contig 78790 bp, 52 predicted proteins | sample SiratrowhiteBW_FD_187527 | JGI IMG/M metagenome (GOLD analysis project Ga0209489, IMG submission 187527) | Root nodule microbial communities of legume samples collected from California, USA - Siratro white BW (SPAdes) (version 2) | ecosystem: Host-associated > Plants > Roots > Nodule | place...
TAAAAATACATATATATATATATATATATATATATATACATATATGTATATATGTATATATATAATAATGTCTGTACACATAAACTGTAAAAAAAGATATTTTGAAATAAAGAAAATTATAAATATAATAATATACTTTATGTGTACCTCTTTCTAGGTTTGGAAATATTAAGTGAAAGAAACTCGTCCACAACTTTTTAATAAATTTTGATAATTTTCTTTATTTTAACATTAAATGTTTGTATATAAAGTTAAACAAGCTTTTGGAGGGTCATGGCCAGGCTCGCTAATATATATATATATATATATATACTTTTTGTTATGTGTAAAAGAAATATGTAAGTAGTTTGAAGGCAAAAGATATTCTATTATACTGTGCAAGTTTATGGCGATTAAATTTATTATCATTTAATTTTATTATTATAAGAATCCAAACTTATAAGAATTGACAAGTAGCTCAATGTCCAACTAAGTTAGGTTCGATCATGTGAAAATAACTAATTGGTTTGATTAAAATAACTAAACAAGTGAAGACTAACCTAAAGAATGTTAATTAAATAGCACCAACTAGTTAAAGACTTGTATTATATTTCTAGCTTGTAGCAATATGCTATTTTATTTTGTTCATAACTTCCATATTTATATGAATCTAAGTGGGTAATATTAAATGAAAATAGGCAGAAGAAATAATACATAAAGAAGAAGAGTAGTAAACTCAACCTGATAGAAGTAATATTTTGGTATCTTATTTATGGATAATTGGAGTGTTATTTTACAGATTCCGTTATCAAATAATTAATAAAACATTTCAGTTGAAAAAAATTGGTGACTACCTATAGAAGTTCTCCAAGTATTAAAACAAGGAAAAAGTGCAAAGAAGCTGAACAAGACCAAATAATGTTTCACCAAATACTGCAATTTGTTGCAGTAACCGAGTGCCTTTGATCTTATGGTTTCACAAAATTTTACAGTTCAATTGAATATATACTTACACTAGCTGCTATCTTGGGAAAGGATAGGTCATAGATTCACTGTCATAAGAATGTGCTTCTGATGAACTGTAGAATTCGGTGTAGACTAGTTTTGGAGGGGGCACAAATGTTTCAGTGTTACTAGGAGATTCCACTGTCAAACACTGTTTTAACTCTCCTATCACAACACTCATTGTAGGTCTATGAATGGAGGTTGATGCAGAGCATGCCATTGCTATTCCTAATGCTCTCCACCCAGAATTTGCACCAAATTTTCCTTGCAGCCTTGGATCTAAAATTTTACTCAATTCTCCTCTTTCAAGCTCAGGTCTTATCCACTCAAGTACGTGCATTATTGTCTTGCCTTTGGATATTGCAGGGCGACCTGTGATTAATTCAAGTAGAACAATTCCAAAGCTATAGATGTCACTCTTCTCATTCAGGTTCCCTAATTTGTAGTACCTGAATAAATGGACAAAGTAGTTAGGCATAGTAGCAAGTTCATGATAATTGCACATGAAGTATTAACATATATATACAAGACCTACCATCAAACTGAAAATTCATTTCAGGTCAAATGACATTTTTATCTAAAAGCAATCCAAACACCCTAAGGGTTATTATAATGATTTTTTTACTTTCTTGAGCAATTAATTTCAATTTGAACAATAAAATGAATCTACTGATAAGGACTTACTCTGGGTCAAGGTACCCTGTTGTGCCCATTATTGCAGATTTGTCATCTGTGTCATCAGTATGAATCCCATGAGATTGTTGTTTTTGGTTATCTTTCCTAAACTCCTTGGAAAGGCCAAAATCTGCTATCTTGGCTTCAAATTCTTGACTTAAAAGAATATTTGCTGACTTTACATCCCTGTGTATTATTGGTGGCTTGCAACCATGGTGTAGGTAATCCAACCCTTCAAGTTCAAACGCATCATTCATCAAACATCAACACAAATACCAAAAGAATGTAGTTGCACAAAACAAGTTATTCGTCAATGTGACCTAGTCATGGATGAAAAATATAAGAACATGCTCTTAGACTAGATTTTTTTCCAAAATAAAATTAAGAAAAAGGAGCGAAACCATTATTCTTTTATTTATTTTAAAATCTGATGAGGATAAGAGAATTTGAAGAAAGGCACTTTTGGCTTCCTCAAAAGTGAAGTTATACTGACCCTCAGCGGCATCGATTGCTATCTGTATTCTCCTTTCCCAACTCAAGCAATGTGAATTTCCATCTGCAATCATGAAATGTGTTATTGCAACATGCTCTCTTTTTTTTATTTATGAGTAGATGACAACATAAATAACCTTCCTTCTCTCAGTGCATTTCAATTAGATTGAATATGGAGCAGTGTATGAGTACCTGAGAGAAAGAGAAAATCTTTCAAGCTGCCATTGGCCATGTGCTCATATATGAGAGCCATCTTGTTATCATCATCACAATAACCAACGAAAGATACCAAATTTTTGTGATGAACTGTCATCAAAAGCTCAGCCTGCAAGCCATGTACACAAATGAGTGCCATCTTGTTATAGTCATCAAAAGCTTAGCCATGATTATTTTCTTTGGATGGTTCTGATGTTGAATAACATTAGTATAATCCATTGGTAGAATGTGGTACTAATTACCTCAGTCTGAAATTCTTTTGGGCCCTGAGATGATGATGGAGAAAGCATCTTGACTGCAACTTCTTTGCCATCTTTCATCTGCCCACTGTACACAGTTCCAAATCCTCCCTTTCCAATGACAATTGCAAAGTTGTTGGTGATGTCCAAGACTTCCGAATACGTGTATTGCCAGTTCTTCGTTGTTACATTTTTCCCTCTTTTGTTCAGCATACTCATCTCCTCATCTTTGTCCAAAAGGAAAGTAAATTAAAGTTTGGTTAATATTTTGTTTTCCTCATTTATTTTATGTCTGTTTTTCAGGTTTTGAGAATCAGATGCAGGCACATAATATCAATAAAGCAAGAAGTACCTGATCGTTCCTTTCTTCTTTGTTTCCAAAAGAGAATGAAACCAACCAATATAACTAAAACTGATACTGATACCACTATTGGAACAACAATTTTAACGGTTTTATTGTTCCCTCCTGAGCCACCAAGATTTTGATCATCCACCCTGAAAGTGATGAAAAAAAACATGAGACATGAAATCAAATGTTTGATGACACCTCCAAAAATATGTTTCATCCCTGGTTTTCTTTACCATGATATCTGATATTTATAAGACAAATTAAACTAGCCAGGCTTTATAAGCATCTCTAAGTCTATTACAGCAGGGCATACATACCTCAATGTAAGTAAACCAGCCCTTGATCTTTCTAACAGAGTGTCAGGAACTGAACCCGAAAATAGATTGTTCTTTAAATCCCTACAAAAGTTTATTTTTCTTGCATTAGCCATTATTATCAATTTGCCACTGCATATATCAGGCCATACCACCATCACCAAACACTTACAAATATTTAAGGGATTTCAATTCTTCCAAGAACTCAGGCACCGCTCCCGTTAAGCTATTGTTGTGTAAGTCCCTGAATAAAAAATTGTAGGTTTGTCATGTTATATATATGATGAAGAAAACATTCTTCTTTACAATGGTGAACTTGTGTACAGGTTAAAGGCATACGAGTTATATTCATAAAATAATTTTCTCTCTTCTCATTCTATCTCAGTCTTTATTGTACAAATTATTGTATAATGATTTTATGAATACAAATTTCTAAAAGCATAGTGATGGCAAACGTACTCAGAATTTTGTATCATGTGTACTTACAAAGATTCCAACGAGGAGAGTTTGGAAATGGCAGAAGTCATTGCTCCATTCAAATTGCAGGAGCTCATATTCCTGGAAAAAGAAAATGCTTACTTCTAAACTTGAATATCAGGATCCAATGTAAAAGTCAAAACTGATTTATTCAATTAGGCCTTTCAGAATGGAAGAAGGAAAAAGTTAGAAAGAGATTACTCACAGAGATATAATTCGGGGAGGAAGTGAAGTGCTATAGTTGCATTTTAAGCCTTCCCAAGAGAGGTTCCTTGGCTCACATGGATCAGCCACCCAATTTCTTTGAATTCTATAGCTTTCCTTTATATCCAACATAGCATCAACTGTGTTCACACATAATTGAATTCATTTCAAACTCTAAAACAAGTGCAAGTGATATAAGTGTTGATTGTTTGATGCGGTTGCACCAGATATTGTTCTTATTAAAGTCTCAGAGGGCTAAGCAGTAATGCATTGGTTTTGCAAATCAAATTTTAGGTAAGAAAACGGATCATACCATCTTGTTCAAATGTTGCAAGTGCATCTAGCTGTCTCACCACATAAATCTCAACTGCATTAAGAATGGGGGGAAGGGTTGAATCTTCTGTTTTGTGTATGGAAATACGATGTTCATTTGCCACCAAGGATTTTGAATTAGAAAGGGTGGTTGCAAACAAGTGGCGTGGTACTATGGAATCAAACAATGGAGATCCATTCCAAGATATATTGAATTTCCTTAGCTGGGTTTTCTCAAGCTGCTCCACTTCAGCAAAGTACAAGTAGACATAAAATTTCCAATTTGGATCATCTGGGGTCCATGAAAGCTCCAAAGTATCACTGCCATTCCTTGGTCTAGCAGCAGTCCTAATTACTTCAAATGGTGCTCTAAAGCCATCACCATTGACATTTATTTTCGTGGAAGTGCTGACAGAATCCCAGGATGAAGAATTCAAAGGGGACCAGATTCTATCATAAATATCATCCTCGTATCTACCACTTCCATTGAGTGATCCAATGTCCCATCTTCTGAAAAGTGTTAGCGAAGCAGATTCCCCAAACTCAGTGTTATAAATAGAACCATTAAGTGGTCTAAGCTCTAATCCTGAGATAAAAGGAGTTCCTTCTCCCTTGTTCACAAGGCAAACATATGTCACATCTGATTGTGCCAAACTGATTATTTCAAGAACAACTTCCTCCGAGGCATTTCTAAATTTCACTGTTGACCAGAAATCCACATCAACATAGAGATCAAACTCTGGAGGCTTGTTTTCTCCATCATAGTTTCCATAGAAGAAGGAAGCCCTGATCAAATATAAACTGTCACTTCTCACAGCTGTTAAACTATAACAGTTCCTTGCTCCGTGAGGAAAACTTCTGAGATCTGAGAGTATATATGGCAGAGTGGGATTGTTTGCGTACGCATACTCAGAAGAGATGTTCCTATTAACCCCACTTTGTATATAAGCTCCATCAGCGCTGTACTTTATTTTAGTTACATCATCCGTGTACTGCAAATTCTGCTGACTACCGCAATCAATGCTTATGAAGCCTGAACAAAAACAAAAGACAGATTAAGAAATACAAAACTAAACTAAGCTTGTTTGCACTTCAAAATTGGTTAATTTGTTGTCTTGAGAATCCATTAATTAATTCAGTGATTGATGATCACCAAGAACAAAGAGACAAAGACAAATAATAAGTACCCCTCTAATGAATGTTGGAGAAAATGTTCCACGGCATCAATTAATAATGTTGCAGAAAAACAAACAGAAATAAATTGCTAACCTATTTGTTGCTGTGCGTGAACTAAAGCTACGAGGACAACACAAAGTGTGAGCAACAATATGAACCCAATTGAAGTTCTCATCGCTGCATACCAGAAAAGACACTGTCAAATCTTATCCTATCATGTTTGAAATGGGTAGCTGTAGGTATTCTTGAAGACATGCTCTTCCATGGGAACATTAGAGAGTGGCACAACACAAAACAATGGGTCAAACGTTAACATGTCAACTTGGACACGCATTTGTTGGTTTTGAAAAAACCAGACATTGAAAAGTTAAAAGTCGTTGGTTCATCAAATGGAAGAGAATCACGCCCAAAACAGTTTGCTTCCACTGCAAAACGTGATTAAACATAAAAACATGGATAATTATTTACGCCCTGCAACATTTTTTTCACTTACTAATTGGTGCTCATTGGTGATTCAAAGTTCACATTAAGCTTCAAAAAATTATCAATAAAAAATAATCATCAAATTAGGAAAGGAAACTGAGCATTGAAATTAAAATTAAAATATAAAAAAAACGGGTATCTCCGATATCTTATAGTTTGAATATTGCAGTTAATAACAATAACCACAGACTTTATTATCTTTAAGTATATCTCTATAGTATAATAACATAGTAAAAGATGGTCACGAAAATAAAATATTAGAAATTTATATAATAATATATCAGCTCTGAGAGACTTACTTGAATTTGTTCTCAATCTTTTATTATTTATTTTATAAATGTTTTTATTAAGTTTAATGTTGAAATTTCATTCAATGATAAACTTTGATTCCATGTTGGGTTTTGAAATTTCATTACAATTTGGATTATAGCTCGGTGGAAAAAATGTTCAATTGTTAGCTTCCAATCAAAGTAATATTAAATTATTAACCGTGATGAGAATTAATGAGAAGTTAACTACTTCAAGCAATTGAAAGTAATAAAAAATTGGTATTACATAAATAAATAATATAATGAATGGTTCAAGTTGAAGCTAGTTTAATTTCGTGGTGGTTTCATTAGAAAATAAAATAGAGGATTAGGTATAGATTTTCAATTTGTCACCAATGGCGGCCATTTTTTTATAGTTTAATTAGTGGATGATATGGTCAATTATTTTCATTTTGGTTTTAATTACTGGAAGAACGTGCATGGTCCCCTCGAAGTGACAACTTAATATGGCGTCATAATCATATGATGTAATTCAAGTTGCAAAATAATAACATATGATGGAAAATCTTGACATAATATCTATTGTACGGTATGTTTGAATTTTGAACTGGACGATGAATTTTTTAGGACTAGATTTGAAGTGAAAATAAATGAATAATATCTGTATTTGTATTAAGAGAAATATTTTGAAATGAAGGAAAAAATTATGAAATTTTATTATTAATGTGGTGAGTGTAATTTATTAAATAATATATTTAATAGATAAAGTTTTTAAGATTATAAATTTATCCTTATAATTAAAATTAATTTAAAATAAAATATAATTAATTTGTTGAATATGATTGATAATTTTTTTAATTAGTGAAATTGTAAGATTATTAATTATTTTAATTCCCTATTTAAGTAAAAATTTAAAATAAATAAAATTCTCAAAATATCCCTAAATAAATACAAATTTACAATTAGTTAATGTAAAAAAAATATAAAATAAATAAATCTTTTAAATTATTCAAAATTTTAAATAAATAAAAATTCTAAATTATTAAAGGTCCCATTTAATTAAAAATCTTAAACAATTTTTTTTAAAATTAAATAAAAGCTGAAATAAATAAAATTCTTAAATGTTTACCATCCTTAATCCATCTATCTTTATTGACATGTTCTCTATGTATAATATTACAATACATAATTGATTATACCAAAATTAAGATTACACAATAAACTCTGTCATAATTCCACTCAATCAGTCCAGCTAACATTCACATGACAAAATGAAAATAAAGAAGATAATCAATTATGTATATTTACATAATCAATTATATATTAAAAAATCTACAAATAATTGACATTTTAACCAGTGCACCCAACACTCACATAATTTGCAAAATAAAAATAAAAGAGATAATGGATTATGCATATTCACATAATCAACTATATATGAAAAATTCTATAAATAATCAATTTTGTAAACAAACATAATCAATTATCCTTAAAAAGAATCATGATTGATTGATTATGTAGCAACTCTAATCCATTATATATATATATATATATATATATATATATATATATATTTATTATGTATCTTGAATAATCAATTAACACTACTAAATTTTAAGCATAATTGATTATGTATACATGGATAATAGATTATTCTTTCTTTTCACATAGATAACTTAATATCAGACATTTTTCACAAATTTGGACATAAACACCACCAAACCAATATTATATGACAATTATTCTTAACTTCTACACGTACTATGAATCAACTACCACTTATATTAGATGACAATTATTTTTGACCTCTACACGTACTATGAATCAACCACCACCACATATATTAGATGACAATTGTTCTTGACCTCTACACTTACCATGAATCAATCACTTTATCTCTTATTCAAAGCATAATGTTTGTTTACATCAATCACACAATCAATGACTAAAATCTAAACACAAAAACAAAGCATAGAAACATCAATAATTCAAACAACGAAGCATTTTACTAGACACTCAAAAATAGTTGATGAATGACTTAGTTCAAAGAATAAGTTATTTTTCCCTTTAGTTCTGAGATAACTTTCCTCTTTATAATATCTTACTTTCCTCAAAGCCATTCCCATTTCATTATATATGGACAAATACAAATAAGATTTTCACTTCCCTAATTCATTTTTTTTTATTTCAGTGGAAACAAAACAGTGCTAAAAATACATTGAGTCTTAAAAGGATTTTTTATTTCAAATATAATTAATCACGCTATAAATCATAATATATGATAATAATCATATTTTCGCACATTTTTATGTTATTTTTTAGAGTCGATCTAATTTTTATTTTACAAAATAGTTGAATAATAATTTTAGTCTTTCTATTTTGTAAAATTTCTAATTTTAGTTCGTAATTCACAATTTTAGTAGTGATTTTTAATTATCTATAATTTTTGTCAACCGTCAGCTTTAAAAAAAAAAATACCATCTTAAGTCTTACAGCTGCTATAATATTCAATCATGTAGAAAAGAAGGTTACACAATTTCCAAACTCAAACACTTATCATGTTTAAAGTAAAATAAAATATACTGAACAAGTTATAAATAATTAAAAATTAAGGATCAAAATTACGTAAAAAGAATTCAGGAACCAAAATTACTGTAGTTAAAAGATTAAAATTAAGGAAAGAAAATTAGGAAAAAGATTACAAATTTTAAAAATACAGGAATCAAAATTATAATTAAGAAAAGAGTCTTAATTTATATTTTAAAATCTTCAATTATCTCTTACGAAACTTATTTTTTCACTATCGTATTTTATCTAGATGAAAGGTACGCAATAAGCTTCGTGAATAGAAGCAACTGTTCAGACTTCTCTGTATATATATGTGTGTGGGAAATTTCGAACAGGAAGTACCAAAATTTACTCAACCATTTTCCCGCCAAAAATTGTGGAATCGCGATTCCAGAATCTTCTGCGTCACTCCGTTGCCATCCAAATCCGTCGCAATGGTAACTGCCTCTGCCTCTGTTCATTCTATTATTTTCTATGCAATGATTGATTTTCATCACAGCTTTGTATGATATCGTGCGAATTGCTAGGTTGAATCAGCTCAGATTGTATTTTCGTTTTTTTTTTTTCAATTTTTTGTTATGAGAATAATCATGATTGACTAAAAAACCTAAACCGATCATAAATTGTTCTATGGCTTTCTGCAAATTGTGTTTAAGGAGCTCAGTTTCTTGAGTATTTGTGAAATTGTCATGAATTGAAATTTGGTTGATGTGCTTTGCTTGGTGCAGTCGAAGAAAAGGGGTCTCTCTTTGGAAGAGAAGCGCGAGAAGATGCTTCAAATCTTTTACGAGTCCCAAGACTTCTTCCTGGTAATCACCACCGTTTACCACTTCGTTATTGCATACCTGATAAACTGTTTTCTTTCTTTTATTGTAATTTATTGACTGGTCTATATGCTTCTACTTATGCTTTTTGTTGTTTCAGCTGAAGGAGCTCGAGAAGATGGGTCCCAGAAAGGGTGTCATTGCTCAGTCTGTGAAGGATGTTGTACAAAGTTTAGTGGATGATGACCTTGTTTCCAAAGATAAGATAGGAACTTCTGTAAGTTTTATCATCCAAACCGATGACGCTCCTTTCCAATTCTGGTATCAAGTGATGTGTTTCTTGAATAACAAGGGTGTCAGTGCAATGTATAGTATAAAAAGTACAATGTATTTCAACAATTAAGAAAAAACTAGTTTAGGGATAAAAAAGGGGTATGATTTGACGAAACTTTTCAGGGAGTATTGGTATAATTTACTCAATTTTTATTGATCCTAGTACCTTCACTTCGCAGGTGTATTTCTGGAGTCTACCTAGCTGTGCTGGTAATCAGGTGAAGTTATGTTGATGAAGCTTTAGCTGCTGTATCATCTTTATGTTGATAAATTGGTCATTGCCAGTAAAGGATAACACTAATATAACACCTCACCTATAGCTACCTAGCTGTTAAGCTGGCTATGTTTCTATTGATAGCATTTTCTTTATAGTTTCTTGATGTGAACTAGTTATGACATGATAAAATTCATTCACAGCTTAGAAATGTGTACCGCAAACTTGATTCTGATCTACAAAACAGTAAAAATCGGCATGCCCAACTTGTTGACCAATGTGAGGAGCTAAAGAAGGGGCGAGAGGAATCTGTAAGTTATGACATATTTCTTGCTAGATTCCAATTCCCTCTGCTTCTGTATAAATAAGAGGCCCGGTCATAGTATATCCTAATATTTCAATTTTATCAGGATGAAAGAGAGGAGGCCGTTGCAGATCTGAAAGCCGTTGAGCAACAGCATAATGAATTGCAGGTTAGGATTATTTGATAGTAAGGCATCAACTATAAAGGTCACTACTATGTCAGTTCTGTAATAATCTAATAATATTTGAAAATTCCAGGTTGAGTTGGCAAAGTATAGAGATAATGATCCGGCTGCCTTTGAAGCAATGAGTTAAGAAAGGCTTATTTATTTATTTACATTAGTACATAACTTTGGCGTTTTAGATGTTCATTCTAATACATTCGTAGTTTTGGGGACACTGATGTTTTGGTTTTAACATTGGCAGGGGAAGCAATTGCAGTTGCCCATGCATCGGCAAACAGATGGACAGGTTCTACCTTCTATACTTTCTTTCTCCTTTGTCCCTGAATGGAGTTTTATCTAAGAGGGGAGAAATGGAGTTTCTCGTGTGGTGAAATGTTACATTTCACGTTATTATAAAGATGCATGTTGAAGTTTTAGGGGTTTAGATATGGAAGGAAAATATTTGTGTTATTTGAGAGATTTATAGATACAAGAGGTTGTACTAATGTATAATCCTAATGATGCTGATAACTCTAAATATCTAACTGCATTTATTATCATAAAAATACTCATAAGCTCTATTTGTTGCAAAATATATTTGTAGATAACATTTTCACCCTGAGGCAATGGTGTTCGAACAATTTCCCCGAGGCTAAGGAACAACTTGAAAACTTGTACAAGGAGGTCAGTCATTTTAGTTAAATGCATCTATTTCCAGATCTCTATGTGAAATACTCAGATAAAGTGTTATTTGTCAGGGCTGCTTTTAGCTATGAAATGGGTACCCGAATGGAATGAATGTAACTTGGATAGATTAGCAAGCTCACCACTTTATACATTATTTTCTGTATCTTCTCAGCTAAAACATAGCCTTAATTTATGTCATTAAATTTGAATATCCCCGTGTCTTTGTTTCTTATGTCTTGCACCTTTTGTCTCCATACAGGTTGGTCTAACAGATGATTTTGACTATTTGGAGTTGGTAGCACCTGTCCCACTTAAAACAGTTGCTGATTAATTACTTAGCCTATCAACGGCCAACTGCTGGTTGTCGTGCTGCCCTCAAATACTGACAATAAAATGCAGAGTTGATCATTGTCAAGGATGTCCTCTGAGATGGTTTTTTATTTTCTTTTCCTCTCTCTTGCTGTATTGATCAGGAAGATTAAGAAGCACTTTGCTGTTCATATAGACGATGGGTTGATTGCAGAAACAGACAACATCAGCTGCATAAACTAAAACCAACAACGTTCATATAGAAAATGAACAGCACTGCCAGTAACATTCATCATCGTAACAGCTAAGTAAATGTACTATGATAACCTAACCAGGGAATTAGTTGAGTTCGGATGTCAATGCAGTATTCAATTTGCTGTTCCCAATTCTGGTAGATACCATCTTAACACTAGTTGACATTAACCAAAGAAGTTGTTCAATATGTATTTATGTAAATCTTATTCCAATAATTAAGAGCCTGAACTCAAGAGTTTAGGTAGACAATGTCATACTTTTCAACAAAATCAAATGTTTGTATTTAAAAACAAATCTACCCACCTCAAACCAAACCCATCATATGTTTATATTTAAACTTCTAGAAATATAGATAAATTATCTTAGCAGTTAAATCATTTAAATTATAAAATAATTAAATAAAAAACTTCAAACTACAAATTTAACTAAAAATATAATATAAGTTTCAACTTTAATTTTTAAAAGCATTCTTTATATTTGAATTCAAATATATAACGTATGTAAAAATAATGATTGATTATCTCAAATTCATTAACAGTTATGATATGAAAATAGGTTATAGAAATTGAATTCAACCCAACCCTTCAATCTATTGTCATGCGAAGTTGTAGAATTCCGATATTTCTTTTGCCCAAATGCTCTGACTTTTAAATCAGTTTACTGAACTTTTACATTCGATTATGTTTTTGATTAACCAGCAGATTGAAATGTCATAACTAAAGTCTTTGGGTTAACGAGAAAGAGTGAAATGTCATGTCACTTACGTTAAAGTTATGAGTTATCGCTGATAGAAAATACAAATTAATTTCTGTAATAAAAACACAACAGTGTACTGCTTAGGGCTGCCAGTGAAGTCTTGCTGTGCACTGGTGCTCGAGATCAGAAAAAGTAACAACAAAGAAAACATCTTATTTACTTCATTCATTAATTATATAAAGAAAATGAAATTTGACACCGAAAATGCAGCTTGAAAATCCTCCTGCAGACTTGTTCTTATTCGTTATAGTTGGCTGTAGCATGTTCAAGATATACATTGATTAAAGAAACCGTGTTAAACTGGGCCGTACAAAATATAAGATAGGTATAATGGAAAAAGGAGGTTGGTACTCATCCAAAATAAAAGTAGTAAGTTTTGCTTTATGAACGACTTTCATGTTCAATTGCCCCCTTATATACATTCTCTGATCTGTTCGATAATTTCACAAAGATAAACAAGCAGGAGGGAAACAGAAATCTCCACGTTACAATTCTTCACTGAAGCCACCAGTCGTCATGCACAAAAATGCCTGCAAAATTCTGGCTTAACCAAAGCCAGAGGCAAAACCGATAAGAACAGCCTAACATCAGATTTTCATACATTTCTCACAAGTTATCTAAGGAAATTTGTATCAAACTAACACATTATACATGCAAGCTAAACTGAAACTGTTGGATGTCCCACCGTGAATAAATGAAGCATACACATCGTTTAACTGCCATAATAATAGTTGGACTATAACAACACAAATTGATAGTGTTACAGCATAGAAAAGGGACCTGCTCAAAGTGCCATCTCAGCCTGCAAAGCTGCCAATTCATCTTCTTCAGGAGTTGGCTTTGCAGCAACAGGGCGAGTAGGTTGCCGCCCCGCTGGGACCTGCACTGGGGCTGCAGGAGCTGTAGTTGCTGGCTGAAGAAGCTGTTCTTCCAACTCAGCACCTTCCAGTTCTTCAAGTTCCGCTTCCAATTCATCCTGAAAGGAAAAGAAATAAAGAATGATCCTCAGACATGCACTGGGGGCTCTATTGTACTACCATAGATACAAGTATCTTGTTTGTAATATAGCACAAATAAAATAAACATCACGAGGATGACCTCGTCAAAATCAGCAGCTGCACCAATTGGAGCTGATAATGCATCCTGAATCTGTTTCATGTTCTCAGTCTGTTCATTGATCTCATCCATGGTCTTGTCAACATCATCAATATTCCTGAAAAAGAAAATGATGCAACTCAACAATGTCATAAATCAAAACCAACAGCTGAATAGATATTATAAGCCAGGCCATGAAATTGAGAAAAAAGAAATACAAGAAAAAGCTGAAAAGAGTTAAATCACTAAAAAATTTAAAACATAAACAGGACTCCAAAACACACGTTGCTTTTTGCATAGCCTTCATAGCAGCTGCTCCAGTTCTTAATGCGTCAACAGTTTCTGTGGTGGCTTTAGCCCCTTCCAACATTATCATCTGTAACACAAATTAACATCATAAGATGCAAAAGATGCTCAAAAAACTAAATCATCTTTTGAAATGTTACCATACATAAATTGCTTCCGTACCTGGTCATGAATACGCAATTGGAAATTTCCAAGCTGCTCTATTTGTTGTTCATATAACCTCTTCCGCTTCAGACATTGTATTGCCGCTGCATAAAACAAGAACTCAATTAACATCTCACAAATTAAGTGAAAGTTGGAGAAAAGCAAGGCACTAAGAAGATCCATGAGTTTAGCAACCTACCCCTTTTGTTCTTCCCCCTTGTGAACTCTTTGGCCTTTTCAACTTCTGCTCCCACTTTTTTAAGGAGCACTTTCTCCTTTTTCTCAAGCATTTCAAGAGTCTACATGATTCAAAGAACAAAACATTCAATTTGGGAAATCTCTCTAGGTGTAAATTGCTACCATAAACAAAATGTAAAGACATACCACAAAATATAACAAATAATCCGTCAAAACACATGGTCACCCTACCAAGAACGTGACTTTGAATATTTGCAAGAATAATATCTAATGTGATAATTTTGAGGATACTAAAGTAAAGACATTGTTTCCCACAATCATATTAAACCGATTGCCTAAAGATTTAACCGGGATATGGAGCAACTGTTATTTGTTATTCAATACTCAACATGAAAGCAACCAACACATTTGTTAAGGAAATTTACAACATACCAAGATAGACATAATGATATAGATAAAAATTAAGCATGATCTCTCTTAAATTAAAGAAAAAAAAAAGACTAAAACGACAAGCAAGGCAAGATATACCATCTTAGATAAATTTTATTTTAAAAGCCACATCATATGAGGGTAGATACTCCTCAACACACATCCGAAACAAAAGCTCTTTTTGTAATTTTATCGACTAAATTAGCATCCAGCAATACTTCAAAGAGTTGGTTCATAGTTCATTACTCAAGTGAGTATGCAGCGTTTGCCATGGCGATTGGTGACAACAACTCTGCTTACTGGGGCAAAACAGAATAATAATACTATAGTCCATTCAAGTCAAAGAAACAAACACAAAAAAGGGGAAAAATAAAAGGGACCTCGTTTAACTTGTCCAAAGTGGCAACAGCATTGGTCTCCTGTTTAGGTTTACCAAACATGCGGCTAAACATGATTGCGCTCGATTCAAACCCTACTGCCTCAAACGCGAAGATATCCTCGATTCTTCAACCGATCTTCCTGAAACCATGAAAAAAATTGATGAAAACCGAGTCAAAGCATTTTGATCAATCGCGAGCTGAATGAATGATGAAGAAAAAGTGGGAAGAGAAAGCGAACCCGGTTGAAAAAAATTGGAACTTTTGAAGTGAGAGTGAGAAAGATTAGGGATTTGGATTGGGATTGGATCGCACAGGAGAAGGGAAAGTGAGAAACAGAGAACGGTGGTTTTGGGTTGTCTTAGCTTTGGTTTGCTTAAGCGTGTTGTTTTGGTGTCTCCTTTCTTTCATCTTCCAACCAAACAAGGAATTGAAGAACCTTCTTTGTCTTTTCTTCCCCTCCACGTGGCGCGCATTAAAATTGTCTTTAATTCTAAAAAATATTATATAATTATATTTATATGGAATGGGAATAAAGTTTATTAACAAATATTATATGCCTATTTATGATAAAAATTATTTATAAGAAGCAATTTTAATGTATATGGTAAATGTTTAATTTTATTAAAATAATTTTATTAAAATAATTTTATTAACAGGTTAATATTTCCAAATTATATATTTAAAAGTTAGCATAAATAAACATTTTTTAAAATTACATTATATTTTAAATTTCTTGTGATTACTTTAAATTGTAATTAATTATTTTAATTATTAGAAAAAATAATGAACAAATTTTCAAACAAATATGAAAGACAATGAGTTAAAAGAGGAAGAAGAAGAGTTGAAAGAGAGAGCCAATTCAAGGGACAACCTTTGTCTTTTCTTGAAGTTTGACAGAATAATAAAGCAGGATATTTTATATATATTAGTCCTTGGTTGCTGATTTTTTTTTTTATAAAAAACTAAAAATCTAAGTAGATAAAGATAAAAACAAAAAATTGTAATTTTAGACTGTTAAAATATTTTCTTTATTTTTGGCTAATTAGTGAAGGTGGTTGTGAAATGCAGTTGTAAACAAGTATTTAAAATGTTAGGAGTAAAAGATACGAAGGGAATGAGAATGACCTTGTAGTCGGGCACTATAATATAAGAATATATGAGAAATATCGCAGTCAAATTTAAATCAATACACTCATATACTATAAATTAAAATATACTAATAAAGAAATAAAGAAAGAGATAGTTACTCTCGGAGTGGAACCTTGCAACAATTCTCTCTCACTATTTAAAACCAAGAAAAAGGATCAATTTAAATGGATTAAAAAATAGTTTTACATATAATAATTAGAATGTTTTACATAATTTATTCAATTATACTTTAAATTTAAAATCATATTTGTATTTATTTTTTCTGCATATTTGACACCTTCATTGGAGTTTCAGAACTAACCTTAAAAAACAAACTATTCCTTCCTCAGTGTCTGTCTGCATTATGCTTCTTCCCATTTCTCTCCCAACGACCATAACTGTCAAAACGAAGAGAAGGGCCACCTCCACTCCCAGAGCCACAAATACCCACAAACACAGAACAACAACATTTAATTCAACCCTAAAATCCCTCTGCAAATGGGGCAATTTAGACGAAGCTCTTCGCCTAATCCAATCATCAAAGCCCGCACCCATTGAAAAAGAAGAACAAGAAGAAGGTCTCTCTCTCTTCCTCCACGCTTGCATCTCCAGAAGGTCCTTGGAACATGGCCGAAAACTCCACTTGCACTTACTTCGTTCTCAAAGCAGAGTCTTGGAGAACCCCACGTTGAAGAGCAAGCTCATCACTCTGTACTCTGTCTGCGGCAGAGTCGATGAGGCTCGCCTCGTGTTCCAAATTGGCCATGAGAGCCCGCCAGAGCCTGTGTGGGTAGCTTTGGCTATTGGGTATTCGAGAAACGGGTTTCCCCATGAAGCTTTGCTTCTTTACCGTGACATGTTGTCACGGTGCTCGAAGCCTGGGAATTTCGCGTTTTCAATGGCCCTCAAGGCGAGTTCCGATTCCGGTAATGCACTGGTTGGCAGAGCAATCCATGCCCAAATTGTGAAGCATGACGTTGGGGAAGCAGACCAAGTGGTTAACAACGCACTTTTGGGGTTTTATGTGGAAATTGGGTGCTTTGACGAGGTCTTAAAGATGTTTGAGGTAATGCCTCGACGAAACGTGGTGTCTTGGAACACTTTAATTGCTGGTTTAGCTGGACAAGATAGAGTGCCGGAGACGCTTGGTGCTTTTAGAGTTATGCAGGGAGAAGGAATGGGGTTCAGTTGGATTACCCTTACAACTGTTTTGCCCATGTGTGCTCAGTTGACTGCACTTCATAGTGGGAAGGAGATACATGGACAGATTCTGAAGTCTAGGAAGAATGCTGATGTGCCTTTGCTAAACTCGTTGATGGACATGTATGCCAAATGTGGGGAAATTGGTTATTGTGAAAAAGTGTTTGATAGAATGCGCAGCAGGGATTTGACATCATGGAATACAATGCTGGCTGGATATTCAACCAATGGTCAGATACATAAAGCCTTGGCTTTATTTGATGAAATGATAAGGTCTTGCATCGAACCAGATGAGATTACCTTTGTTGCCTTGCTTTCGGGTTGTAGCCATTCAGGACTCAGAAGTGAGGGGCAAAGATTGTTTACTGTGATGCAGGATTATGGGGTGAAACCATCTTTAGAGCATTATGCATGTTTGGTGGACATCTTGGGTAGGTCAGGGAAACTCGACGAGGCATTAACTGTGGCAGAGAACATTCCAATGAGACCAAGTGGCAGCATTTGGGGGTCATTGCTTAACTCGTGCAGGCTTCATGGAAATGTTCCTCTAGCTGAAATAGTTGCGGAGCGACTGTTTGAGATTGAACCTAACAATCCTGGAAATTTTGTGATGCTTTCAAATATATATGCAAATGCAGGGATGTGGGAAGATGTGAAGAGAGTTAGGGAAAGGATGGCCATGACCGGAATCAAGAAAGATGCCGGTTGTAGTTGGATACAAATGAAGCATAAGATTCATATATTTGTAGCTGGGGGGAGCACCGATTTTCGTTCTTCTGCTGAGTATATTAAAATTTGGAACGAGTTGTCAAATGCTATTAAGAACTTGGGATATACAGCTAACACGAGTGTTGTTCTCCATGATATAAATGAAGACATGAAAGCAACATGGGTTTGTGAGCACAGTGAGCGTCTTGCAGCTGTATCTGCCCTCATTCACACTGGCGCTGGAATGCCAATTAGGATTACCAAGAATCTTCGGGTTTGTGTTGATTGTCATTCCTGGATGAAGGCTGTTTCAGAAGTGACAGGGAGACTAATTGTATTAAGAGATACAAACCGGTTCCACCATTTTGAAAATGGTACTTGTTCTTGTAAAGATTTTTGGTGAATAACAATTACTACCCATTTCTTGCTTTTGTCAGCTTTGATATTTTAGAAGTAACTATTAATTGCAGAAGCTTCAATGCTGAGCTGCGAGCTTTCAAGTATTTCAGTTTTGCGAGCTTTCAAATATTTCAGTTTGTTTTAGTCAAAATAATTGTTCCTAAATTTTAAAAAATATCTTTTCAGCTGCAGAATAATCAATGTTTATTTTTGTTCATACATTTCTTTTCATACATTTTGTTCATTTATTTGCTTCTATTACGTAAAACCAACATTTAACAGATTGTTTGCTTAGTATGTATTTCATTCAAAAAGATGGTTTCAAAAATACTCACAAATGGAAAAAACCAAAAAAAACGTAGAACCGCCCCCATTATATATATTCAATGACCATTCTTTAATACCCTAGTGAAGAACATTATTCAATTTCTCAAACTACCCACAATTACCAAGTTATAACGAATGAAGGACAAAAACAATGTTTCCAATAGCTTAACGAAAAGACTGATAGCAGATGCAAAAACTAAATTGATATTATGAAACCACATTACGTCTCAACAAAATTCGAAGTAACCCAACAAAATTAGGAGTAATTTGATAATCTAGAAAAAACAAGACTGAATTGCGGAAACAAAAAAACTACATATATGTCTCCGGATTCAAACAGAAATAAATCAATCTTCGTCATCAATAACCTTGGTGCCCAACCCTTTGAGCTCTTCCTTAGGGATTTCAACAACAGTGACAAGGGAGTAAAGCTCTTCCTTGGCATCTTCATCATCATTCCTCTTACGAGCAACTCTTACCCTAATTCTCCTCGGAACACTCCTGATTCCCTGACTCCAGACGAACTTGTTCAGCTTCACATCAACCCTAACATCATTGGTTCCCATGGCCTTCTGAGCAAATTTCCTTATCTCCTTAATTGCTTTAGGAGCCTTCTTCTTAAATGTGCTATTTAACACAATAAAAAAACCACTAAGACTACTGATCTCAAACCAAAACATAACAGAAATCGAAAGGCACAACTTACAACAAACCAAAATCATTATGCACTGATTCATTAATATTAATATCAAATTAAAAACACAAACTATAATTCAATCCCATGCTAGATCTCAAATTTATAATACCTAATGTCTATCAATCGATAACTACGAAAATCTCAGATCCATAGAACGTGTATAACACTCAACTCATGAAGCATTGGTCAATAACGATAAACTTACTTAAAGTGTCTACTGAAGTGTGAAGTATGTAGCTGGTTCAATTTTATAAACAGAAATGAAAAATTGCAGAGAAAACACAATATGAAGAAGGTGAAGTATTTACCAGCCATGGAGGCGCTTGTGGAGGTTAATGGTGTACTCCCTGGTAACCACCTCCTCCTTCCTTCCCTTCGCCTTCTCCACCATTCTCAACCACCGATTACAAACTTACCTGCACAACACAACCAGAAGTTTACGTTAGATCGTACAAACAAACTTAACCGATTTGAGTTCCCTGAGAGAGCGAGCGAGGAGAGATACCTTAGGGTTTGGGAAGGGTTTCGGCAGCGTCCAACACTCAACAGAAGACGAAGAAGGTGACTCCTCAAATATATCATAACCCTAACCCTAATGGGCTTGGGCCTGCGTTGCGTTATATTTAAAAGGCCCAAAAAGAAGCAAACGGGTCAACTAAAGCGGGTCAATTAAAGGCCCAATAAAAAACGGGTTAAACGTTTTAAAACTACGCCGTCTCAGTTGCGTTGCGCGCAGAAGAGAGAGAAAGAGAGAGAGAGAGAAAAGAATAATGGAAGAAACAAAGAGTAAGGGAGAAGAAGTGCTAGCTTCAGTTCACTCCACGGTGTTCAAAGAATCAGAAAGCCTTGATGGAAAGTGTGCTAAGATTGAAGGCTATGATTTCAACCGTGGCGTTGACTATCCTCTGCTACTCAGGTCCATGGTCACCACTGGGTTTCAGGCTGCGAATCTCGGTGATGCCATCCAAGTCGTTAATCAAATGGTTTGTTTTGTCTAACCCCATTTCTTTATTTAGCTGAATTTGGGGTTTTTGCTTATAAAGTTTTGATTTTTGGGTTGAAGCTAGATTGGAGGCTAGTTGATGAAGCCGTGACTGAGGATTGTAGTGACCAGGAGAGGGACTTGGAGTACCGAAAATCTGTGACTTGTAAAGTGTTTCTGGGTTTCACTTCTAATCTTATTTCCTCTGGTGTTAGAGACATTATTCGGTTTCTTCTTCAGCATCGCATGGTGAGTTACTTTCCCTTGTTCAAATGCCAATTCAAGTCTTTGCAATGTATGCCTTAATGTTTCTGACACCGTCATGATTAAATAGTAAATTTAAGTCAAGTTGTTAATTTTATTTTTGCGTGTATTTTGCAATTTGCAGGTTGATGTAGTTGTTACAACTACAGGTGGCATTGAAGAAGATCTTATAAAGTGCCTTGCACCAACATTTAGAGGAGATTTCTCTCTGCCTGGAGCGTATCTACGCTCGAAAGGGTTGAATCGGATTGGTAATTTGTTGGTCCCTAATGATAACTATTGCAAATTTGAGGACTGGATTGTTCCTATTTTCGATCAGATGTTAAAGGAACAAAATACTGAGGTATTTTATTATTTACCTTATATGTTCAATGCAATGGAAAATTATGTGGTTTGGTCTTTGTGGAACGCCTGCTATCACTTTTATTAAGGTTCGTTGTGAGTTTTAACTTGTGACTTTTTTCTTGGTGCCTTTTCTGTTTTGCAGAATGTGTTGTGGACACCATCTAAGTTAATAGCTCGGTTGGGAAAAGAAATAAACAACGAAAGCTCTTACCTTTACTGGGCGTACAAGGCAAGTATGAGACCAACTTTTAATAGATCGTGCTACTACCTCTACTCTGTTTCTGATATAAACTTTTTTCCTAGTTTCTTTCCCCGTAATTAGACTGTTGTTTTTGTTTGTTGTGGTCTATATAATAGTATATACAAAATGCAATGTAGTTATTTTTCTCGATGTTCAGACTGTGGGAATCTGAATACATGTTACGATATAATATTATTAACATTTTTTATGATGTTTTCTAGAACAACATTCCAGTTTTCTGTCCGGGTTTAACTGATGGCTCATTGGGGGATATGCTGTACTTTCATTCCTTCCGCAATCCTGGTCTGATTGTGGACATAGTGCAAGGTTTTCTTCACATTCTTTCTGCTTTTTACTGCATGCATGATTTTGAAAAATCTGGGAACCTTCACTAAAATAGTTAGCAATACAACAGATATAAGGGCAATGAATGGTGAAGCTGTACATGCAAGTCCCAGGAAGACGGGAATGATCATTTTAGGAGGTGGCCTTCCAAAACATCACATTTGCAATGCCAATATGATGCGCAATGGGGCAGACTATGCTGTTTTTATCAATACTGCACAAGAATATGATGGTAGTGATTCTGGAGCTCGTCCTGATGAGGCTGTTTCGTGGGGGAAAATACGTGGATCTGCTAAAACTGTCAAGGTAAGATCCTATGCATACTTTCTCAAGTGGTTTCCTTTTCATAATTTTTTTTTTTTTTATTTTGTCTTGCATGTTTGCTTAAGGAATGCCAATTTTCTCAGCATGTTTGCATGCTTTCCTTTTCATAATTTTTTTAGATTTTGTCATGCATACTTTCATTCTTCCTATACATGTTTTTATCAATGCCAATTTTCTCATGCATTTCCATAATTCCTTTTATCAGATTTTACTTAGTTGTGGCCATGCATATCAATATTATATCCCTTAAATGCCTTCTTGTATATTAAAACAGGTGCACTGTGATGCCACGATAGCATTCCCTCTGCTGGTTGCTGAAACGTTTGCTTCAAGAGTTAAACCTCATCACTGATGGAGGCTAAAGACGAATTTATTGTCAAGTTTGATTTAGTTGTGTTGTGATTGATGATCTTGACTTTTCAGTTCGCTGTGGGTGCTTAACATGGCAGTCATTTGATTCTTCTGCTGTACTTAGCAACCATTCAGGCCTTTTTAACCATTCCAAAGTAATCCACTGATCCTCAGATTGAGGAAGTTGGGAATTGTAGATGTAGTTATAATTTTTCACTGGAGATGATTGTATTGTACTACTGTAGTATCTAGGTCAAATAAATCTTGAAAAACAAACTGATCGTATACGGTATTTATGATATTTTCTAACTGCTGGCTGTATTTCAGGTCGGTGAAAATTTATGACAGTACAACTAATTTCTGCTAATGTTACATTTTGCATTGCAAAGTCTACTTTAAATAACGCTTGCGATAGCTTACTTTTATTTCTAAATTGGAGTGAGATTTAAACTTTTACTGATTGATGTTAATTACTTAATAAAGTTACTTTAAATTGGTAGACAAACATTTTCTTTGTAAGCTATGTGATTTTATGATTTATTGTGGATTTTAAGAATCGCAATATGAACATAAATATTTAATGGGCTGTAATCCCATTATGAAATGTGCTATATTATTGTGCAAATCCTAATAGCTATGATGGATCAACATACATTTTTAACACAGTATTAACTGAAATGTATTAGAAATTGCATAATTTTGTAAGCTTTACTTGTGATTTAATAATATTAAGTAAATCGTAACTGGCAACAAAGATTTTGTTGTTCACATTAGTTTTTGATCTAGCATTCAAGTGATTAATGGTGTAGAATGAATCTAAAATTTCCCAAATTGGCATAATTAACAGCTGCAAGCCTTTTATAAAATTTTCCATGTTATTTTAAAAGAAAAAACGAACTAACTATAAGAAATTTAACATGGAACCATTCATTAGGAGCACAAAATGTAATTTTATTGAGGTAACTGCTGAAAATATATGGTAGCAGTGCATGTAACACTGATTACTGATAAGTACACAAAATGTAATTTTATTGAGGTAACTGCTGAAAATATATGGTAGCAGTGCATGTAACACTGATTACTGATAAGTAAACAAGTATCAAAACTCAAGCAACGCGCCTACAAATATTGAGACCATCTCCTACAGAAGTAAGAGCAAATTCAACGCGAGAATCGTTTGTGATTGTTTTATTGAATTCAATTGCTGCATTCCTTCCTGATCTGGTGTGTGGTGGAACTTTTTCTTCAGGCCAGGAAACTCGTCCTCCCCACAGAGTGTTGTCATATACAAGTAAACCACCAATCTTGACCAGTTTTATAAGCTTCTCATGGTACTTAAGATAGTTCTCTTTGTCAGCATCAATGAAAGCAAAGTCAAAAGATCCTTCATTTGCAGGCTGTACCCAAACATCCAAATATGTTTTTAGAGAAAAAGAGTAAACATTCACAGTCTTAGAATTTCATGTTTCAGTTTAACTAAATCTTAAAAGCTGATTTACCCGTTAGACTTTATATTAAAATCTATTGCACTAGTCACACTGAAAAGTAGACGTATTAAACTTGAAATATGTGAGAAGGAACATATGCAAAAAGGAAGACATATTAGACTTGAAATAAGTAAGAAGGAACATATGCAAGTGATATGCAATAACAAGTGGTTTGATAAAATCAATAACAACAATTAGAATAAGATATATGCAAGTGATAATAGTTCAATACCAGGTTTTCAAAAAAGTAGTTCATGAAGTAAGAATTGCGCTCACATATATATTTATTTTGTCTATATTTATAATGAACGTGAGTTTTTCAACATACAAAAAGAAACAAGCTTACATCTTCAAGTAGTTTATCTAAAATTGGTAGAGCTGCGGACTCTATGAAATCAATCTTGTGCTCAACTCCAGCCCTTTTTATGACTGGTAATCCAATGTCATAAGCTTTTCTGTCAACATCTATGGCTGTGATCTGCAAAAGCAAATGAATTTAGTACGAATGATATTGAAGACATGCATACAAATTTAAGCATGCAAACCTTTCCATCATGAGGAATGTTGAGTGCGGTGAGAAGAAGGGAGTAACCAGTAAACACTCCCACTTCAATGGTCTTTTTCGGATTCAACAACTTCAAAAGTAAGGCCATTAGCTGACCCGCATCAGGTGAAGTAGCAATGAAGCCCCTGAATGAATGGCAAAAAACAAGTTCAAGAATTTTTAGTTTATTGTTTCAGCTTCAAATAAAATATTACAGTAATATATAGAAGAATTACCAAGGGTGATTACTAGTGATTTCCCTCATCTCTTTCAGGGGCTCAGGTTCTCTAGGGTAAACAGCTGTTTCCAGTATATACTGCCACACCAGATGGGAATAACAAGTGATCCATAAGTTTTCATTTCATGAATTGTGTGTGTGTGTGTGTGTGTGAACACACCATGAGTGAAAACACAAAATTTGCAAGTTTGTATACAAACCTTGGTTAAGTCCTCACTTTGTAATATGACTGGATTGCGGTAAATTGATGGATCCTTGATCTTTTCCATTTCTCTGCAATCCCACCTGAGATGTTATGTAGTTCTTGCTAAGAAAACATATTCTATTCACTTAATGAAAAAAAAAAAATATAGCTTTCTTGTTACTGTTAATGATTAGAGAGGAAATGTAAACTATTGAACTTAAGCATTAAAAAGACTTTGATTATAATATAAACTTAGAAGTTTGTTTTGGCAAGGATGCAGTTATGTATGGATGTCTTCATTAGGCATGCTTGGGACAAAAGAACACAGTGAAGAGAGCTATACCTGAATATCTCCATTCTGATGATAACTTGAATGAGCTTAGAATGGATCTTGGTGAAAGTTTGTGGTTGAAGCTTAACTCTGAGCACAGCAATTTCACCACGCTTATGTAGTGATGTAATGTGATGAATTCTTTGGTCAATACTATTGTATTAACTGTCAAAGGTGGCGGCTTATAAATCCATCCACTTAGAAAAAACACTTTCAGATTTTATATTATGTTATATTATATATTATCACCAACTAAAACAAAATGTTTATTATTAGGACAAGATTTGTTTCAATGTGCGTGATTTCTCCACTAACAGATTATGTCTCATTATTCAGCATTTCCTATTGTTTAAATTGTTGGTTGAACTATAGTTTAGAAATCAAACTAGAATAAAAAAGTTAGAAATTGTTGTATTTGTCCATTAGGAACATCGTTTTTCTAAATTTTGACCCCCTAGTTTTTGAAATTGTTTTCTAACTCTGTAAGCAGTCTTTCTCCTTGTTAATTACGTTGATTTATTTGAATAAGAATATTTTATCAAATTTCTTCTTGTAGCATATAATCATTCTTCATATTGTTTCTCAGAGGTGGTAACCAGTGAAGGTACACTTGCATCCACTCTAAGCACATAACCTCTATCTTCAATAGTAATTTTTTGTGTTGAGATTTTATAAGGAAATGAGTTTATTTTGTATCCTGTTTACAAACCTTTAATGAAATATTTTTCAAAATCATACATATCCAAATAAATACATATCCACCACTTGGTGAATTTTTTTTTTAACTTGTGAAATTAGACACGAATCGCAAAAGTATCACTGAAGCCATAGTATTTGAGTTTTTTTTTTTTCTTAATAGAAATTTAAATAAAAGTGAAATTATATATCTATAGCATATATGACTGATATCATTAAACAGTTAGTTTAAGAGATTGTGAGAAATTTGAGAAATTTGAGAAATTTAAGTACAGAGTTAAAAAAATTTATATTAAATGAAGATGACTGAAATAGACACTTCAAAGAAAATTCACACATTTTTTGTTAGAGAGAGTATCAAGTATTTTTATTTATGACTTGACTCTGGTATGAATAAATAATTTGTTTTTGTATTTTCACTATAAGTGTTTATTGATATATATATATATATATATATATATATATATAATTAAAAGGAGAAGTGCGAAAGTCTATGAATTAAGCTTTCATCTTTTCTTTTTTCTGCGCATTGAATGCGGTGTTCGACTGCGTGTTTTAGAGTTTAGGTCTTTTTTCTTCATCGGTCCAATCCAAATACTGCACTCCTTTGACTCGACAATTCTAGAATCTCCCTCTAGAAGTAATACCATTTTGTAAAAGATTTAAGAAAAAAAAAATAATATCCCATCATACTAACAGAAATATTATAATGAAAAATATTAGTCTTGACACTGCTGTTGAAAAAATATTATATATTAATAAAATAATAACATTTTATAATGTTAAATGATGTCAAATGTGAATAGTACCTTATTATAATTTTAATTTGTAGATTTGTAAGTAGGCAGCATTCAGCGTTCGCGGAGTTTATATATGAGACTGCATCCTTCTCTTGCCCTGGAAAAAAAAATATACTTGGATTATTTCAATGGCTAGGATCTCACCATTTATTTTTTATATCTTAATTTAAAAAATATATAGATATGATCTTATGCTACGATAACGAGAGTGCAGAGAACTTATTTTATTTATACATAAAAAAATTAACGGACTATATATAAATCTTATCCATTAATATTTTGATTTTTTATTTTTGCATAAGCTGCAAGTTTTATAAATAATCTAAACATTTAACCATTCAAATAATATATTTCTATCCATAAATAATTCGTGAAAATAATATCGATTTTACATTTTCTCACTCATTCCACCTCAATAATGCATCAAGAAATTGCTGGTTTGAATATTTATGAACCCAATCCCTTTAGTCAGACAAGGTTGTGGTTTGAAGTCTTATGAAGAAAAAAAGGTGATTAGAAAAAATACTCCAATAACTGTACTCAACTAGATTTTTTTCACAAATCAAATTTCAACAGCTATGGAAACAAAATTTAATGTATCCCGCGAATATTTTTAATATTAGGTAAACTATAAAAAATATAAATTAAAAATACTTAACAAGTATTAGTTTGATGGTAAAGTATTACTTCACTGATAAAAAAAATGCTATAATATACAAATTTAAAAACATTTCAAAAATTACATCTAAAAAAAATATAATTTATATACATGACAAAGAAAACAAATCTGTATAGACTAAACCATAATGTATTCAATTAAGCAAAACTAATTATTATGAAGCCTATGAAAGAACATGGAGTTAATAAGCGGAACTACATGAATGAATGTTGCATTAACCACCTGAGTTCAATGAATACAATGCATACGGTACATATTTACAGTGAACTATTCAACTATGCGCTGTGGTCCTCAAATAGAGACGTAGCAAAAGTGAGATTATAAAACCTATACACTCTAACTCAATTTATTCTCAAAAAATACAAGTCCCATTCTTATTCCTCAAATAATTTGGCTATTAAATCGGGCATCTATATGTAACAAATACAGGCTGCAAAAGAGAGATAAACCATCAAGACTATGTACCAGTAGCTGTGTTGGTATATTGAGGCAAGTAGAATTTAAGGACGACCCTTCTTAAGAGACAAGAAGTGGGCAGCAAACGAATCGTAATCTGGTAACTTCGGATGAACGTGCCCAACCTTCGGATTAGAGGAAATATCTCCAGAAGAATGATCTTGGCCCTCTTTATTATCTTGTATCACTGTTTTAGGAGGACTGGAAGGTTGCAGCCTTGCAGGCGATTTCGAAACTTCCCCATGCAAGGATCTTTTCGGTTCTGAAACTGGCTCGGTTGCTTTATTTTCGGCTGATACAGGCTTCGATCCTGTCCGATTTTCAGAGCTCCTCGTCATGGATGAAGCATTTCGATTACTATTCTCATAAGAAGTCCTTGAAGATTTCCATCCAAGTGTTGAAGCAGGAGTCACAGAAGCCTTGGATAAAGGAGCATCCCTTGAACTTAAACCTGTGCCAGCTTTAGGAGAAGCTGATGTCCTTCGAGATATTCCTCTGACAGGGCGGGCAAAGGCAGGTGAATTTTGTTTAGGAAGTTCATCTTCAAAATCACTATTATCAGAATCAAAGTATGTAACAGAGGCCCTTGAGCTTGATTTATGTTTTGCTTCACTTTGCTCCTTCTGAATGCGAGGTTCAATAGTACTAGCAGGAGTCTCCTGGGAATTTGCAACCATGCGATAACTATAAGAATCAGAAGATACGTTGTGCACTTCCGAGGCCGCAGTCTTGTTTCGTCTGCGCACTTCCCTCGTGTACTTGTCCTTAACAGGAGTATCAAAACCAATTGAAGCACTCCCAGTAGGCAAAGAGCTTTCATTCTTGATTGAAGTGTTCCCCAATGACGATGAAACATCATCCGACGTATTCTTAATATAAGGTGGCCGCTTCAAACCTTTATTGCGAAGACCACCCTTCAAGGTACCATAGCTTAATTCCTTGTCACTTTCTGCATGAAATTCCTCCAGAGTTTCAGTGTCATTATTTGCCTCAAGATCCAAACCCGATGTAGAGCTTCTTTCCTTTGTAGATGGCAGACCTGCTGACAAGTCATCATACCCAAAATTCTTTTCTGAAGCAGTAGCGGTGTCTACCCTTGTTTCAAAATGCTCTTCGATGGCATCTGAACCAACTGAAGGTGACAACGAAGACTTTCTGTCAGTGCCCATATTTTTATCATTTCTTGATGAGGACCCTCGATCCCCATGGCTTGCAACTGGATTAAGAGAAGAATTTTCATAATCAGAGAGCCCAGAAAGCTTAGACTTAACCAAATCCACATCGCTATCTGAACCTGGGTCATCTGAATCATCAAAAGTGACAGGCAACAACAAGTCTTCTTTTTCAGAAGAAACTGCAGAAGCTTTCAATCTTTCAGAAACCACAGAAAAAGGTGACTGTGTACTAAAACTTGTCACTTTCTCATCAACGTTTTGTCCATGCCTCCAAGAATCAACTTGTGATCTGCCAGCAGGGGATGAGACAAACAAACTAGATCCTTCCCCGTTGTACTTTTTATCAACATCAAACTTATAATCAACATCATCCTCTGATCCAGAATCATCGAACAGAACAGAAGTATCATTATAAGAACTTGGTCCCATGAAGTTTCTCTGGGTGTTCACTTCATCAGCAACAAAAAGGTCTTCCACAACTTTGTTCCCAGTCTTCCAGCCATTCAAGTCCAAATTATCATTGTGATCATCAGTTGGAGTAACGAGATGAGAAGAGGAAGCTTTTCTAGATGGTTTATTTGTCCTCGCATCTCCAAAGTGATAATTGTTTTCAGTATTCAAATCAGTGTCATCATATAGTTCATTCACAAAATCTTCATTTCTACCTGCTTGCGTTCTTAAACGCGATTCATGTACGTCAGTATTCTTTTCCTCAAATGAGTCCTTATGATGATATATATCAGCCATTTGAGAACCGTCAGTAAAAGGTTTATCATCACCAAAGGCACTACCAGACATCATTGAAGCTGACTGGGAATGTTTAACCACATTCTCATTTCTGCTCCTGTAATATTCGCCGGTTCCTCCAACCGGATTATCTTGTTCTCTAGCAGAAATCTGTTCATTGGGCGTCTCAGAAATGCTTCTATGGAAGTAACCATCAATAGAACTAGTAGAAATATTTTTGTCATCACGAAAAGTGTTTCCTTGGGGTCTTTCATCTCTCAACCCGTTGCCAGAAGAACTATGTGATCCACTTGAATACTGCCTTGTCATGTTTTCACGGTTTGAAAGTTCTGCAGCTGCCCTTGCAGCCATGCTAGCACGTTCAGCAGATTCTGCAGCTGCCTGCGCAGCAGAGGCAGCATCCTTGAATTCCATGTTCCAATTGTGCCTACTCATAGAAAAAGCACTCCTGTTATCAGAGTATGAATCTCGAAAATCCGTTTCTTGACTTCCAGTTCCTGCAAGAAAGAATCCCAAATATTTAGGTAACAGACACAACAAAAGCCCAGAAAATAAAGTGTAAGCACCATTTTCACAAAAAATACCTGAAGATCTGATTTCTTGATCAGACACACCTGATGTTGTCGACTGATCCTTTCTAGTAGCACCACTTGCAGTCTGCTCATATGAATTTGCAGATACATGATGCATTGGTTTAACTTGTGAGGAAGCACGTACATTGGAAGGACCCTTTTCATCATGAACAGGTGGAACGGGGATTTGAGAAGGTTCAGCATAAGCAGCCTTCTCAGAAGTACTTGGCCCAACCTTAACATACATATACACATATAATATCAAACTAAATAATCCAACAAACGTTTTATATCAAAATAAGCCAAACAAAAACTACAATTAGTAGTGCCTACCAACAAGTCTTGAGAAGACTTTACATCATTTTCTTCAAATGACTTGGGCTCCCATTTAATATTATGCTCCTCAGCAATTGCAGCCAGTATTTTTATCTTGGTTGGACCATCAGGTGCTTTGGCAGACAATTTCTCAATCAACTGAAAAGACAGAATTAAATTAGAAATAAGCTTTAAAATGATCTTATCTTTACCCAACTTCAAGCAGGTAGAAAGACTTACCATGCGACTTACACCACAGTCAGGGCGTAGTTCAATAGCTGCAGAGACAAATTCTTTTCCGTACTTGGACGTCAATTGCTTCTTCACGTCTACGAGCTCCGGTATGTCTGCACATCTTGGAGATGCAAATATTACACTTGAAACCGCTTCCTTCAAGTCAATGGGGCAGTTTCTGGACAGGTTAAAAAGGAGAAATGATAAGAGTGTACGATCATAACGAACAAACTTATAAACTGTATTAAATAGTATTTTCAGAATCAGAAAACCGCATGCAATAATCTCTTCAGACACCCACACTTAAGGTTAAAGCAAGAGACATAAAGACATACATGTGGGAATTCAATCGTTTACATGATGACTGATACAGAATATCAATTAAAACATGATTTTAACATCAAAACACAACAAACCCTGTAAGTCATGCCTAGAATCATTGGGAATGAAGCTAACAGGTGGCACTGGCATGTTACATAATTAGTTGAGGATGATTCTGACTGAGGAGCTTTGTTACTGTATCTATACCAAATGCACTGTTTATATTCTTCCATAAACCTTATACAGTAGCATGAAAAATAAAAACTCACTGATCAAACTATATCTAGATATAAATGCTACAGTTTTCATCAGAAATCATACTTACCAGAAAAGAAAAAGGGAGATGTCCTTCTAACCCCTCTATTTAGCTAATTTTTATTCTGCTAGATCTATGATCAGGCCCAAATCTGGCATGAACCAACTCAGCTATACAATTAGCATATTCTCTTTCATTAAGTCCTCTAAGTTACAAGTATTAAAGAAATAGTTTGTGCTAAAGTGATCGCACTTTCGGTTGAAAAACCCTAACAAAATAATAACATACACGTATTAGTATTGCCCAAATCACGTAATATAACTTCCGTGCAGTTAAATCTACAAAAGGGAAGAGGAAAAGCTTATGTTCCCTACCCCTAAATTAGCATACACATTTTTAAACAATGAAAAAACTGTTCAGCAAAGTGAAATGAATAAAGGAACCAAAGTAAAAATGTGGTAGAAAGAAACTGATAATTTAATGTGGTAGAAAGAAACCGATAATTTAATGTGGTAGAAAGAAACTGATAATTTAGCTAGGTCAAAATACTTTTGTGATTCGATCATGGGCAAACGTGCGGCGATAAGTTCACAGTATATCTCAACGAGATCATAAGCTGCCATCGTCTTCTCCTCCCTGACAACATGTTCAACCTAAACACAAACCAAACCAAGAGTCAACACAAACCAAATCCCCAAAAATGAAAGCAATCAAAACCTCAATTGTGACATCAAACAGAAAACAGAGAAAAAAAAAAAACAAAATAAAATCAATGAAAAAGGAAAAAGGAGTTATGTTGTTATCCTTACCCGGATTCTAGCAGTTCGGTCCTGACCAGACTCGAGCAATTGAGCCAACTCTCTCTTGAGTTGCCTCACCTGTGCTTCTCTCTTATTCTTCAAAAGCTTTATGCGTGAAACGGCGAGCTTCAATGCCGTTTTGCTGCACCAAACAAATTCAATTCAACAAAATCCGCTATGATTCACACTCTCTCAATCAAAACAATAATACAAATAGAAATCAGAAGCGATGAAAGGCGTACCACTTCGCGGGCTTGAAGCTTCGATGCAACATAACTTGCGGAAAGACAAACTGAAAAAATGAAGGATTCTTGTGTTTGTTTATGAAATATTAACTGTGATGAGGCTTAGAAGATAAGAAGTAATTGAGCACAAGACGAAGAAGAAGGGAAAAGGATCTTGCAGGCGAAGAACGAGGGAAAAACGAGTGAAAATTTTTATTGCAATTGAACTTTCCTCGAAACCTGACAAACGAATACGAGGGGAAGAAACCTTTGTCTACTTTCTACGCCACAAGGAAGGAATAATTACCTACGGGAAGCCGCATCCAAGTCAATAATGGACCTCTTTTTTCCATTTTTTCAAATACTTTTATTTATATTTTATGGGAAAATACTCAGTTTCTTTTATCTTTCTAAGATGCGATATATACTTACTTTTTATTTTAACAACTACCGTTTATTAGTATAATATTAAATTTTATTCTGATAGTTTATGAACAAAAATAATAGTATTAAATTACTTTACATAAATAATGTATAAGTTTTATTTTAAGAAACAGTTTTAAACATTAAGATGAATTTTAAAAAAATATAAATCACTGGTTTCTGGTTGACCAATTCAAGACTCAATAATTTTATATTAATTGAGTAGTTTAGGTAGGTTCCGACCACGACGTCTTATAACAAAAAATTAAAAAAAAAAAAAAAGCACGTCTCTTTAGTCGTGCTCAGGAGTGAGTGACACGTGATATTACTGAACTAGATCTATTTTCCATTGATAATTTAACAAAAAAATATATATGAGAAGTGAAATGATAAAAATAAATAAATGTATAAATTTAATAACTCTTCTCAGTTTCCAACGTGTTTGAACAAAGAAAAGAAAGGAAAAAGTGTTTTGTTTACCTTTTTTGTTTGACGGGCAGAAGAGTTGATCAATCATTTGAGGAAAATTGTAATCATCTTCTGGAAGATTTATTTAAAATCTCTTAAATGTTCTTTAGTTTTAAAACAAATCTTTTTAATAAAATAATATTTTTATTTTTTACTGCTTTTAAATAGACATTATTGTTATTATATTTTAATTAGAACACCCATCAACAATTAAACATTTATTCATGCGCATTAACTTACGTTGACATTTGTTTCATTTACTAAATATTTGCTTCATTTCTGCCCCTATGTCTTTTTCTCCATTACTCCATTTAAACTTCTTGTAACCAGTATACAAATAAAAATAAATAAATGAAAAGCAAGGGCATCAAAAAGGCAGAAATATAAATGAAATAGTTGATTTTTGAGGAACTAATCTTTATCTCTTAAGGTTGGAAGTTTGAAAATCTCGTCATTAATCATGACCTTTTATTAACTGCTTCTCTCCTCTTAATATTTTTTAAAGAATACTCTTTATTACACTATTTTGTTTGAGTATTTATTTAGAAAAAGTATTTTTTTTTATAGTAACATTCTTACTCAAAGGATAATTAAGCGGTGAAAAGATAGAAAAAAAACTTACTTATGAATGATAAAATAAAGAGAAATAAGATTAATACTTATTAATAAAAAACAAAATTTGGAATAAAAATTACGAAAAAATTAATATTCACGGAGGACACGACTGATTTCATTGTTTTAATTTGTGTATCTGAACTAATAACCTAAATATCTCAAATAAGTCGAGTGAAAAAAATATTCAGTTTAAAATCCTCTCTGTATTCAATTGATGGATCTCGTGAATAACATTTTTTCAGAAACAATCTTATTTAAAACACGGTTAGCATTAAATTAATGCATTTTATAATTTATTTTATTGGACCAAATTCCTAATGTGGTGATCCTTTCTAATCAGAAAACAACCAAACCGAACTCACAAAGAATTATATTACACGGGATCACGAGTTTATAAAGGAAATGGAAGATACTGACAATTGAGTTTGCTAAATACTACTTAGGGTCATTTAATTAAATGCTTATCTTATTCAGAAATTGGATTGTAAAATTTATTGAATAAATTACTACGAACATGTTTTTTTTTTCTATGAATTTTATTGAAGTTATTAGTCATTTCAAATAGAAATTGTTTCATAATGTAATTTTAGTTTCCTTGAATTTATAACGTTATTTCACCAAGAATAATTACATTCAACTGCTACAATCCAACCTACCTCATCTGACCATCTTACTTGGTAAATATGGAAATTAGTTGCATGAGAGATACGACTTATGAGATTGAGTTTAATAAATTTTAACAAACTATATTGTACTATTGGTCAATGAGTCCATGTTACCATCAATAAATTTTGCAAAAGAAGTTTATAGACAATTGATTATAATATGATTTGCAAAAGATTTGCCATTTCTTTGAATAATATGATTATATCACTCTGCAAAATGAAGCATTGGATTCTCTTGTGGTATTATTTGTTATCATGAAATAAGAAGATAGAAAATGAATAACAGTGGGTTAGCCATGCAGAAGAAGATGAGAAGATGAACTAGAGAAGTTTGTTAATTGTGATAGGAGGGGTCACCCAATTGGCTGAGCAAGATGGCCAAGTCCATGCCTCTTATCATGGTAGGTGCAGCTCTACTGTAAGGACACTCCTTCGAAAACCCAACCTTCCCAGATTTCAGTTCCTTCGTTAGGCAATTCTTTAATCTCTGATGGCATTCCACATGAGTCATTCCTGTAAAACCATGCCTTTTGGTTACTCTAAACCAATCACCCAACAGAAAAAAGCCTAAACTTTCAAAAATGTTTTGGCATTTCACATACTCAGGCCTAATGGGGATTGCCCTAATTCTGATGGCTCAAAGAGTAATGTAACTTTCAAGAAATTGACTTTATTTGATAAGAGAAACACCAATTGGAGAAATATAGTTAATGTTGGTGTAATTGGACACAGAAATTAAAACCTAATTGGCAAAATTGATTGATTGAGAATAATTAAGAAGGAAAGGAGAAGTGAAATACCGAGTTTGTCAACGCAGTCGTCATGGGCCATGCAACAAGCATCAAGATCATCGCATGGTTTCTCGCCGGCGCAGCCAAAATACCCCACCCCGCAATATTTACCGTATCTGATTCCAATCGCTGAATTTCGAATGATAAAATTTATCAGTATCAACCAAATTAACGATTACGATGGCATTAACTCAACGGAATGGAATGGAATCTTACTGTCGCACTGCTCCACAATGCATGTGGTGCTGCAGTTCGCCTGAGCGGAGCAGTGGGCGGCGGCGGCGAGGAGCAGACAGAGGAGGATTCCGGATGCGGCGGTGGCGCGTGACATTTCGTGGGAGCGAAATCGAAAGGTGCGAAATTGAAGAAAAGGGTCGTGGATGGTTGACGCTGAAGTCTCCTCCCCCCACGCTTGATCTGTATTTGGGTATTTACAGGCACAAGCAAACCTCGTATTTGAAGTCCTAAATAAAACTTATGTTTGTTGTGTTGTGTTGTTTTGTTCTGTAATGTTGTTTGGTTGCACTGCCAAAAATACCAAACCACCCTTCAGATTGTTACCAAGGCAGTGGGTATCCATTCTCTTTGTGATCTTTTGCAATTACCAATTGCAGCATGGTTATCTTTAGGTTTTGCTGTTTTTAGACTTATGACTGATGATGGTGGAAAAGGGAAGAAAATAATAACTTTCTTCTTTTCAACTAACATTACTGTATATTATGAAAATCCTTCTGGTATAGTTAAAAATGTCATAAACTATAATTAAGGATTGTGAAATTTGACAAGAACATGAGGAAATTCAATATAGATATAATGTGTAGTTTGATCTTGTTTAGTTTTCACAACAGAAACCAAATCATAGTATAACAAGCTTTTTTTAGTTTTTTTCAATGTTTGGTCTCATGGATTTTCCTTTTAGCGGTTATAAATGGTTTTGTTCGATTTTGAACACATTAGGATGGGAGAAGGTGAGGATTAGTTTGGGTAATTGTTCAATAAAATTTGAAGAGTGTAAAGAAGAAAAAGAGAGGTGTAAATAAGAAAAAGCCTGCTTCTTGTAGAAATCATAAAGGGCCCAATTAAGCATTATGCTGATCCGTTCCGTGAGAACAGAATAGGCCTTAAAGTAACAAGTTCACATGCTTCATAATTTAGCTATAGATCATATCATATCTTTTTCGAAGGAACATATCAATATTATAACATGTTTGACTCATTTCTTTTGTAAAATTGAGATTTTTTCTTCTTCATAAATTAACACTTACTTTTTCTTTTTCATGAACATAATCCACTAGTGTTCTAATATTTCCTCTCAGATTAAAGATGGTTAAAATCAAACAGATAAAGAAAATCGAAATCAATTACTTTTTTAATATATTTTAACATTTGATTCGAATTTCAATTTAAAAGCTAAAAGTGAACCACATACTTTTGTTTATTGTATTAAATATAATATTATATATATTTTAAGTTAATTAACAGCTATAAAATATGCTTTGGTGCGACTTTAAAAGTTGTTTTATTACTTAACTATATCATACTTACAATATATTTATATTAATTAACCCAGGATAATAGATTCGTGAAATTATATAAATCAATTACTAATGAAAGAAATTTAAAATTATTAATACACAACCATTATACAAAAAATTATAGTAAGTTTATTTAACAAAAAACGGTAAAATTTATACAAACAAAATTATATTACATTAGTTTGGTTTATTTAAAAATTTATATTAAACTAAAAAAATGAAATGTATTTAATTTTCTTCCAAATGGAGTCCTTTAATTTCCTCACTCAAACGGGGACGCTATCATCTGCATATTGCACTACGTGTCTAATACATACATAACAACGTCTTTTAAATGCATACATTTTAATTACATGTTAAAAACGTACACGTACCATAATTTGTTCTTATTAGAGACATTTATCAATTTAAACTAAAATTGTTATCATTCTATAACGAGCACGTTGACTTTTCCATGGGAATTGAATGCTGAAATAAATCAATTTTTTGCTTTGTCTAGAAATAGTCAACATGAACAATAAATTTGCTTTTGGAATATCCGTAATGGCGAAGCAAAAGCATAGAAAATAAAAATTAAAGATTCCCACAACCACCTTAATATATATACTTTTTTTGCGTGGGTCGTCTTAATACATGATAATAACACGCGTATTTGTTAATTAGAGTCGTTCATAATTAAATCATCTAATAAAGTTTACATTTGGCCTGCCCATACGTATTATTATCTATCTCTTTCTCATTCTTAACATTTTGTGTAAACACTTTTTTATCTTTAAAATATTAGTTTGACTTTACTTTCATACATTAAAATACTTTTTCAATCATTTAACATAATTTTGAAACCATTTTCACAAATCATGAGATTAGAGAAACAAATTGAAGTTCTTTAAATTGTTTTCCTAATAGAATTTTATATGTTTGTGAGATTTTTCTTTCATGTATTCTATAAAAAATTGTAAAATTTCGTTTTTCAATTTGAATTTCGTAAAATTCCATAAAATATTTATGAAAAATAATATCAATGTCGGTTTCTATTATTTAGTTGGTGTTGGTTTTTTTATTCATTAGAATAAAAGGTGATGTTATTTACAAGTCAAACCTAAATCGGTCATAAAAATTTCAAATCTTTAAAAAGAGAATAACATTTTGAGAACTTTACGTAAAGGTTGGTTAAATTAAATTTATTTAACTTTCGAAAAAAAAAAAAAAACTTAATCGTTGAAAAATGAAAATCAAAAAATTGATATACCATCTTGGGTCTCTGTACTATACTGTCATTCTGAAATACTGTGATCCTTGTTGTTGACTTTGTGCATTTGGCGATTATTTGATCAAAGTTAGGAGTTGAAACTTGGTGTCCAAGTGTGTGTTTGTTTAAAAGTTCACACATTAATATTCAAAGCACTAAGACGTGAAATTTGACGTTGATTAGAGTTTTGAAAACAAAACCAATTTAAATCACCTTATTGCTTTGCATGTATGTTGCAAACTCTTAATTTTGGTGTTCTAGGTGTTTGTAGTTTTAGTCACAGTAATTTTTATAACAATTATTTTAGTCACAATAATGAATTTGATGTCTTTTATAATACTTATTTCAAAAGTTTTACATTAATATTATTTTTCACATGTTTGGTGTGGTACAGTTTGAAACAAAAAGTATAAGATTGGTGTAAGTTCTAAAAGTAGTGGGTACATTGAGATAAGTCAAATTCAGAGTGTATGAAAGTTTGAATAAAATGGTATTCAGCATTTACAAGTTACGTGTTTTTAATATGTGTCGTACACTATGCACAGAAATGTAGGGCACTGTGTCCAGTTTCCACATTCATACATCACATTCATACATCTCCATATGCCCTTACATGCATGATCCGAGGAGAAGTTTCTCATACTGAAGGTGGTGTGTGCATGATCATGATTCCAGCCATGCACGCATACACGCACCAATGAGAGTACCATAAATGCTTGATCATTCCAATATCATGCATGCTCCACGTCCACTTTCAATGGCTGCACGTGAAGAATCTGATGCGTAATACTTTGTCCATGGTCAAGGATTGTAATTAACCAAGTCCTATGTATGGCATACGATTAGGTGAGTAAGACTTCCTATCTACCACCCTCTTCAAATTTAGACAAAAAGCCATGCACAACTTTTGTACCTAAGTCAAAGGCCAGCATAAGATATAAACATATATCATATACGAAAAAAATTAACATAATTTTACTTTAGTTATATATTTTGTTATATTAGGTGAATAATATACCAAACTAAACTATGTTAGCATTAAAATTCATAATACACAATGTTCCTTTCAATGAGAAGCGAAAAAAAAAAGTGTTAAAAATCTCAAATTGAGAGAATGTGGAGTATAGGGTGACCTTAATGTATGTTGTAGACATATATATGAGTTATATATTAAAAAAATAGAATAACAAGTATATCTAGAATTTTGTTTAAAAGCTCCTAAGTTATACTTAGAGTAGTGACTAACTTTTCTCTTCAAAACGAGGTAAGTTGAGGTGTATAAGGAAGAAGGATAAGATGGAAAAGAGAAAAAAATAAAGAGAGAAAGTCATACGTACAATGGAAAGGAGAAAGAAAAGAGATAGAAACAGCAGAAATAAAAACAAAAGTGAATAAATATTTATAATTATTCTTACACTCATGCCATCAAATTTTCATATTTTAAACCGTTTGGTTGTTTTGATTTTTAAACATAATTTCAAAATCAAATTATTAGAGAATGAAGACATGGAATTTTAGGTAATAAAAAAAAATATCAGAAGAATTTACTTATAGCAATTAAAAAAAGAACGCATATGCGTAATTAGATACCAAAAATGGTGAACTAGTCATAGGTAGAGTGACTGCAAAGCATGCAATTAATTGTCATTTGGCAAAGAACATCAAATTGACTGGCACTCCTTTTCTCTTTTTGAATTGTTTGTTTTGGTCAAATTTTGTTCAGTGACATTTTGGTTGACTTTCATGAAAGAATTAAAAAGTGTATTTAATTAGTAGGCAGAACTGCGTCTATTAAACCAAGCTTATATAATTAAGATCTAATTATTGAAAACTACAAATATAGATCTTTAAATAAAAGAAAGTCAAACCACTGTTTCTGCTAGCAAGTGGTGTGTCAATCTAGAAAGGCTGAATGGATTATATTCCCTGTTCAGTCAAACCAAGTGATGGTCAAGGTCTTAGTTAATACTAATGATGGCGTCTTAATTATGCTTAACAAATATTAGTGGACACTAATTAGGTGAGCTGGAAGGCATGAATTAAACTATAAAGGAAATTAACTTAGCGTGGGCTCGAAGTTGGGTGGTGAAGCTACATATTAATATAATGGAACCAACTTACTAGTCAATATCTACCCTTGACGTACGTCTGATCTCAATCACACGTTGTATCACGTGGTGGACCATTCCATGTTTTATGACCTTACAACCCAAGACACTTAAAACTAAACCAAACTATAATCTTATATAATTTGTGTCTTAATCAGGTCAAATATCCACATAAGGATGACAAGATCATGATAATAAGTATCCAGCATGAACCATAAGTTAAGTGAGTTTTCTTTTTTCTTATTGGTTCTACCAACTTGTCACGGGCTAAAGCTGCTAGCTGTTAATTATATGTTCTTCAAACTCCCACCTCAGACTGAGTGATATTATAAGAGAAACTCAAATGATTAGTAATTTAATGACAAAGATTTGCTCCATAATTATTGGTAATTTACTTTAATGATGCTGATAAAATATAGGGTATTTGTAAGGAACTTGCTCAAGTAATTAAAGCAAGCAAACAAGGATTGATACACTTCAGTTGAATGGTATCAGCTTTACAGCATTTGCTTTGCTGAGATCGTGACTTTCGGGTTATCTACCTTTCCCGAATAAAGAATTTATCAAAATGGCCATTATAAACCATTTGAAAAAAAGGGAAAAAAATTGTAATGGAGATGAGACAATAAATAAACTGATTAGGAGGAGATTAAAGTAAATATATTTAGACGCTTTGTGTTCTTATTCGTTCCATGAAGTGACGTATTCTTTGCAATGCAATTTCCAGCGTTTGTTCACTCATATTTGCGAAGCACACCCTGAACCAACCTGGTTCTGAACAATGGCAAGAAGACCCTGGAGAGATATTGAGCTTCACTTCATGCAGAATAGCATTCCACAGCTCCAATTCACCTTCCCTTGTTGGCTTCTCCAAAAGTGGACTTAGATTCATCCAGCAAAACAGCCCTGCGTTCCCCTTCAAGCACTCAACCCCCGCACTTCTCAACCCTTCAATGATCATGTCGTACCTCTTCCTCAGCCTCTCTCTGTTGGTTTTAATGTAGTTCTCCGTGAAGTCCTTGTCTGACAACATTGAAGCCAACAAGTGCTGTGTCTGAGAAGATATTAAGGTGAAGCTGGACATTCTTCTCGCTGTGGTCACAACCTTGTCGTTGTACGAGTAAATGGTGCCAACTCTGAAACCGGGAAGGCCAAGGTCTTTGGAGAGGCTATAAACAATGTGAACTCTCTCTGCGTTTTTGTATTGGCGACCCTCTAGGATTTCTGCCACGCTTGTGAACTCAGAGGAAGAGAATACCGAGCCCGAGTAGATTTCATCTGACACGAGATGGATGTTCTTGCGAGTCACGAAGTCAAGAATCTCCTCAAGAACTGTACGTGGGATTGTTACTCCTAAGGGGTTTGAAGGGTTCGTGATTAGCACTCCCCTCACTTTGTAGTTCATGGCTTCTGCATCTTTGTATGCAGCCTCTAAGGCTTCATGAGTAATCTGGAAATTGTTTGAGCTGTCACAGTGGATTGGAACTATATTCACCCCAGTTCTCCACCTTAAATCTCTATCAAATCTGTAAAAAAAAAATCCAAATTGTTAGTTTACTGATCATATATATATATATAGTTTATAATTTTATTAATTTTACCAATAATGATATATTCATTGTGTTTGTATCCGTAACATATATAATGTACATAAAAAGCAATGAATCATGTGCATCAGATACGACATGCATCTCAGGCTATAAGTATTAAATAAAGTGATTTATAAGAAGTTGTTCTTACCCCGGATAGTATGGGGTTGGAATGAGTAAAGCATCTCCTGGGTTTGCGAGGATGAAGGTTAAGAGTTCGTTGGCTGCAGTTGCACCTGCAGTGAGGACTACTCTTTGAGGGTCAAATTTTGCTCTACCACCTCTCACTTGTCCCATGAAGCTTGCCATTGCTGATCTGAATGTTTGAAGGCCATGATAGTCTTGAAACAAAGCATTCTCTCTGAAGCCAGGAGCTCCTTTTCCCCATATGGAAGCCTCTGAGTGTTCTTCCAAGTACTTCTCAAGCAAATCAAATGAAACCTGCAGCACAATAAATTGAAAGGATCAATAAGTTATTCCTAGAGTGGAATTTTTCTTGTGTTGACTACTAATATATGTATATGTATATATACATGCACACTCACTTGATTTTCTGCCAACCCCATTTGTATAACTCCTGAGGGATTGGTTAATTCATCGTAGGGGTTCTCATCATAGGCTTTCCAACCAGCAAAATAAGGGGAATCTTCGCCGTGAGTTTCAGAAACTGCAACATTTGAAAGCTCTACACAAGTCTGCTCCATCTCAATACCCATAGCTAGCTTCCTTGCAAGAGAGTTGAAGACTCAATTACAGAAAGCAGAAAGCTACTGTGAGTAAGAGAGAGAGAGAAAGAGAGATGAGATAACTAGAAGAGAGCGTTGAATGAAGCGTTTGTGTAAAGCTCTTCTATATATAGGCTTTGAAAAAATTAAGACAGAAAAAGATTAATGCCTTCTACTTCAAGTTGGCAAGAAAAATATAAATTATTGATTCTCAATAGTAAGCAAATCGGAGCTTTACCTTTTAGACTTTTACAAAAATACTTAATCTGTTGCGACTTGTGACAACTGTTACGGATCCACACAGAAAATATATGGTGGTTGTTTGGAGGGGGATTTTTTGCCATTATAGTTCCCCTTTGCTTGGTTTAATGGAGCAGATAGATTATAATATTTGTTGTTTTTGGGTGAGTTATTCAATATGGTTTCATCATATTTAATTATTGTAAAGTGGTTGAGCACAATTTCTACTATTCTCAACCTATGACTAATCAAATCCCCTCTTGCCAAACAAACTCCAAAAATTCCTTTCCAGAAACCAAATCATGCATTAAGATCTCAAAAAGGTTTTTAACGAAATAGAATTTGGGGAGTTCTGGGAGTAGTTATGTTTTGATGACCTGACAAAGATACCAAGTAGCCCAAAAGGTCGATTAAGATTCTGATTTGCAAGTAGCTGGGACAAAGAAGAAGCTCCTGTGTGATCTTCTGACCCCACATTGCATCAATAACAAACAACAGAATTTAATGACTTACAAAGTTTAAAGTAGACGTGTTCCTGTATGTGACTTTCTTTCCATTGAAAGGTTTAACGTTTAAGTGCATATTAGGATTAACTTAATCATGTAATCAACACCCTGCTTAGAGTTATGTCATTCTTAAGCTGCATTGACCATTTAGGTATCTTTTATGATCAAAACAACATTTCATTAAATTTGCAATAATTTCCTTAAACCCTTTTTCATTTTCGTTTATTATATGTCATCTGGCTGGAGAAAGATGAGAGTGAAAGAAACTAAAAAGCAATTTATAGAGAGGAAAAAGAGTGACAGAATACGATTTTTCTTTATTTATAATCATAACTGATAGCAGGTGCAGATTATTATCTTATAATTAGTCATTTAGCTTTCATTTCTTAATTGAATTTATATGCATCTATCACCAAATAAAGGAGTGGAGAAATGATATCTCATGCAAAAGTTAATACGAATAAACAACAAATTGTACAAAAGTGAATAAACAACAAAAGGAAAAAAAACAATAAATCAGACAAAAGGTTAAGGATTTAAACACTTGGTATCTGAGGCGTACGTGTGCGTCCGTATCTCTAAATTGCTGTCTTTATTTCTTTTGATGGAAATATCCATATTTCATGATGTGATGAAACAGTCTTGGAACCTAAAGCATATATTATTATGTTTCTTTTGATATTAATGATGTAATGGAACATTATATAAAATTTAAATTAATCTCTTAAGTGCTATTGATTACGTACTAACATTAGCAATAGTTTCCGCATAAAATCCAATCATTAATTGTTACCTGATCATGGTAAATTTAATCATTTTTATAATAATAATTAAATAATAATTTTTTTATTAATTGACAGTGTATTACATATAATACATAAGTATTCTCGCTTAATTTATATATATATATATATATATATATATATATATATATATATTTTATATATATATATATATATATATATATATATATATATATATTATCAATATAAAACATTTTTACATAAATGTTTGGAAAGAATTTATCTTTGGTCGCATCGTATTAACGAAGAGGACTATTCGAATATAGGAAAAACTTATATAAAATGCCTACATAAATTAAATTCTTAATATATTTTGAAGTATTGATTCTGAAATATATTTGTGTGTTTATATTTTAATTAAATCTGAAATTAATTATTACTTATAATGACATTAATTGTTGTCTTCGATAATAACTTTGTTAAACAGTAGATTTAAAGTAATTTTTAATTGTTCGATATTATAAAAATATTTATATACATCATGAAAATTAAACTCTGAAATCTTGTATAGATCTTGGAAGGGTCTTCTCTTAATTGCAGAAGATTAGTACTAACCAGAACAAGTACCAAGTTTTGGAAAACGTGCCGACTTATTTATGCATGTATATGTCCACTAAAATAAGCTGTGAATCCAATAATGCTAATGATTGAAATGCCAAATAAAAAACACGGAAAGCACACATAATTGTAATTAGCTTGAATCTAAGAGTCATTATTGAACCTAAAACCTTAATTAGGAACTAGGTACACGAACACCAACCACCTATAGAGCATATATACAGATATCTGTGAGTTAGATATGATGGTATTAGATAATATTAATTTAGAGAAGTAATAGTATGCATGCGTAAGAGAGTTTAGGAGTTGGGAGTTTAGGATATAGTTGTGGAGATTGTGTTGTTGTGGATTTGAACTGATATAGTATATAGAAATGAAGTGAAGAAGAAGAAGAAGATTATGAATAGAATGATGAATATGAGGGATGCATGTGGAGAAGAAGATGAGGTCTAGATCTGCAGTTAATATGGTGAATCTTAAAGCATAATAGAGAACGTGAAATATGACGACTGTGCGGCGACTTCGGCCTCTAGGGTTGCGACAAGTATCAAACAGAGGTCTAAGCAGATATGGATTTTCATTTTTTTATATTAATGGAGACGTAGTTGTGGACTTCTTACTACCTACACACCCTTTTCTACCCTCTTAAATTCCAACATGATTGGCTGGAAAGCATCCAAATTGATCTCTTTCTTCCATAAAAATAATCTTCATGCTCCATCACTCTTTGCTCTTTGCTCTTCCAAAAATCTGTAGATGACAAAACCATTATCTCTCTACCTAGCTACACCACAAAGAATAAGAGCTACCTATATACCTACACACTCATATAAAACTGCATGGTAGGTCAATTTTCATATACTTAAAGTGCAGTATTAAATCATTTTAGATTGACATGAGATTACGAGCATTATAAGAGTGGTTAGTTTTAATTAAATTTCTTTTATTTTCATAACAACTAATATTTTCGCATGATATTTTTTCTCTCTATAAAGTGAGATAATAGAGTCAAACCCAAGTAAGTTAGGCTTATTCTTGCACCTTTAATAACTTTGTATAATGTAATTGTTAAGTTATAATTACTTATATTATTGGCATCAAGTTGTATAAATGGATAATATTGAGAAGATAATGAATAACTTAGATTATATACATTTTAAAAGTATAAATTATGTTGTTTGGTGAAAATCAAATATAATTTTGAACTAATTAATATTTATTAAATAGAGTATGAATTGTTCAAGTGAAATTAAATTATTTTTTTTAAAGTAAATTTTAGGTCTAAGTTTTGTAGATGTAAAACTTATTAGAGTGTTTATTTTATAGTAAATGACTGGTTAGAGTTGGGTTTTATCTAATAAAAAAGTAGGCATTAACAAAATTATAATATTCCACCCTCATTCCGTAATATTATAATTAAGTTATGTATAAAAAAAATTGTATGAAAAATGTTATATATTTTATTTATAAAAAAAATGAATAAAATAAAATATTTGAAGTATGTTTCGACTCTTATATAAAAAGATTATTTGAGGTCGTACAGTCATTCTTTCCCTACAAGTGGCACATAGATTCCAAAACCATAAATACATTATTTTCCTCTCACGTTAAGTAGGCTTAAGGGTGCCTACACTGGGCCACTCAGTTGAATATTTGTATCCCTCCAAAAGAGTGCATATTACATAAAACATATGTATTACAACAAATTAGAAATTACAAACAAAGAAATGATTCCATAATTCCATAATTCTCTTGAAATCTTATATAAAACAAGTGATTTAACACTTTAATCCTCTAACACGCATATTGGACATAATTATTTTTTAACAAAATCTCTTTAGTGAGTAATTTATCTTTTGTAACTAGTTTATCTATCATGATTGTTGATGCAAAGTATCAAGTTAATGGAATCTTTCTTGTTAGTAGAATCTTGCAAAATTTTATACGATGAGCTCACGGAATATATGTTAATTTCAGCATCTTTCATCTTTTCATTTTAATTTGTCCATCTTATGGTTGTTAAGGGGTTTTCCGGCAATTTGATTCCACGTTATAAAAAATGTTATATATATAAGAATTTCTAGTTCTTCTTCTCAAGCTTAGATACGCATATATTTTTTTTGGTGAAAAAAGGTCTCACAAATATGTAAGTTTTCTGCTTTATATTTTAAATGAGTTTTATTACTTTGTTTGCAGACCAAAAGTTGCGTTTCCATTGGGGCTAATTGAGTGTGAACTATATATTGACTAAAATCAATTTGCGATGGTGTGTTAGGTGGAACAAAAGCAGTCACATACATATTTTCATATATTTTATAGTGTATGTACAGGGAAAGAACCTCTGAATTGCCAAGAAAATGTCACTATTGGAGTCCAACGGAGCATGAAGCAGCCATGAAATTATAATCTGCATAGTTGTGAAAATGACTGCCGCTCCATTGTTGTGAAACTACGAGGAAGCTTACATTGACAATGAGAGAAAAATGAGACTTACAGAGAAAAATGAAACAAAAATTGTTTTATAAACTTCAAAGTCATGGAGAATCTAGTAATTCGGGGATGTGCTTTTAAATAATGATTAACAGTTAATTAAAGTGTCTCCACTCATGCATCTTTTAAAAACATAAACACTTTTCATACTTCATATATAAGAGAATCTAGTACTAACATAATGTAATTTAAATTAATTCACCTTATAGTTGTTTTGTCCTTGAACACTAATTACCTTTGAATTAGGGTTAATCATGACTCTGTGCTATTGGAGAAAAAGTTAATATTCAAAGCCCGTGAAACACGTATTGACAATGTTAAACTAGAAAAGAGGGTAAACTTCGTGGTTGAAAAAAAGAAGATAAATGGAATTTGTGATAGTGTTGTATCCCTATTAGAGGGGCATGAATCTTCTGAGAAGATATATGAGCAATGGTGAGAGGCCATGTGGGATTTTATTTTTTGTGGTGATGTAGGATTATGAGAAGAGAAACAAGCATAGAATATTAAGTAGGTCGGATTAGAGTAGGCATATTAATATTGGAAGATTCTGTTTTCTCCCTCATCCTCCTACCTTTCCCTTTTTCTTCCTTTTTATTTGCTTGCAATATTCCATAAATATATCTTGGAAGTGTCGTAGTCGCACTTTTATATGCATAAATAAATATGCTTAATTTACGTGCATGACTCGTTCCTATCGTGTTCGTACACACGTTTTTGTTAACAATTACAAATCAGAAATGCTCTTCACAAAGTCCAAGTAGGCTTTTCCAATCTGCACAAACATGCCAGCCAATTGTCTCTGACTATGCATGCAATAATTCTCTCTAGGTTTATTGCAGGATCCATGCTTAGACTCACACAAACACCCCAAAAACACGCACACAAAGTGACAAAGTTCCTTGTTATTGTCTTAATGCTCTTCTGATTGAAAAGCCAAAAAACGTGGCACAACACTGTCCACATGCTATACCTCTTTCAGGCTTCATAATACATGTTTTAAGCTAGGTTTTTAAGGCCACTGCACTAAAATCATCAACATCAAACTTGATAGGTTAGTATAGTGATTACATATATAATTGTGGTCATGCGTTACTGAGAATATTGATGTGACAGATTTACAAATGTAAAAAAACTCATCAAACAAATTTACCATAATAGAATAAGATTAGTTTCTAACCCAATTAATATGGAAAATTTGTGATGAAATTTTAGAAGAATGATCAACTTGGCTTCTCTTTCTAACCCCACTTGCCTTTGTATTCGGATCTTCATAAGTATGTGTCTGTTTATTAATTTTTTATGTTGCTATAGCCTCCAAGAATTGCCTTTTTGTGTGGAAATTTCTAGGTCTCAATCATGTATATCAATCCTTTTGTTGAGCCACTCCCGGCAAATAATTGCAGAAATATGGTGTAACTTTATCCCTACTATACTGATAACGGGATCTGTGACCAACACACATGTAGGATAGATTAAAAAAGGTTTATTGCATATTCCCTATGTTGCATGTGTGAACCTGAAAACTCCACAAAGGCTGTGATGGACATAATCAGTTGTTTTGTCCACCAATATCTGAAAACACATATGATAAAATCTGCAACCTTTTTTCTCTCATTATAGTTTGGAGCTTCTTATTTTTGTTTTCAACTCTTTCTTTCTATTGGTTTGTTTTCATGTTATGTGTTCCTCTTCCCCTTTTAAAATAACCTTAGTACAGCTCCATGCCAACCAGGCAATCTCATCACAAATTCAGCAATTAGTGCTGCTCAGTCATATGTAGTTCTACATTGGAACTCATCAAAACTTTTAGCTACTTTTATTACCATCATGTTATAGTAGTATGGTGTGCACAGATTATGCTTCTTGAAATTGAAGGTTGAAGTCCACTTGCAGTGCAGTGATTGAGATATCTGAATATTAAACAAGTCAAATGTAATTATATACATTGAATAATGATATACCAACACAACACTTATAGAGTATATACACCTAAATGGTATTTTTTTTATCTCATTTTTACTTGTCACAGCTACAATTCTTCTTTCTTTCTAGTTGTATATTTCAGTCTTCATGAATCATTGTTCATTATTTGAGGCCTCACTGATGAAGTGCATGCAGCACGCCCCTTTATTATATTACTTATAAATTCATTTTAATTGGGGTTTTGTTATAGCAAGTAGAATTGTCAGTTCTATATTCCTGCTGTAAGTGTTCTTCAATTTCGAGGAGGTGAATATATATGAAGTAACTTCAGAAAGAGAAAAAGGGAAGGTTCTAATACAGTAGCCAAACCAGGAAGATATTGAAGAACAATTTTATTATAGTGTTTAATTTGAAAATATCTAGTTTTAATTTCTAAATATTAAATTTGAAAACTAAAAAAAAAAACCTAAAAACTTATTGCTTCTTCGAAATCATCGGTATTTGGGTATTAATTTTTATTTTTTTTAATTTGAGAACTAAAATTCAGTTTTTTTTTTTTTTAAAAAAAAAAAGTTGAAGGTCGAAGCCAGTTTACAATTAAACCATAAATATATATAACAACGAAAATATTCATTTACATAGAATATATACAATGTTAATTATAATTATAATTATAATTATATATCTCCCAAAATACAATAAACTAATTTTTTGAAGATTCAATATTACAGTTATTGATAAACACATGTTGCCAAAAAAATAATTAATTTATAATAAAAATCAATATTTAAGTTAACTCTATTATTTTTTAGAAAGATCTTATTAGTTATGCACTAAAAAAAAATTTAAATTGAATAAAACAGATAATTCAACATATGATAATAAAAACAAAAAAATATTTTTAAATTTATAACAGTCACACAATAATTAAATTTTGACAAGTATATATATATATATATATATATATATATATATGATGAAATTCGATATCTGTTTTAATTTTCCAAATCACAATAAAGTGTTTATTTATATAAATATTTATTCCAAATCACATTGAGGTATCACAATTCACAATCCATCCTTAAAAACTCTCAAGATAACGACTAGAGCAACAAGAAGGCACAAAGAAGTGTGAAAGAAAAGAGAAAAAAATTGTTAATTTATATCAAAATTTAGATTATCAATTAATCATTGATATAATATTGTGCTAAACTTAGCATATAAAAATTTTAATAAATATTTTTTTCAAATAATTCATATTAGTATAACTTATGATATAAAAAGGACTAATAAAACATTGTAAATGTAAATTTTATATTGTTCTTAAATTATAACAGCTGATAAAAAGAAAAATAAATGATATTCAATTTTTTAAATATAAGTGAATATAATTATCTTTATGATTAAAAGTATGAAAAATAAATAGAATAGTTTGTAAAAAATAAAAGTATATCATCATTTTCAGAATAATAAAAACAAAATATTTCATAGAAAATAAATAAAACTTAAATACAATTATTTGATTTCAAAACGAAAAAAATCCTAATATATATATAATTCTAAAAAATAAATGGAACAAGGTTTCCACCATAGTTCTCTCTCTGTTAATGTATTCTTACAAATTTTTACATTCTAATAGCAAATTGGACAGGCCAGCCCACTTATAGACCAAGCAAGTCTTTTTTTATAAGTTCTTAATAATTGAGAAAAAAAAAATTGAATATTTTATATTATTAACTAGCTAAACACGTGTATGCCTTGGAGTTTAGTTATAATACTAATGTAATTTTTTAATATATTTATTCGTTATTTAATTTTATAAAAGTATATGTTAGCATATATACATATACGTATACATAACTATATACATGATAACTTAAAAATATATGCATAATTTTTACAGGAGATATTAATAACAGAAAATATTTTAAATTGAATTTTATAATTATTCTCTTGTGAGAAAATTGCACTGTAAAGAAAGGAGATCAATAATAAGGCTAAATATATACATACATACATATACATTATAATTAATCATATTGTGTATTATTATATTAATAAATTCATTATATATAATTATGGTATGACTTTTCATTTTAATATCTGTAATATCTATTTGACTAAAAAGTATATAATTATTTTATCAATATGAATGTTTAAATTATGAAAACCATATGGTTGGTTATCCTAACAAATATAATAATGTATAACAAAATAAAAATAGAAAAAACCAATTCATTCAAGTGTTTTGTTTTATATTAGATAATACATTATATACTTTTATAATTTCAGTAAAATATTGAAATAAACAACAAATATTTTTTTTTAGATATTGAATAATTTTATCTTCAGTGTATTTTTAAAGACGTAAAGCATATAAAATCAAACTAGTAAACACAACATTTAATGTAACAAAAATCACCTACAAATATTGTTTACATATTATTTTTTTTAAGAGAAGTGGTATATAGAACTTCAAATAAATTAATTTATATAGTATCTAAACTTTGTTGATGTTTTTTTACCATAATCTTTATATCATTTTAAAGATTTAGCATAATAAGTTTATCTTCGGTAGGAAAAATAATTTGGTAGGGTTTGATTTAGTATTTATTCACACAAAAAGCCTATACAAATTGTTGACAATCAACTTACTTTAAATCGATTAGATAAGGAAATCAAAGTGAAACTTTTTTATTTTATTATGGATACAAAATTCAATTGATTTTTCTAGTAGAATAAAAGCAATTTATTTTATACAACTGCTTATGGCACCCCTATATGTGATTTCCACCGTGCATTTGGAATGGGCCTAAACCTGCCATACATAATAATGGCCCTGTGGTGATGACTATAGTTATTTTTCAAATGACTTATTATTTTTGGCAGTTTTTGTTAATTTTTAAAATTCCATGTCTTAATTTTCTAAAAATTGTTTTTTGTTTACAATTTTTTAATAAATTATATTTTTATTTCATCTCTCTTAAAATCTATATTTTTTAAGAAGTATAGTGATTAAACTGTTTTAGAATTTTCTAACATAAATTTTTCTAATTAAAATATTAAACTTTATTGAAAAAAAAACTCAAAAACTATTATCCTAAATTCTAAATCCTAATTTTTATATAAACATTTAAAAAAAAAAACTTTACATTTTTAGATATATAAAAGTTCGTAGAGAGTATTATGATTAAGTCAGTACAACTACACAACATGTAAAAATAGTGAAAAAAAAAACAAAGTACAAATAATCAAAAGTTTATAATGATTTAAAGAAGCTATATTTTCAAAATTATAAAAGTAAATAAAAAAAAACTCCTGAACAAAAGTTAGAAAGAGATCGAAATATAAAAATGTTCAATCTTCAATCTATTAAAAGAGAGTTCCAGAACGTAAAAAGTAACATAAATAATTAACTAATTTCTCTTTATTTAAAATAATTAAATAATTATCAAATAAAAATTTCAATATTATTTTTTATGAAATTATATATATGTTTTAAATTATATTATTTTCATATTTTTAATTAATTATTCATAAAAATAATATAATTATATATTTATAAATTTATATTATTTTAATATAACAAAAATTAAATATACATGTACTGCTAATGTGTTCTCAGTAATTGTAATTTATATAAGACACATTAAATAAAATATATAACATTATATAATTATATTTGTAAATTTTCAGGTACTGATCAAAATATATTATCATTTTTTTTCAGAATTATTATTATCATTCCTCAACCCAATAACACTGTAAAAAAAAATCTCTCACAGCTATAAAATGAAAAGATAAAACAAAAGAAGCAAAGAGAGAAAGAAAACAGTGTCACTGCTAAACCTTAAACCCTAATTTTCAATCAGACTAAAGATAGAGAAGCTGATGGGTCGGCGAAAGAGCAACAATAATCAGTGTTCCTCAAGCAAAGAAGACGACACCATGAATAACCACCTTCGCTTCGAGGATGCTGAGGAGGCTGTCGAAGAGAGTTCCAACCTTGACCAATCCATGTGTGACATCGATGATGAATGCGGTGACAAGACCAGTGCTGACTATTATTTTGATTCCTACTCTCATTTTGGTATATTCCCAATTCCAAATACTCAAAAAGTTTTTACCTTTTCATCTGAGTATCTTTCATTGAACACACTAATAACTCAAGCTTTTACTATAGCAGTTTTGTTTGTTTCATTCTCGTATTAAATAGTTCATTTTTCTTTTGTCTGTGTTTGTGGTTGCAGGAATTCATGAAGTAAGTATGCTCAACTGGGATGCTGCATGGTGTATAAATGAAGTTTAAATTTTTTGTTTTTTAGTTGATTTTAGGTTTAGAGAACTAGTTCTATTATCAATAGCAAGAAAAAGAAAAACTTCAAATATTCATTCATTTTTTATACTTCATATAAAGGTATACTTTAACCTGTTTTCACTCTGCAGGAAATGTTGAAGGACACTGTAAGAACTAAGACATATCAGAATGTTATTTACCAGAATAAGTTTCTATTCAAGAATAAAGTAGTTCTTGATGTTGGAGCTGGGACTGGGATTTTATCACTATTTTGTGCCAAAGCAGGGGCAGAACATGTCTATGCGGTTATGTATCTAACTTTATTTTTATCCAAAAGTGTTTTTAATCTTGAAAATATTTGAGATTGTATCTAACTTTATGCATTCCAGATTGTATTTTATTGATTTTTTTTTTCTTTGAATCTGTGAAACTCAGGTTGAGTGCTCCCATATGGCTGACACGGCAAAGGAGATTGTTGAAACTAATGGTTTCTCTAATGGTGATGCCATTTATATGTTGCATCTAACACATTTTCAGCATATGTTGATTAGTTGTAAAACTATTCACTTTAATTAACATAATGCTGCTTTGTTTCTACAGTTGTTACTGTTCTGAAGGGGAAGATTGAAGAAATTGAGCTTCCAGTTGCTAAAGTTGATATAATAATTTCAGAGTGGATGGGATATTTCTTGTTGTTTGAGAATATGTTAAATTCTGTGCTCTATGCACGTGACAAATGGCTTGTAAGTTGTGTTTTCCTTGCTCTTGTTTGGTAATAGCTTGTTATCCTTGCTATGCATGAACTGTGCGGTCAAGGGCTTGAGAGTTTCTCTCTTCCTCTTTTTTGCCAGGCGGAAGATGGAGTTGTGCTACCAGATAGAGCATCCCTCCATCTCACTGCCATTGAAGATGCAGACTACAAAGAAGATAAAATTGAGTGTTAGTTGATAATTTTATCGTATATTATTTTTTGCTTGTTATTAAAAGAATTGAAGTCAACTGCTTCTATGGATGGTGTTGGCAATGCTTAAAATTTCTAACTTTACAGGACAAAAGAAAAAGCATTCAATTTATTGGTTGTATTTACATGTATTTCGTTTCATTTCCTATACAGTTTGGAACAATGTATATGGATTTAACATGAGCTGCATCAAGAAGCAAGCCATAATGGAACCTCTTGTTGACACAGTTGACCAGAATCAGATTGCTACAAATTGCCAACTACTCAAGGTGAGTTGGTAGTTACAGTTTGTCTGATGTTTTTTATAGGGAGCTTTTGTATGGAACATATGCAACTAATTGGTTCATCTTTGTTTAGACAATGGATATCTCAAAGATGGCTCCTGGAGATTGCTCATTCACAGCACCTTTTAAGCTTGTAGCTGAACGTGATGACTACATTCATGCCCTTGTTGCATATTTTGATGTGTCGTTTACAAAGTGTCATAAATTGATGGGCTTCTCTACAGGTTAATTCCTGTCTACTTCCGCAGTTCTCTTTATCTGAGTCTTTGCTTTTGTCCATCTTAATGGTGGGTTCATGTATAACTTAACCCTTCAAAAACTAAGATGATAATTGCATCACACGCAAAAACACACACATACATATAATTGCATCACACACACACACACACACACATATATATATATATATAATAATTCGCTCTTATTCCTAGCCAATGTTGGATTTCTAACACCTTTCATCATGCCAAAGAATGAATATTTTATGAGTACTCTGATAAATTCTAAATAATTCTAATACCATCTTAGTAAGTTAGTTTATGACTAACTGATATATTCACTTCTAAGCACTCATATCAGTCCAAGCAATGATTTCTAGGATGTAGTCTGCTAGTATCCTTTCCTCTTTTCTCATCTTGTAAGCACTTTATTAGCTGTCTGCAAAAGCCTTTGTTTGCATCTAATAATTTCTTGACTGCTTTTGCCATCTTAGCTTGAAAACTGATAAGATTTCTAAATCTTCTGGATACCCTGTTATAGCTTTCATTGCTGTGATACGGTGGGTGAAAAAGGCATTGTAGTTGTTACTAGAGACGTCCTTGAATAGGAGAAGGATGAAGTAACCAATATATATCATAATTTCTGACCTCTTACATTTCTTTGCCTTAAGACAAATCAACAAAGTATTCATCTAAAAGTTTCATCAAAGTTCAACATTTGTTCTGTGAATTAAACTGAATAGAGTTGACTTATCTTTTGAAACAATGCTGGATTTATTTTCTCCAAAAAATGGTTGCCGAAATTTGTGTGAAAATGTTCTTTTACAATTTGTTGTTTGCTAACAAATCAGAAAAAAAAATAGAATTGAGGAAAATTATGAATTAACTTCTAAAGATTTGTGATACAAAATTGCATTTAAAGTATTAAACAAAGTTGATAACCAAAACATAGCCTCCTGATTATTCTAACTAACTATTTTTCTAAGTCATAACATGATGTCTTTGTTGTATGTTAATTAGGGAAATCCATTTGAGTGTGGTTGTGTCAAGTTTGTTAAACTAGTAAGACAGTGTTTGGACCACTCACCTTTTTGAGCATTTATGCAGGACCAAAATCTCGAACTACACATTGGAAACAAACAGTCCTATATCTGGAAGATATCTTGACCATTTGTGAGGGGGAGGCAATTGTAGGGAGCATGACTGTTGCACCAAACAAAAAGAATCCCCGGGATGTTGATATAATGGTTAAGTACTCATTGAATGGAAAGCGATGCAATGTTTCAAGGGTTCAGTACTACAAGATGCGTTGAACCTGGTTTGGTTTATTGGTTGGCTCATGCAGTTTGTAAGATTTTGACATTTGCTGCTTCTATTTTAAACTATAGGTGTTAATGAATGTAACATGTTTGCCTTTTTATTTGAATTCTTTCTTAAATTTGAACATTGTGTTTCCATGAAATGATATAATTTGAAATCTATTTGTTGTTTACCATTTATTATGTTTCCCCCTCTTTCCTGAAGATTGACAAGTCATAAGCAAACATACGTGATTACTTGCAAATCACTAATTATGCGTGCCGTGACTGTTCAAAGGTTTAGAAACGTGTTCTTTGTTCATGTTATTTTCATAATATTAATGTTCTAATATGGTTATCAGGATGCATTTTTCTTTTCAAATCATGAGATTATCGCTCTTGTAAATAATTCAGAAAGTTGAATGTTATAAAATGTAGAAGAACTGAATAGAAATGACTACACATAATTTATTATTTAATGGTTATCTAAGAATATTGTTCGAAGAGGTGAATTCATGATTTATTGTCATATTTTTGTTAGAAGCTTGATTCGACTCAATCACATATTTACCCTTTCTAAGCAAATTACTGTCCATGTATAACATAATTACTTCCCATCAAGGGATTGTTTATGATGAATCCTTTTTCACTTATACTAATTTTAAGTATGAACTTTGAAGTTTCTAATTTGATAAACAAATACAAAGTATTGGCATAAAGATTATTTTTTGATAGGAGTACCTATAAGCGCACGTAAGTAACTAAAAAATCATTTTAATTAATGTTTTATTGACTTATATCTCGCATATTGTTTATCAATACATTTAATTCAACAGATATAAACTTTTGAACTTATAGGTAGCTTTTTGATTCCAAATAATTTATTTGATATTTTTGTTAAACATTACCATTGAGCACGCACTGAATTTCCAAAACTTGTCTAAAAATATCCTCTGAAAAGGTTAGCGAGTATACACCCTTCACATAGATCATCATCACACAACAAATGAGTCACCAAAACACATTAGATAGCACATCCTGGACTGCAAAACTAATGATTCCAAGTGGTGATGGTGAAGTTCTCATATGATTTCCTTCCAAATTGATGTCCATATCAGTAACCAAACGTGGTGATGTAATTTTGTTCCAATGGTCAGGGAATAGATATCAGCACTAAAGCTCTGTCTTCCCTCCCTTCTTTGAAGTGGTTCTCTTCTTTCCCCTCCACCACTGTCTTATATGATTAGAAACTTTGTTTGCATGTTTCTTCAGTGTCATGCTTGTGTCCTCAATTCCCTTTTTTATCACCTGTTTCCAGTCTTTCTTTCCACTTTCTTTTGCTCTCAAAACTTTCCCCTAAAACAGTTTACTCAAACCATCAGTTTCTAGCAAGAAATTTCAATCAATATGAATGAAAGGGACAACAAATACCAATTTTGATGGGAAGTTCGCTTCATCATCCTCGTCTTCGTCTTCATCATCACCATCTTCACCACCAAAATTCTTCATATTCATTAACTCATCCCTCGAGTACATTTTCATGCCTGGTGCTCCAGGCATGCCCTGAACCAGAACGAAATACAACGTGATCATAATGTACAACCAGTAACATAAAGCAAGCAAGAGTTTATTAAGCTTGTATTATTAGTGTAAAAGTTTTTATATTGATACCAATCAAAATCCTTAGCATAATTTTTCAGATAATTGTTATAGAAGTCAGAAAATTTCAACATACATGATCATTTAAGACAGCATGTCAAAGTAACGTACCTTTATACTGTCAGTGCATATATTTTTATTCTACAATATAAATATAAATATGATATATAAAACAAGGAAAGAAAGGGTAAAATACCTCCATAGATTTCAGCAGTTTTTCCATTTCAGCCTCCTTGGAAGACTTTGCAGCAAATGGTTCACCAGGTGCTCTGTCCTGCAACACAAATAGATATCTTCGTGATGAAAATAACAAGATTTTCCAAAAAGAACTCAAGTACATCATCAAACAACAATGCTAAGTGCATACAACTTTAGATAGCGTCATTGCAGAAACAACTTTCTACTTTCTTAAGAACTATATAATCCAAATAATGGAAAATTTAATCGATACAGTAATCACAGTCTAGAGTTTTATAAAAAAATAAAGAAACTAGCACTTCACCCTGATGTTCAGTGAAGACATTAACAAAAAAAATATTTCAAAACCAAAAAAGAAGATTATGTTTAACATCAATTTCCATGCATCAACAATTAGTTCACAAGCATAACCGTATTAATAGAAGCATCAATTTCAAACTATAGTTACCTTAGGGACAGGAGGTGGCTTGGTACTGCATGCTTTAGTAAGGTCTTTGCAGAGATAATTACGCAATGAATCAATATCGGGCTTGGAATTATATAAATATTCAGCAACATCAGTATCCGAATATCCTATAACCTGCAAGTTCCACATTACCAATTTAGTAATCACAAACATCTCAACATAAAGATTTACAGGATACCACCTTGAAATGTGGATATTTAAAAAACACGACAAATACAAACCAGTGCAGGAACTGCACTTCAGATGATGAACAGTACAACAACATCAACACACTAACATTTGATTGAGAAATAGATATTGAGTGAAACTTGTTCCTTTATTCAACACTCTCACATAAGCCAGTTTCAGAACCAGACGAGAATATGAGATTCACTGGTGACAAACAAAAGCACTGAGAAGGTGTAATTTGAATTTGAAATATACACATACCTCCTGACAGGCTCGCTCAATTGTCTTGCATTCAGAATTGCATTGTCCTTCAGAGTCTTGTTCCTCAAGCTGATAATGAGAAAAGAAGTTGGAAAAACAACATCTAAGTATTACCACAAACTCCATATGACCAACACATTTATTTATTTATTTAATACTTATAATTATTGCATTCACAATCCAAACAAAGTTCAAGGTGCAATAAATGTGGGAAAATGGCATCTGTCTAACAAGTTGAGTCCTCTTACCTTGAGCCTATCTCCATCCTCCACAATATCTATGCGCAATATCCAATCCGCTTCTGCCTTTTTCAGATTACAAACATTCTCAGCTATCTCAATGATCTGGTACTCCGAGATCTAACACAGAAATACACAAAATCATTGAATATCTATCTTTCACCAAAAGCCTACAAATCAGCTCTGAAACAAATTCAAGGAAGCAATTCAGGAGAAGAAAAAACAAGAAAAGAACCTTTTTGGGAGAGATCTCAGCTTGCTTTTTCTGAACCTGCTGATGCAACTCCTTGGCGAGCTGCTCACACACTTGACACCTTATGTACGGAATGTCCTCCTTTCTAGCGACCCCAACCGGTTTCTTGGAACAGTGTGAGAGGGGCATCCATGCTGCAACTACCACTGTCAGAAGTAATGCCAAAAACACCCCTTTCATCATCCCAACAACACAGTGCAACCACCTCGGATAGTACCAGCAGCTGATCCTTAGAAAGATCAAAATTTGCACCAAATTAGACTGTACGATTCGGTGGGTACGTGAGTTATACACCAAATTAATCAACCATCAAGAAGAACCCTGTTATTATATAATACTCTTAAAATAATTCTAAATTCTTGGTTTTGTTCAGTTACATCCACAAAATTACACCTTTTAGCTCATTTGATTGGTCCAGGTAAGCAAAAAAATGTTGGGTCCCATATTCTCCACCAATGAGAAGAAAGCTAACACGTAGTACTCTCTTAATTTTAGGATTGAGATTTCAAATTTCCCCGTAAAAAAATCCAATTTTTATAGTCCACGTAGGAGTCAATACAAAACCGGTTCGAACCGGGTACCGAATCATTACTAAAACCCTTCTCTTATAAACCCTAGAAATCAGATTTGTACATTTATATTTGTACCGTTGAAACATCGATTAAGCGCTCTTTCTTCTTCAATGGAGGCCACGGATTTGGTCCCTTTAGTGGGTGAGAACTACGCGCTCAAGATGAAACGCTCAATGCAAGAAATTTTGTCTGAGATTTCCAATGAATCCTCAAACTTGTCTCCTTTCGTCTCTACGTTTTACGAATTGATGCAAGCGAAGGCTGATCCACCCTTCGAGGTGATATGGGCCTACGCTGCAATAAACTATCGTGGACGTAACCCGGAGAAAGGCGATGCCTTGGATAAAATATTGGCCGCGAAAGACTTGTTTCAGTTGCTATCTGCGTGTTCAGCTTCTGTTTGTGCTTCAAAGAACATCGTTTTGCTGGCTCCTGTTGTTTTTGCGCTTCACGGAGTGATAGTGGAGCTGTTAGGGAGGGAATTGAGATCTAAGAGAGAGAAGAAAGCTATGAGGGAGGTGAAGTCTTTGGTGGATGTAGTTCTTGGGTATATAAGCCTTTCTTGTCATAACGAGGTTTATGAGGAGGAATCTGATTCCGTGAGATTGATTTTCCCTTTCACTGATTTGGCTCGTCTTTGGGTAGACAGGAATGATGAAGCGTTTGAATCTTTGTTACCTCTTGTGAGCAGTGATGTTTTTGACTGGATTTGTTCTAGAGGGTTTCATGTTGATTACTTGGGTGGTGCTATCATCATGGAAGTGTTGTTATTGAAACTTTGTCTTTCTATTCATCTGACAACGTCAAGGGATGGATTGGAAATGAAGCTGAAGAGTTGGGCTGTTAGCTCAATATCTAGCTTTCAGAACACGTACTTTTTGGGTTAGTAAGGTTTTGCTTTTTATTTATATTTCAGTTTCCCCTTACTTTTCATATACATGTCAATGTAACTATAAATTTGCTGGTTTATATGCAAAGACTTGTAGTAGCTTAAGCAATTGAGTGTAGCAATGAAATTGTTGCTCTGCACTATAATGTCCTCTATGAAATGCATGAACTTTCCATGGGCCAGGTTACTTGCATCTTCGGTGCATTTTGTCCATGAATTTTTATTTTTAACCTTTTCATGATTGAACTCAGCTGGGTCATGGAAGAGTTCCCATCAGAAGCACTTGATCATTTGCTTCAACTCTTCTCTTACTTGGATTCTCGTTTTTATGGTTTCTATTTAACGTGGATATATGTTTTATGTAACCAGAGATCCTTATGAGGACGGCATTGGAGACACCATTGCCTCTGATATCAACACTGGTCAGTATTTTATCCTTGTATTCGCCTTAAGTTTATGTCTTTTCCTTCATATTTACTTGTATGTAATTAGAAAAGGTATTTGTTCTCATTTCCATTGCACAACAGTCCAACACCATAATTTTTAGACCACGGGTATTGCTAGTACAATCAAACTTTTCATAGATTTACACTTACCCTTGTTTATGTCCTTGGTCAATTTATCAGAATGTTGGGATTCTAAAATGTGTTTCCTTCTATCTCTGTCCGTGCAGAAACCTGAAGATGAAATTCTATCAAGGAAAGTTTTGTTTGATGCTGTACTGTTGGTGGACTACCCTTTCCTCTATTCAAATGCCAAGTACATAAAAAACCTCACCTTGACGAGATTGATTGCTACTCACGAGGCTGTGGAGTATTTTAGGTATGATGCTATGAGGAATTAATTATTGTATTATGTTTATATAGTTCTCTCATTCTTTTACATGGTGTAATTTCTAATTCTGTATCAATATAGGGGACTTGGTGATCAGAATAGAACTATCTCTTATATCAAGGCATTTTCTGCTTCTCAATTGCCATTGCAAATAATTAAATGGGTTACAAGCCAGAATGTTTTGGAGGAAAAAGCAGGCAGAGCTAATGGATCCTCTCCCAGAGCTCTTATACGTAAGTAGATCTGCAACTTATATTTCTGATCAGATATGGTGCTCAATGCATTATACACCTAAAATGTTTTATTAATTCTGTGTGTTTAATCTACTTGCTAGATTGGCTGCTGAGCCTTGAGAACCGAGGGATCAGAGTTTTTGAAGATGATATTTTGAAAAAGCATGCTACAAAAGGTCTTGATATTTCCAAACCCGACCACCCTGCAAGTAACTTGGAGAGCAAGATAGCAGATGATGACCTATTTTATGTTGATAATGCTGGGGAAGAGGGAAATACAAGTGGGGATGAAAAGCAAAACAAATTGATTAGTGATGCGTTTGTAGCTGCTGCCCAAACTATGAAGTTACCCCATAATGAAGCTCGGAAACGAAAAGGAAAACACAGTGAAAAGAAAATTAAATTTGTCAAATATGATGTCCATCAAAACTCTGAGCCAGTCACAGCCAGGACTTCAACAGCAGATGATAGTTCAAGCGGTGAGAGTGAAGTTGAGGACCCAAAATCGGATTCAGATGCATAAGCTAGAAAAACAAACTGATATCAGTGTTAAAGCCACAAGCATGTTATTTACTCACTTAAACTAGATGCCACAGTCCCTTTTTGTTATGTAGTTGGGGATCCTTTACATGATGAGAGTTCTCGAGGTGGTGAGAAGTTGCATGCTGCCTCATCAGTTTTGTCAGCATTGTGTTTCGGGGTTTGCTAATTTAGTTCAGGCAGGCTCTAATGAGTTTTTGGTGCAGTTACATTGCAATTGCACTGGAACATTGAAGCTGCTTGGTTTTTTTTTGTTGTATTATATTATGTTAGTAATATCTGATATTAAGGCTGAAATTTCTATCCGCATAAGCCTCCAATTGCAAGTAATCTTCTCCTCTGTGTCTTACATTTTCTTAGATGATTTGAAGTATTATGCTTACAACTTCAAGTTCAAACAATGAAGTCTTGATATTGAAGAATTTAGTAACGTAAGTTATGTAAGTTGGGTCAGACAAAAATGTCAGAAGTTGAAAAGTTAAGAAATGCACTTGAAATTATTAAAATTGGTGGTTTGACACATAAGAATCAGAAGGAATTGACGCTGTATCTGTTGGTTCTTCACTTTAACATTTTATTTATTCTAAATAAATAATGTCCCTTTGTTTATTTTTTTAATATTTTCCTTCAAACACAATCCTGTTGGATAGAAATGTTTCAACAAACTTCCTTCACTACATTGTAAGATAGTAAGCTTTTTTCACATTGAGCCTGAAAGTCCTCTTCTTAAAGCTGAACGAATGAATTAGAGGCGTAACAAAGAAAAAAAATGATATTACGTGTGTGAAAGTGAGAAATAAAAGATGTTAAAATGAAAGAGTGTGAAAGGGTCATCTCCATAAATAACTTTGGAGTCCGTATGGAATGTACAACATATACAGCTCCATGATTCCTTTATGACTGACTACAAATGAAATGAACCCAAATATATATTATTTTTATTGATACACTCCCACGGATTCTGAATTTCCCTTTCTATATCTACAACCCGCCATTTCCTCTCAAACAATGAAAAAATTAGAAAAATCAATAGAAGAAGAAAGGCTGCTATAAGGTACATATGCAAATGTGTGCTTGCTCCTCTTCATCAAACTTGCACTGAAACACGAGTCTTTATAGGCTTTAGTTTCAATCCCATGCTCTCTGGGGAAAGAAGCTCAGGAGATATGCAAGATGGACTCAGCGGGCTCCTTGGGCTGCCATTGCTATAGCATGGCCTATACAACCCATATCCCATTAGAAAGTACTCCATAGGGACCAGCATTGCATGTGGCTGTTCCTCTGTAACCATTGATCCACAACCCTGGACCTGCCAGATCAATCCACTCTCAGACATGCGTCATGCATACTTATGAATCTTCTCCCACATAATAAATGACATTATGCAAAAACGTCAATGCGTGCATGCATGCATGCATGCCTTCACTATTTGTTATCATAATCAAACAGTTTAGTCAGGTTCAGGAAAATATATGTATGTATATACTAGTTATTAACATGCATGTTAAATGTAATAACGAACATTCTTCCACGTACCTCGACCAAGGCAGTGTATCTCCTATCAAGTTTTGAAGTCATATGAAGAGCCTCTGAATGGAAAGGAGAGCTGTCCCCAACAAAAATAAGTGTACGACATTTTAATCTCTTCAATCCTTCCGTTATATCAGGTCTCCTGCAAGTTTGCAAGCAAAGTTGCAGCACATAAATCTGCTTACTCAGTTCAGTAAAGGCATATTCACGTTAAAATAAATACAAGCACTAGGAGGAGAAAATAGGTAGGTAAAATTGAATTGGGTTTCTCTAAAAATAAAATCAACTTATGCACTTAACTTTATAAAAGTTCTTCCATCTGACCTTTTAAAAACTGAAGTACATAATTTGATTTTAGCTAGAAAGAAACTCAATTTGTTTTATATTCTTTATTTTCTTATAAGATTTATCTAAGCAGATCTTACTCATTGATAGCCTGAAGATACCGAAAGATATTGATGCTCTTTCTCTCATCTAGTAGCTGGAATCAAATTGAGAGAAAGAACCAAAGTGAGGTAAATGCAGCAGAGAAAAGAATAAAAAGTAAGGAAATAAGATTCATATTTCAGCCGAGGCAGAAAAAGGTAGGAACTAAATTAGCTTTGCACATACTTTTCTGCAAGCTTGAACTATCTCTGATTCTGGAAATTCAGCATTACCACGAACTTCCTGTTAATGTTGGCCACGAAAACTTGTAACATAATAAACGAGGAAATACAAGAGGGCCAAGATCATGCATTACAATACCTTGCTGAAGTAGCGTTGGAGCAGACACTCTTTCAACACTCCACACACACCATAGAAATATAGCAAATTTGACATCACCTAAAATTAAAAGCAGTCTCAGTTTAGTGAAGTTATCAAACCTGAGAACTTGTGAGCGCATAAAGTGCAGGCATTTTAAAGAAACCTTATTATAAAACCATTCAGTCCAAGAAGGAGCTTTGCACAAGGGAGATACAAGTATTAAACCAACAACACGCTCCCTATATTTTGTCTGCATTGAAACAGGTAAAACAACAAAACATAAGACTTTTGTATTAAAACATATTATGTACAATTTTTAAATAAAAAAGCTACTAGAAATGGCCAAACAGCCCCCGCCTTCTCTTCAAATTCCAATAAGGTACATACTGCGAATAGTGAAAGAATGTAAGCACCAGCTGATGCTCCCATACACATCACTGCACCAAGCCTGGACAAGGAAAAAGTTCATACAATCAGTAAATGTATCACACAATTAGATTTACCCATACTATATATATATGCAGTGCTCTTTTGCTCCCCTTTCAACTTTAGTGCATAACTATGAAAAGAACCAGAAGTGATCTGTCTCTTTCTCTATTGGATGTGTTCTTAAATACATGGAACAGTTTTAAAAAATGAAAGCTAACAAAGTAATTATATCGTAGTTACCGAAAATAGTTGAGAACCTCAATTATTTGATCTGCTAAGTCTTCAGCAGAAGGGACTGGATCATCGGGACAAACTGCAGGAGCTCCCAACTGCAAAATCTCTTGTGGAATTTCCAGATAAACTATGTAAATAATAATATTCAGTTTTAAATGTAATAAAAATTGCATTCAAGTAGAAAAACATACAAACCTCATGGCCAGGAGGACTAATATGATATATGCAGAAGTTGTGAAGAAGCAAAGAAGCTGCCTCTGGACAGAAAAATAAACCTTGGAAACAAGACATATCTGCCCCAACACAATGAAATAAGACAATGCCTCATCAAACATAGCCTATACAACCATTATCATGGTCACAAAGAACTAAGCAATAAATTTAAGAACAGAATGGGAAAAAAATGATTCTTGGCATTTTAAAAAGAGTAATGTGGTCACAAGAAACATGAAAATGACTCCACTTACAATTTAATGCTACATCTGGATAAGTGATCAGAGGTGGTTTGTTTTGATCGCCACATACTATAACAGATACAGAACCACAGCCCGTTCGAATATGATGCTCCTAAAATAATATTCTGAAGTAAGTGTATGCCAAAAATACGAAAAAAAAGTGGGGCAAAGAAGCACAAAAATTGAAGCAAACTTTCTAGTGAAAAAGAACGTCCCTGTAAAGCAAAGGATATCCTTTATTTTGTATGTATTCCATCCAAGTAATGAAAAACTGTGTCAAATTTCTCTAAATTATTTATTTACTAACATGGCTGCCCATGTGCCCCTACCCATCTTTTTGGATGACCCAAACTAACAAGCAATAGACCAAAAGCATATTAACTCGAGTTTGAAAAAAAAAGATAAACGACACAAGTACTGCCAGATTCTAATCATTGTATCTTCAATAAACAAAACAAGGTAAAGCTAGTGAAATGAGGACAGTATCTTAAAATGTTATATAAAAAACGACTTTACCTAATCCAATAAATAACCGATACGTATATAAAGAACAAAGCAACAGATAGAATTGGCTCAAGTACAATAATGATCAAAGGCTAAGAAAGGCACAGCGATGATTCTTATAGACTGTAACGCACTTTGAAAGAACCGATGAGACAGAAAAGCCAAACCACAAAGGATCCAATTCCTTCAAAGCGATGAACATCATCATATAAAATAGAGGAGGTAGAAAAAGAAAAGAAGAACCCCTGACCCCACCTATAAAACCAAAAAGAAGAATAAAATGAAAAGGAAAACAACAAAGTGTCTACAAGAAAATAACAATAAAACTTCCCATATCATCTAAACAGCATCCAATGCTGCAAATGCAAAGGTAAAATCCATTTCTTCCAAAAATCGCTAAATCCATATTGGCACACGCAGTACAAGTAAGAGCGGTAAGGTTAGACAACACTCGGTTAAGCCTGATAAAAGCTTAAAATACATAAACAAAAAACGGAAATTCAAATGGTAATCCAGGAGATCAAGTACGAAACAGCTCAATGTAATGAAAGACAGTCACAATTCACAAAACCCTGAGGCATATATGATATATGGAATGTGAAGATCAACCACCTGACAGGTTACAATCTCCACAATCCCAATGGATTGGCGATACAAAACATACAACAAGAGAAGGAAAACAAAACCAACCCCTCAGCTAAAAAATTCCCAATTATGCAAAAGTGTTAAGGGTTCTTCAGGAAAAATTCTAGAGCAAAAGGAACGTCGTGAAAAGAGAAATTGGAGGAGGCCAATGGAGAGAAATGTACCCATTAGACGAAAGTTTAGAACTACAAAGAGAAAGACAGAAAAGAAGAAACCTTTCCACCTAGAAAGATCACCTCCATGTCCACTGAAACGGATTCAGCCATGGGTGTTCTTGGCTGCAGCTCTGTCCTGTCTTCTTCTACCAAAATTCTTCCTTTTTTTGTTGTTATTGAGCTATGTCAAAATGGGTTGTGTTATGCACAAGACATATATAGAGAAAGAGAGAGAGAGAGTGCAAAGACGCAAAGCGGTTGTTCGGTTGTTTCTCTCTCCTACAAATCGAACATAACATTAAACCTACGGTTAACCACCACCGACGCGTCTCTGTGACTTGGGTCAATTTTTAACCGCCAGCCAACCATGTTTTACAATCACTTAGTAAAAAATATCCTTTTAAACTAACAACAGTGATGTCATAATTTAATTATGGGTCATGCTGATAGTTAGTTAAAAAATTAATAAATATATCGACTTCTTAAATATGTAGGCAAAAATGTGTCAAAAATCAGGATGAAACTATATTAATAATATTTTTTTATGGTTTTCTGTTATTGCTGTAATTTGTCAACTAAAAGGTTTTACTTTTAACTTTTTGGTCAATGTCTAATAAATATTTCATTAATATTTTTATTTAATTACTTATGTCATTGACCATTCGGCATTAATACATTAAAAAAATAAAATAATTGTTTTTCAATATATTAAAATATATTGAGCATTATACTTTCTATATAGTTTTATTTTTTAATTCTTTAAAAATGTACTGTTATTGACTAATAAATCGTTTAGGAATGCTATTGTTGTATCATTAAGTAAACGGAATGTGTAAACTATAACACTATCAAATGGAAAATTTTGTGATGTTAAATTAAAACAAAAAAATAAATATTAAAATCCTATTTATAATTTAATATTTATGAAGAACATTTTTAAAATTAATATTCCTAAAAAATCTTATTATTTGATTAAATTATTTTTTAAAATTATCTTAATTTACTTACAAGAAAATGCGTAATAGTTATTTTTAAATTTTATTTTTGAATATTCTTTTACATAATATATATGAATTGTATAGTAATATTTAAATATATTTTAATTTTTTGCTATAAAGTAATTGTTTTAAACAATTTTCAATCATTAACTTAATAAAATGAAATATTTTAAAAAAAAAAAAAGTCACTGGCTATAGTTATTTCAATTTACTCTTTATTTAACTATCCTAAAAATCTCATGTGTTTTGAAATAATAGAGATAGTATACGACTTCACTAAATTATATATACAAAAATAGGTTGTTAATCATAAATTTACTTTATGATTTTACTAAAGGATAAGTTTGAAAAAAATGTATACTTTTAGCACGTTTAAAAACTAAAATTATTTAAATGATAAAATTGACGAAATAATAAGTAAAATGTTTAAAAACTTTAAACAGAAATTTTGTAAATAATTTATCTATCGCCACTATAGTTTTTCTTGAAAAAAATTATGAAAGATATTTATATATCCATTTTTATTAAAATTAAACGTGGAAATATTTGATTAAAAGATGCGCAAATAGTTTTAAATCCACCATGACTAATCAAACACATTTTAATTAATTATAAAAATAGTGCTCCCGTTTATGGTAAAAAAATACCTTTCCTAAACGCCCTCATCGAGTATTGTACATAGTTTTGTTCTTTATCTAATTATCCAAGTTTTATAAATACTATTGCATTAAAATTTGATAGAGATAACTTTGCTCCTCTCAAAAGATTCTGTTTTGGGTGGATGAAATGAATAAAAAAACAATATAATTACCAATATTTTATACTTTTTTTATCTTACTTATAAACTAAGTATATGTATCAATTAGAGCTTATAAAAATACAAAAAGGGTCCAACTTATTGTTGACTTAGATAATAAGCTTAAAATTGATAAACACATACTAATGTGTAAAAAGTAATTGTTGATCCAATAATCATGGCATGCCTTTATCTTTCGTGGTGCCATTTGTCTTCATTCGGGTAAATTTTTTCGTAACTTGCATGCCATTCCACAACACACTAGAGTGTAGTCATCATTTTTTGTCATTTTACTCATAATTTTCTACTGATTTATAATTTGATTGGTAAGTGTTATTTTATAATGTTGCCAAATCATAGCATATTAGCCTGAAGTTAAATAAAAACCATTGAAATGAGAAGAAAAAAAGTCCATTAAAATATTAATAAGAAAGTTTTGGATGTGGTAAAATATAAAAACAAAATGTCTTCTTTCTATATCTTTTAGTTTATGGTTTTTGTCAATTACCGTGACTACTCAACTACAAAGGCCAGTGTCTTTTTTAGAAGGAGATTCGGCAATTACATATATATTTAGGTTTTGATCTATTTATCTATTTAAGTGTACAAAAATAATTTTATCTTAGTATGAAGTTAATTTTTTAAATAAGTAACTATTTAAATTAAATTTATTAATTTTTTATATGTGCAATTAATAATTTCTTAGTTCATAATGAAGAAGACGGGACTTGGTCCCAGTTGGAGGCTGGCTGAGGTTTGGTGTCCGAAACATTCATAACATAAATCACAAAATCCAATTCCCCACGTCCACGATTATTCTTTTTCAAATTCAACTCAACTACGTAATTAACAATTCAACACTTCACGAATTGAATTAAATTCAATCGTTTTTTTTTTTTTTTTCTGTTACTGTTTCTCTCTGTCACTCTTTCCTTTCTCGCTTGCGATTCTTCTGACAAATGGCGAAGAGGCAGGACCCAGAAGACGGGAACAAGGGTCCGCTCGATCTCATGCCCAATTTCGCCAAGGAGTTGGTCGCCGGCGGCCTCGCCGGCGCTTTTGCCAAGACCGTCGTCGCTCCTCTCGAGCGCGTCAAGATTCTCTTTCAGGTCCCTCAAATATTCTTACCTTCATTGATTGTGCCAATCTTGTTTGCTTTCATTTCTCTTTTGTTCATCTTCGAGAATCGAATGTGCAACTCACTAGACATAGAGATATCACAATCAACGGATTATTTAATTGGCGTGCTTCGAGCATGACCTATTTCTAGTCAAATTTGATTCTGTCTTTTTCAATTGTCTTCATCCTCTCAGAGGTTCTCATGTGTTTTTTCTTTTTTATTGTCTATTGCAGACGCGAAGGGCTGAGTTTCAGAGCACAGGACTGATAGGATCAGCTGTCAGAATTGCCAAAACGGAAGGCCTTCTGGGTTTCTACAGGTAAATTTTCAACAAACGGTTTATTGAGTTCTTTGTGGCTCCAATGTGGTAGCATTGGCCACAGATATCAAGAATTGTTATGTAATTGTGATCGTGATCATGACTGCAGTTTATAGTCTTTTTCTCTCTCACACAATCATAGGGAGCTGATCATTTTAAGTATGTTCTGAATTTATTTGCAGAGGAAATGGAGCAAGTGTTGCAAGGATTATTCCTTACGCGGCCATTCATTATATGTCTTACGAGGAATACCGCAGATGGATTATACATACTTTTCCTGATGTTTGGAAAGGTCCTACCCTTGACCTTGTGGCAGGCTCACTCTCTGGAGGGACAGCTGTCCTTTTTACTTATCCACTTGATTTGACACGAACCAAGTTAGCTTATCAGGAAAGTATCTTTCAGAAATTTGTAATCTAGTTTTTGAGAAAAAGTTTCACGCGTTAATTTTTTTGCATTTGAAACTGCAGATTGTTGGTCCAACAAAGTTGAGTGCTTCGGGGATGGTTAATAATGAACAAGTTTACAGAGGGATCATTGATTGCCTTACAAGGACTTATAGAGAGGGTGGCATTAGGGGTCTCTATCGTGGAGTGGGTACGAATTTAAATCAGCTTATATCCATTTTTCTCGTATTTTTGTATCGTATATCACTGTTGCATTTGTAATGCAAACCTCTTAATTTTGTTCATGGCAACAGCTCCAACTCTTGTTGGAATATTCCCGTATGCGGGTTTGAAATTCTACTTCTATGAGGAAATGAAGCGCCATGTCCCTGAGGAGTACAATAAAAGCATCATGGCCAAACTGACGTGTGGATCTGTGGCAGGGTTATTGGGTCAGACCTTCACATATCCTCTTGAAGTTGTTAGGAGGCAAATGCAGGTAATTTTCGTCTTCCGATCACCCAGAGAATGGTTGGTAGATATCAAATCAAATAACACGGTACCATTTTGTGACAAACATCTGGTCAGATTCAAAAACTCCAGCCATCTGATAATGCCGAATTGAAGGGGACTCTGAAATCTATTGTTTTGATTGCCCAAAGGCAAGGCTGGAAGCAACTGTTTTCAGGGCTGAGCATCAATTACATAAAGGTGATACAAATAATAGCTTATTAAAAGTAACAGAAAGACACTCTAAAATCATTCTGTATGGCTAACTGTTGAATTTTGTAATTCAGGTCGTTCCATCTGCGGCCATAGGCTTTACAGTTTATGATACTATGAAATTATACCTGAGAGTTCCATCGAGAGAAGAAGTTGCAGTTGAACATTGAAATGGTAACCAACAAAAGAATCAGCCAGGCATCCTCACAATTAATTTTAGTATAAATGGGCTCCCTTCCCATTTTAGCCTGCTAACTTCCAATGGACTTCAAACTGGCTTCTTGGTCTCAGTCAATTTGATTACTATTCATACATAATTGTAGCTGCACTTTTAATTCTTTCAAGTTGTACAGCGAGATGGAGCTTATATTCCATCTTCAAATGGGATACAACCTGTACTTCTGTTCAGCTTTCCAAGGGATGATCCCGTTTCATTCATATTGTAGCTGCACATTGCATTCTTTCAAGTTGTACGGCGAGATGGAGCTTATATTCCGTCTTCAAATAGAATACAACTTGTACTTCTGTTCACCTTACCAAGGAATGATCCCTTGACTGGGTTTCTTTCATTTCTTGAGTTGAGGAAACACCATGTATGTTGTTTACATAGGAAAACCATGTACTTGTAAATAGAAAATAAATTCACCCTTTTGAATGAGGAAGTAGAGAATCATTTAGAAATTTTGTTGATATCTAATATCTCCCTCACTGCATTTGGTTTATTCTAAGCACTCTCCAGAATTCTATTACCTTCCAGTTTCTGTGTTCTATTTTCTCAACTAAATATGTAACGATACATAAGATATCTCCAAATCATTTTGGACAGAAAATGGTTTGTATATATAATACTTCAGGATTTAACATCAAAATATAATGTGGGAAGGAAAGACTAATTTTGACAGAGTTACAGCTTAAATTATAGGGACGACAAAGAACACTCTCCCTGTTCCATCTATAGGATTTACATGCTATCTAAATTCTAGGCTACTAGAATTACATTTCTAAGAACGCTCTATAGCACATTAGAAGAGGCAACATAAAAGAATATTCAGCATACCGATTGTTTGTTGCATGGAAATTTAGCTCGCTGTCAGCCACTTGGTGTGTGTTAGGACACACATCCAATACTCGCCTCTAGCAATAAAATCTAGCCTATTGTATATATTTATGCAGAAGCAACAGTTTTTAGGCTTCCGCGTCAAGTCTGACTAGACATGGAATCTAATAAGCAGTTAATATTTACTAACAATCACGTACCAGTACCAAAAAGAAAGAGACACTACACAGGTCGATTCATTGATGGAACAAAAAATTCTTTGATCTTCCTGACTATGGATTTGATCTCAACATTTTTGTCTGCAAATAAGAAACAATCTAGCAGTACACCATCAATAGTATGTACAGTTGAGCACTTTTACCAACGCTACCAATAATCTCCACAGGAGCATTTTCCGTCTTTAAAATGATGGAATCGCTTGTTATCCCTAACAATTAGCTCCCTTCCAACAATCTTGGACATGATTTTGATAGCATTGTGGCAGTCCCCACAGATCCGTAGGTTCTTGATGATTCTAAGTGTAGTCCTCGGGGGTGTGCTGATGAGACCATAAGCAATTGCCAAACGTTCGCTATGATATTGCAAGGCCTTCTGTTTTTCCTCCTCATCAATGTCATGGAGGACATATCTTGTATCCGGCACATAACCGGCTTCCCTCATCTGCCCACTCAAACCTCCCAATTTCTCACGAGCCTCTTCATTATACGGAATAGAATACCGATACTCAGTCACCCTATTCTTCTCCTCTAGCATGTTAATATCATGATGCTTCTTTCTTGGAGGCATGGGAAGTTTATCAGCAATGGTTTTTGAAGGATCAAGATACGTTAACAACTCCTCTGCACGATCTTCAAGATCTAAATTTCCATGTATTCGAGCAAAATTTCGAAGAGACTCCCAAGCCTCAGCTCCAACCTCAATTGGTATCTTCTCAATGAACTCCTCAGCTTCATTCAATCGACCAGCATTCCCCAGAACGTTAATAACCTCCAAATAATGCTCCATGCTAGGAACTATTCCATTCTCCTTCATGGACTCTAAGTGTAAAAGCCCATCTTCTACAGCTTCTGCCTGTGCACATGCAGCCAAAACCAATTTAAAAGTTTCCCCATCAAATGGCACCCCTGCTTGCTTCATCTTCTGAAAAGCCAATAAACCATCACGCGCTAAACCATTAGCCGTGTACCCACCAATCACCAAATGCCACGAAGCGGTATTTCTCTCCTGCATTTGATCAAACACTCGGCGTGCATCCTTCACACTGCCACATTTGAAGTACACTCCAATCAACCTATTGCTCAATTCAACGTCCCCACGAAAGGTCGATCTTCTCAGCAATTCATGGACCCTTTTCCCCAATTCAAGCGACCTTGTATCTTCACACAAATTCAAGAGCGCAAGATAAACGCGGTAATCAGCAGCAGCACCTTTACCCATGAGTTCCACTACTTGATCGTGCTTACCCTCTTCACACAGGGCTACCAAGTCTACATTTAAGGGTAATGGGGCGTTATGGTTTTGATGATCGAGCTTCAATGTAGGTTCATTGGGATGGTTCCCCTTACGCAAAGGAGGGGTTTTGTGAGTGAAACGACTACTGTTGGTGCCGTTTCGGCGCCTGCTGGCATCAGGAACCGCGTAGTTGAAGATAGGAACGGAGGAAGAGGAATGGGTGAACAAGACCGAGTTTGCTGCGCGTGAAATGGATCCCACTGAAGCCATTGATGTGTGGAGTTTGAGCTCCATGCTTTCGTGTAGTGATGAAGATCGGAAACAAAATATCTGTTTTTTTCCCCAAATTTATCGTGAAAAAAAAAAGATTAATAAATTAAAATTACTTTTTTTTTGGACAAAATTCAAGATAAACTTGTCATATTTCCCAATTTAAATTACGAATTTTACATAATAAAGTGGTCGAATATTACTTTTTTTTGGACAAATTCTTGTCATATCTCCCAATTTAAATTACGTTTTTCACCGTTTTACATAATAAAGTGGTCGAATATTACATACTGTCGTGTTACAAGACATATATAACGAAAGTTTTTTTCAAGAAATAAATTGTAAAATTATACATAATTGTCGTTGTTAAAACTTTTTTAAAATACTTTAAAAAGTTACATAAATTCTTTAGAACTTCACATGATTTGTATTTTAAATCTAAATAATTTATAATAAAATTTTAAAAATTTAATAGATAAATTTATGTATATAGTTCGCTTTATGAAAAAAATAACTTCCATTGTAATAATTTGTATGCCTCTTATAAATGTAATAAACTATTTTTTATTCTCGTATAAAATTTTATAATGTGTGTTAATTAACAGAATAATTTATTTATCTAAAAAATTATTTATTGTAAAAATATTTATTATGATATATTATTTTTAATTTAATACTATATTTTTAAATACATGTTTATGATTGTAATTTTTTTAAGTTTTATGTACCTCTGTTTGTTATATAATATATGCCCATTATATTATTTATTTGCTGTATAATGTATTAAAGTTGTTTTATTATTATAATGCAAAGAACTTTGATCATAAACATAAATGTAAGCATAAATAAAATTTTAATAGAAAAGAAAGTATTTAAGTATATCATCATTATATTATAACAATTAAATATTTTCTAACTGGGAGACCACTCAACAATTATATTTTAAAATGATTTCTACCTTCCTGAAATTTATTTAAAAATGAGAAATTTGTGAATATTTATTAAAATTATGACAACAGCAAATGTACACCAATAGAATACGAAAAGAAAAACCAGCAAAGCAAAAGACGAAAACTTAACAGCAAAAATAAAATCGTTACTTAATGTAAGAACGGTAAGAGAAAGAAGTACAATACACTAAAGTAAGACAATAAAGTAAAATAAGACTTGATTGTTGTAAAAATTAAGCAGAAAGTTAGAATAAAGATGAAATTCATTCTTTAATAACTTAAATCTGAATGCAAGTGTAATATTTGAAAACAGATGAAAAGGGAAAAAAATGTTGTTCTAGATAAGCTAAAGTATGGAAATTGAAATGGAGTAAAATTGTAAAAAAGAGTGACAGTGATGGCAGAAGAGAGAAAGAGAAGGTATCTGAGATGCTGCTGCTGGCATAATGAGCATATTTTCCGACCATAATAATTCAAGAATTGGCATTCACCATGATTATAAACAATCATTGCTCCTACATTACAACAACAACAAATTTTACATACTTCCTTCCTTCAGAGAATTATAAGTGAAAATTCCCTAATACAAACATATTTCATCCTTCCAGCATCTGATCAATGCATTTTGTGCTGCAAGAATTATTTATTACCTACAATGCTGGTTTGCCTTTTGAATAGAGATCAGCTGTTCAGTTATTTCTGATTCACATGAAAAGATGCACGAATTCTTCTCCCTTTGTGCTCATGGCACCTTTTTCTTCCTTTAACTGGTTGTCTTGTACAGGCAGAGCCATCATTTAAGATGAATCCACAAATATTTTTGTTTGAGATACTCTCATCAACAGAACTCCCTATCAGTGTTTGCAGAGAATCTTCCACACCATGTTGGTATCTGTATCCGCTGTCCTTCTTTTGAATAGATGCACCAATTTTCATCCCTTTGTGTTCATGGCACCTTTTCCTTCCTTTAACTGGTTGCCTTCTACAGGTGGAGCCATCATTTAAGATGATTCCACATATATTGGTTTTTGTCAGACTTTCATCAATAGGACTCCCAACCACTGTTTGTGAAACATTGCTCTCTGACTTGGTGGCAATGGAAACATTAGTTCTCATTCCTTTGTGTTCAGGACACCTCAATCTTTTCTCAGCTGGTGGCCTTCTACAAATTAAACCATCACCCAATGCCACTCCACAAATTTTAGCATTCTCCTCTTCCTCAACCACACCAGTGATACTTTGAACCATCCTAGGACGTGATCTGTTAAAACTGAATACGCGAGTTAGCAAATTATAGCTGCCATTGTCTGCTTTATCTAACTTGTCATCTTCCTGAGGTAGCTTGCTTGATTTGATTCGGATGCCTACTTGCTTCTGAGTGAATGGTAGTAGCACTTTGGCAATATCTGAAAGTGTTCTAGTGCCTGAAGCAATTTTCTGAAGCTTTTGAAGAATTTCTTCAGGCCTCCGGATACCATTACTGCTTGAGTTCCATGCATAATCAAATGTTGTGAGCAGCTGAGCTTCTGTTCGCAGGGCATCTTCCTTGGTTTGCATCTGCTCAACAAAAACGCATTTTTTGTTCATCAAAAATCTGCATTTCTTATTCTGTAAGACGCAAATGCGCATTTCTTCAATCTTGTGTGCATCATTTTGTTAACAGTATTCCCCAAAGAAGAATTCTCATCACTTCATCAGATACTAAGCATAGAGATAACCAGGACTTCTCATCATAATAGACCACATTTTTCCAATTGAGCTTTGGAGCCAGCATAATAATGAGCACTGCATATCTGTAATTTCTAACTAAAGAAATTTGGTATCCAATTACACATAAATCCTTTCTTTAAGTCATACTACTCTTAACTTGCAAAATTTATCTTGAAATTATATGTTTTATGTTTAAATGTTTTCATTCTAAAAAATTTGGCCTAACATACAAAACCACCTAAAGTTGTTTCGACTCAAAATCAATTCTGCAACATGGATCAATTCCTCTATGTAAAACATGAGAACATTTACCAAAAATCAATGTAATTGGTATTTTAAAGTGATTCTAGATCACCTAACGTGAATCCAAACACGCTAATAAGGACTTGAATGAATTAGGCATAAGATGTTGAAGGCAATAGTGATCTAGCTTTGGGGACAGTAACACATACTTGATCCTACAAATTCAAAAGAAGCACATGAAATGTGAGATATGATCTTACAGGAGCCCATCTATAAACGATTGAGAAACCTTGTGAAAACACTTCCTGAAACAAGGGGCGACCCTTTTGGGGAGAAGAATCATTCGAACAGCCACTGTCCAAGTGAGCCCCTGTTCTGCCATAACACTGGAGTCTTGTTCTCACATTATCAGCTTGTCCAAGGTAAACCACCACAATGCGATCTGGGCGAGGGGCAAGCTTGGAAATTTCACGCCCCAAACCACCCCTGGACACAGCAATGCCGAGCTCATACACCCCTGGATTCGAGTCTTGAGGGAGGTTATGAATCCTATATCTTGCACACCCTTCCTTTCCTTTGGAATGATCTTCCCAATCAGAAGGGCCAATCAGAATCTGAAACCAAACCAAAAGCAGCTCTTAACATGAACAGTTGAAAGGTCCACACCACATTCCATGTCCAGAACAACCTCGTCAAATCAAACAGTTATTAACTGTCTCCTCTAATTCTAGTTAGTGTGAAAAGTAAAAAACTTTCAGACGTGCCCCTCGGAAATAGTGGATTTTGTTAACACGAAACAAAAACAAAGACAGAGTCACATAATTAAGCAGCATTAACATAAGACATCATAACATAAACAGAACAAAGTACATATTAAAACCTTCCAACGGGAGAAGCTGGAATCGTGCTCTGTGCGGTTGCATTCTTCCCTCTTCAATCTGGTGATGACCAACGCCGCCATCACTGAACAGCGCCGTCACGCCGTGGATGGTTATGGCCGTTGATCAAGGTACTTCCATTCAATGCTTCCAAATCCAATGTTTATTTATACTATTTTATTGACCAAAGTGCCCTCTCCTTGCTTCCAATTACGTCTTTCAAAGAGCAATCATATGATCATTATTTATTATTATTATTATTATTTTTACTTTAATAAAATATTATTGTTGAGTTTAACTTTGATGAAAAAATTTACACGAACCCATTAGAGATGGCAGTTAATATAGCATTTAATTAATATAATTATTGTAAAATTAATAAACTTATTTTATATCCTAGTTTGTAATTAGATGTGATCACAAAAATAATTTATATTATTAACGTATACATTATATGTTTTTATTATTAAGGTAGTTTGATTGTGTTCATTATAAAAATATTAAATATTTAAAAATAAATTTTGACCAATACTTAAAAATAATAAGTAGTATTTAATAAATATACTTTTTACTGGTATAAATTTAAATCTGTGCCATAATGGGATTTTTAATTCATTATTTCCCCAAAAAAAATCATTTTTATCTATAAGTTCATTTATATATATA
>Ga0209489_100397_pt1 | contig 78711 bp, 73 predicted proteins | sample SiratrowhiteBW_FD_187527 | JGI IMG/M metagenome (GOLD analysis project Ga0209489, IMG submission 187527) | Root nodule microbial communities of legume samples collected from California, USA - Siratro white BW (SPAdes) (version 2) | ecosystem: Host-associated > Plants > Roots > Nodule | place...
TGCTGTTCGGCTAACGGTTCCCATCACCAGGGTCCGTAGAGGACTCTCACCTCCAAGTCATCGATCGGACACCACTCCAATCAAATCGCGCCAGTCACGGCGCTCCGCGCCATGCCTGGCGCACAAGAAAAAGGCCGCTGCTGGACCTGTCCAACAGCGGCTTAAGTTGAGGGAGGAAGCAGACGAGGCCGGTCTGCCAGCGGTTTCGTTGCGATCGGGCACGATAAGCTCCACCACGTGCACCAGATAAGCCACTGCGCCTATTGACTCATCATAAGTTGCTGGGATGATGACCGGCGCCGGTGCACCATTCCACCGCAACAGTATTGGTCTGACGGTGGCAGATCAGAGTTTCGGATGTCGTGAGTTCGTCCCTTATACCGATCGTTTATCGGTCCATCGCTTGATCGATGATGAAATGGGTCGCATTGATGAAATCCGACAGAGGATGACCGGAGCGACGGTAAACCTCCCGATATAAAACCAACTGACGGTGCTCTGAGCGCTTCTCGCAGCGTTCCTTGATAAGCAAACCGCCCACCGACGTTTCTCCCTCGTAGCGCTCGGCGTCTCGGCAAGTCCACCCGTCCTCGCCATATCGAGCTCTAATTATGAGTGCCAATAGATGTGCTTTCTTATGCCAGAACGGGCGGGCGTTCGGATCCGTGTCGATCCGAATGCGTTTCAACACGCCGCTTCCGTCAACGAGCCCCGTCAGCAGAACGGGATGGCCGCCGAGCTTCGTACCCTGATACTTGTCGTTCACAGCCGCGAGCGGATTGATTTCGTTGTTGAAACGAAAGGAAATCGCCCGCAAGCTCATTTCATCAGCGGGGCATGTTCGAAATTCGCTCCAGGCCGCCAGCTCGGTTCCTTGCTTGTCGGCACAAGCAAGGCCGACATATTCCTGTGCTGGAATGTTGGCGACCGACATCCCAAGACTCAAGTCGCGCAGGTCGGCAGTTTGGCGTGCAGCGGCATTGGGGCCAACGGCCAAAAGAAGCGACAGCGGCAACGCCCACATCAACAGTCGAGGAGTCATTGCTTGTCTTCCGTGCCAATTGCTTGGGAGTGACGAGCTGAGATCGCCTTGTAGACGTCACAAGCCCGCGAGCCTTCTCCAAAGAAGTCAGTGCAGTCTTGATAGCTTGCCGGTCCCTTACCTTTGATATGATTCAGAACATAATCAGCGACCTTTTCGATCTCGGTCGGCCGGAGAAATGTAGCCGCATCGGGAGGCAGGTCCCTGCCCAGATCCTGAGCCGTGAGGCCCGAATAGCACCGGTAGTCCTTGTACGCCTCGCGATCAAAATGCGGCATTCCAGTTCCCGGCCGTCCGCAATGGACAACCTCAACGATTTGATCGCGCGTGAGCTGTGTAGCTCGCAAGGAGAGCGCTGCGCCTCCATAGCCCCCGCCGCCATCGCCATGCCATTTATGGCAGCCTACGCAATTTGCTTTTTCGTAGATGCGCTGCCCTTCATCCTGCGTGCGGTGCGCGCCGTTAATAACCTGTCCCGGTATAGGCGTGCCGCCTTCGCTCCAAGCAGAGTCTCTTGTCGCGAGAAACGCCAAGCCACCCCCGATGATCAAGCCGATCACGCTAACGCGAAGCGCGCAGCTTGTCCCCTTGTCCGGCCGTACGACCTTTGATTGCATGATTGCCTCTTAACCTTCCTACGAAGTGGGCCGAGCATATTTGCGTCCCACTTCGTCGCGCTGCGGATCAGAGCTTGAAAACGTACAGCATGGAGCCCGGTGGGATCTTCTCCAGGCCTTTTGTGGAATCCAGGTTCCACTTGTCCCAGGCGCCGCCCAGGCCGACGAGGATCGCAATATATTGGTTTCCGTCGACCGCGAACGTCATGGGGGGAGCGTTGAGGCCGCCACCCGTATTGAATTCCCATACCTTGTTCAGAGTCTTCGCATCCAGAGCGTAGAGCTCTCCGGACGGATGGCCAGCGAACACCAATTCGGGCGTTGCAAGTAAGCCGCCGAGCATTGGATATTTGGTCTCGTACTTGCCTGTGACCTGACCTGTGGTCGCGTCAATGGCGGTTACGCTTCCCGTTATCGGCATCTTCACGACTGGACCGCCTCCTGTGAAGAATTCACGAGGCTTCCAATCGCCAGGGCTTGTTTCCTTGTTGTCCAACTCGTCACAGCTCTCGATGACGGGGATGTACCAGGCCTTCAAGTCTGGATTGTACGCGGTTGGCGGCCAATTCTTGCCACCGTTATGTCCGGGGCAGATGGTGACATGCGTGTTCTTCCGGTTCAGCGTTGCCTGGGGATCATAGGTCTGCACCGCTTTCGTAGGATCGTACTCAATCGGTTTCCCGGTCTCTGGGTTGATCCCCCTGGTCCAGCTCACTTTCTTCACGAACGGGCTCGCCCAAAGGAAAGAGCCGTCAGTACGGTCGAGCGCGTAACCAAAGCCGTTGCGATCGGCTTCAAGTACGATCTTGCGCGTCTTTCCCTTCAAGGGAAGGTCAACCAGCACACGTTCGGCAACGCTATCATAGTCGAACGGATCATTGGGTGTGTGCTGAAAGTGCCATTTGACCTTCCCGGTGTCCGGGTCCAGCGCAAGGGTACTGTTGGTGTAGAGGTTGTCGCCCTGACGGTATTCAGTATCGAAATCCGGCCCAGGATTTCCGACGCCCCAGTAGATTAGATGAACATCGGGATCGTACGACCCGGTCACCCAGGTAGATCCCCCGCCGGTCTTCCAGGCATCGTGATTATCCTTCCAAGTCTCGTTACCTGGCTCGCCCTTGCCCGGAATCGTATAGGTTCGCCACACTTCCTTTTGCGACTTCAAGTCAGTGGCAGCGATCCAGCCACGGATACCGTACTCGGCACCCGCCACGCCCGTAATAGCCATGTTGTTGACGATCAACGGCGCGCCCGTGATCACTTCACCTTTGTCGGGATCGGCGACCTTGCGCTCCCAAGCGACCTTGCCGTCCTCCTTGCTGGTCGCAACCAACCGCCCGTCGAGCGTATGGGAGACGACAAAATTGCCCCATAGCGCAGCGCCTCGATTGTTGACCCCGCAACAAGCAATGGCGCCGGCCCAGTCGTGATCGGTCTTTGGATCCATTTTCCAGACCAGGCTTCCGTTGCCGCCGTGGAGATCGATTTTGTAGACAGAGCCCCACCCATCGGTCACATACATGAATCCGTTCTCGACAATCGGGGTGCCCTCAAGACCGCCATGGCTCCAAATACCCCCACCCTCGATACCGCCAAGAGCCATCGTCCAGGCCACGTGTAGCCCCTTGACCGTGTTGCGATTGATCTGGTTGAGCGGAGAATACCGCTGCGCAGTGTAGTCACGGTGATGATGCAGCCAGTTACTGGTTTCCTGCGTTGCGTTGAGAAGCCGCTTGTCCGTCGTTTCATCGGAAGCAGCCGCCGTACTTGCGAGCAGGCCTGTCATTAAGCCAAGCCCCACGACCCTACTGACGGTCTCCCAAGCTCCAACTCTTGTCCCATCTGCCTTGGACATCCCTTTGCTCCTCTCGGGCTGATTGTTTTCGTCGATTTTTGTTCGAGCTCAATCGGCAGCTCAAGCCGATCTAAGTCTGTCGCCGCGTCGTGTCAGAGACGGATCTGATCGCCCGCTGGGAGCGAACGGATACGTTTGCCTGTCGCGGCAAAGATCGCGTTGCAGAGCGCCGGCAGAAAAGGCGGCACGCCTGGTTCACCAACACCGCCCGCAGGAACGTCAGAACCATTCGGAACGATGTGAACACGCACATTGAGCGGTGCATTGTCCATGCGGGCCACCGGATAATTATCGAAATTACCCTGCTCGGCGCGGCCGTTCGCAAACGAAATCTCGCCAATGAAATTGCTGAGCCCCATGACGGCCGCCCCCTCTATCTGCGACCGGATCCGCTCGGGGTTGACCGCAAAACCGCAGTCGATGGCGGTCTCTACACGCGGGATGGTAAGCTTTCCCTGGCTGTCCACGCTCACCTCGACGACGGTCGCCACATACGACAGGAAGCTCCGGTGTGCTGCCATTCCAAGCCCGCTTCCCTTGGAGAGGGATCGTCCCCAGTTCGCGTGCAAAGCCGCCAAGCTCACCACATTGGCGAGACGCCCGGTATCGATTGGGTAGGTTGAATACGGATCGCCGTAATTCCAAAGCGGATCCGTTAGCCCAAGTTTTTCAAGCTCGAGCTTTCGTGGTGGGCCAATGATTTCAAGCAGGACGTCTTTGGGGTCCCTTCCCAAGGCATGCGCCAGCTCCGCAATGAAGGATTGGACGGCAAAAGCATGAGGTATGTTGTTAACCGACCGAAACCAGCCAATTCGCGTCAGGGCCGCCGCTTCGCCGGTCTCAACCCGCACGTTAGGGACGTCCAATGCGATATCTGCAAGCCCGAGACCAAGTTCAATTGATTGCTCGCGCTTTGGATCGGGCTTGAAATTCGCGAACAAGGTCGGGGCGACCGAACGATGCCGCCATGCGATCACCTTTCCCGACGGGTCAAGGCCTGCGTCCAAGCGCGAATAAGTGACGGTATGATAGAAACCATGATGAAGATCGTCCTCGCGCGTCCAGGCGAGCTTGACAGGAGCGCCATCGAGTGCCTTGGAGAGCAGTACGGCTTCCTGGGCGAAATCTGATTGACACTTCCTGCCAAAGCCGCCGCCAAGCAGAGTGACGTTCACTTTCACCTGCTCGATCGGCAGCTCAAGCAGTTTCGCGAATGCTTCGCGTGCGCCGAACGGATCCTGCAACGGAGCCCAAACCTCGCATTCGCCATTGCGAATGGTTGCGGTGGCGACCAGCGGCTCCATCGCCGCTTGAGCAAGGTGCGGCACGTAATACTCGGCGGATAACACTTTCGACGCGGAGGCGAAGGCCTTGTCGAAGTCTCCCTGATTGCGCTCGAGGCGACCCGGCTTATTGGCGCGTTCGGCCATCTGTCGTCGATACCCGGCGGAATCATAACCGCCATTTTCCCCGTCTTCCCAGTCAAGCTTCAGGGCCTCTCGACCCTTTATGGCCGCCCACGTATTGGTGGCCACGACCGCAATTCCTCCAAGAGGTGAGTATGCGGCAGGCGGCGCCCAGCTGACCTTGAGCTCCAACACCTTTTCGACGCCCGGAACTCTGAGGGCATCCGTTGCGTCGAAGGATCTTATCCTCCCGCCAGCAACGGGAGGACGAGCGATCACCGCGTATTTCATACCGGGCAGCCGAACATCGTATCCGTACTGCGCTTTTCCGACAGTGATGTCGAACAGGTCATAAAGAGGGATGTTGCCCTGGCCGATATACCGAAACGCATTGTCGGGCTTGAACTTCAAGCTCTCTACTGGCGGGGACGGCAAGTCCATCGCGCCTTTGGCGAGTTCACCGTAACCGAGCTTGCGTCCTGTCGGCCGATGTATCACCTCGTGATTGGCCGCTTGCACCTCCGCTAACGGGACGCCCCACTGCATCGCCGCCGCCTGTTCCAGCATCTGACGCATGGCCGCTCCGACTTGCCTCATCGGCTGGAAGAAGTGACGCATGCTGCGCGAGCCGTCGGTATTTTGATTTCCATAGCGCGGCTCATCCGCCAGCGCCTGGACGATGCGAACCTTCGACCAATCCGCTTCCAGCTCGTCCGCCACCACCATCGGAAGTGACGTTCGAATCCCTGTGCCCATCTCGGCGCGGTGGGCGGTAATCGAAACGGTACCAGAGGGGTCGATTGATACGAAGACGTGTGGATCGTTGACGATACCATGCGGCATCTGAGCTCCGCCGGTCTCGTATGCGAAGCTTTTCTGGCTATAGATCTCGGCAGCTAGAACAAATGTGGCCACCGCGGCCGTCGAGCGAAGGAATTGACGGCGGCTGACGTTCTCAAGCCTCACGCAGGGACTGGATGAGGCTCTCGGCGCAAGCATGTTCATGGTTAGACCCCCCTTGAGGCTTTGCGCACCGCAGACTGTATCCGCTGGTAGCAGCCGCAGCGGCAAATATTTCCCGACATCGCATCGCTGATTTGCTGATCAGAGGGATTCTTGGTCTCAGCTAGGAGCGCCGCTGCCTGCATGATTTGCCCTGCCTGGCAATACCCGCATTGCGGGACGCGCTCCTCGCGCCATGCGCGCTGGACGGGATGATCGCCGTCTGCATCCAACCCTTCGATTGTGGTGACAGGTTTTCCAACGTCACCTACCGCCGTAATGCACGAGCGCACTGCATCGTTGCCGACGTGCACCGTGCAGGCGCCGCACTGGGCAATTCCGCACCCATATTTCGTGCCCGTCAGTCCGATCACATCGCGGAGGACCCACAGCAGCGGCGTGTCGGGTGCCACGTCGACAATATGAGGCTTGTTGTTTATCGTAAGCTCAATACTCATATCGGAGATCTCCTCCAGCTCACCAGCTTTCCGGTTTCACGAGCTAAGCAATAGACGATCGCGGGAACGATACGCCCGGACAGACGCAACGCCGCCCGAGCTCCAAGACAGGCAGTCTCGCAGCCATCGGCAGAATCAATTTCAAAAAAGGAGCCTGGCTCATCGGCCTGGAAATTGATCAGCCCCGCACGCCATTCCGTGCCTGTCGCCATCCTCCCGTTTCGTCCTCAGTTCTTCCGAAGATCAAAATTGTCAGATCAGTGATACCGAGGCCGATGCCCGCAATCCCTTTCCGTGTTGATCAAAATCCATCAAACAGCGGAGACAGGCACTTGGAGCGTTGACGCTCGGACGCATTTCCGTGGAGCGTGATGTCGCACCGCAACCTGCCCGGCGGTCTGCGCATGGCGGCACTCATCAACCTGGCGGATGCTTGCGGGCCGGCAAATTGGCAGCCCGTGCTCTCACGAACGACATCCCGAAGCAATTGCGAGGCACCGTTGTCGTGGCTCCACCGGTACGGGAGACTTCGCGTCCGCGAGGAGCGCAGAACGGTTGAACTTGCCCAATTTCTCTTGTGCGATGGCGAGTGCCGCCTTCCTTTGTTGCGCGATCCCGGGGAATCGTAGTGATAAGCAACCACCCGTTCCGGCGCGTGGCGATCCAGCAGGAGTGGCGACCAATGGGCATTGTCACCTAGACCGTCGTCATTCAATGAGAGAAACAAAAGCTGGCTGTATCGTTGCCGTTCTGGTCGTGGACAATCCCGATTGAGGTTTCCTGAAGGTCATTTCGCTGCCAGCAGATGACTTTGCGTGGGCCCAACCAGCCGCGTCTGCGCCGCAAGAAACTGATCATGCCTCTGCAACTGCTCGTGCAGCAGAGCGCAATCGGCCACGATATCGTCACCTGGCAAATCCGTGGCTCGTCCACGAAGCCGGGCATCGGCCAGGGCTCCCGGGTACAAACCCAGATTTGAAATGTTTGACATCACAAGTCGTGCGGTGTCGACTGAAAATCGAGCACAGATCCAGCACTGCGATGGATGTCTGACCGGGGAGCCGTAGCAGTCGATAAGTGACGTGGGTCATGGCATCTGCTCCTGCGCTACCGAAGCTCGCGTCCTCAGGGCGCTTGAGGCAGCGGCTCCTCCTTAACCGAGCCAGATTGCCCAGCGTCTAGCCCGCCACCTGCGCAGAGATAGCCGTGCAGCTCGCCAAGACAAGCATCCGCGCTCTTGAGTTCCCGCCGGTCCTGTGGGGCAATCGTGAGATTGGCGAGCTTATACACAGGATTGCGCTGCTCCATCAGCTTTGTGATCATCTCGTCCCGGTCTGCGGTTTGTATTTTCGGACGGTTGGTGTCGTAACGCAGGTTGCGCCTGATCACGTCCTCCTTGGTATTGAGCCAGATCGAGACCGCCTTCTCGCCTACACGACGCCGGACTTCTTCGGACATGAAGGCTCCACCACCGGTTGCGAGCACCAGCGGCCCCCGATCGAGCAGCCGGCTGATCTCATTCGCCTCGAGATCCCTGAAATGCGCCTCGCCGTCCTCCGCGAAAATCCTGGTTATGGACTTGCCAGCCTTCGCCTCGACCTCTTTATCGGAGTCGACGAACGTCAGCCCCAGCTGCTGTGCGAGTGCATGTCCCACACCGGATTTACCGGCGCCCATCATGCCAACGAGCACGATCGGGCGGTTGTTCAGGGCGCCAACAATCTCTATTGCGCGTGCCGACCGCGCTGCGCGTGTCGGCCGGGCCACGTTCGACACACGAGCAGGGCTAGCGCTAACGCTGTTGCCGGCTTCGGCTTCCCAATGGGGGATCTCTGTGGCCCCCTCGGGGATGACAACCTTGTTGCACGCCCGTCGCACGCGCTCCAGGAGTTGCTCGGCTATAGACTCATCCCGAATCTCTTCGCTCCCTCGCTGTAGCCGTCTGAGCTTCTGCAGCTCCTTGTACGTCTCATGATTGTCGAGCTTGGCCTTGTAGCTGTCTGCCGTGTGAAACTCGAGCTCAAATCGGTAACCGCCAGGCGTGGCGAGCACTGTCTTGATGCCAGCGAAGGTCCGCGATCGCGTCCTGAACCAGTTAGTCGTGCTGACCTCGCTATACCCCCTCTCCTCGAACGCTAGAATGGCTTTCTTGAAGGCACGTGTAAAATCCCTGTCAGAGAATTCAAAGACGTGGCGTACAGCATTGTTGAAAAGCTGGACGCCGGTTTCAGAGCTGGCCTGGATTCCGGTGAGCTCGTCTGTCATTGAGCTTGGCGATCTAAGACGCTTAGCCAAATGGGGCATCATCACCCCGATGCCGGCCCCCTTAAGGGCTTCGGCAACCGACATTGCCGTCCGGGTGATGTCCTTCTCTTCGGATTGAGCGCGGGAAGCCTCCATTTGGGCGCGCTGTGCCGCCTCCTCGCGAGTCAACGTGATTGTGGTGGCGACATCTTCGGTAGCAAGCGTTGGAGCCGAGGGTTCGCGCAGAATCCCCCGCTCGGCAGCAAGCTTGATCGAGGCTTGCATGACCGAAGCCGCCAGCGTCGGATTGTCCTTGAGATCCTCCAAGGCCGCATCGACGTCGAAACGGCCTTGGTGGAGGGTAGCCGCCAAGCTCTTGGTGTATGGAGCCGATTTCAACCCGGGTGTCTGTTGCAGCAGGCGCTGAAGCTGCCTGCTCTTGATCATAAAGGTGTAAGCGCCAGTGTCGGATTTGTAGGCGTCAGTTCCGACCTTGATGCCGATGCTCAGCAAGTTTTTTGCACTTTGCACGAGGTCGTGCGGCATGTAACCATCCGGTCGGGGGTCGATGCGCGTAGGGTAACGATCGACCAGAAGCTGGACGCGGTCCCGTGGGTGAGCCGTTGCCGGATAGGTCTCGGCTAGCGGCGGAAACAGCTCGCAAAGCTCTTGGCTCATTGCGAACTGTCTCTCATTCGCAGTGGCGGCTGTTTCGAGCAGGAGTTCGGGCGGAACTTGCTCGTCGAGACCAGCCGCCCACGCCTCGAGTTCGGTGAGAAGCAACTCGGCCGTCTCGCGTGCGACGGGATGGTGTGCCAGCTCGATGTCGCGCCGCGCCTTCTCGAGCTTGTCCCGGACGTCGTGAGCACTAAGCTGTTCCTGCTCCAGCAGGCCGCGGATGTCTCGCTTGAGCTCTCGGTCAATGCCTTCGTACGTGCCGAATATGGCACGTTCGGCAAACCACTGCCGGGCTTCATGTGATTGAGCCAGAAAACCTCGCTGCAGGCCGGTATAGGTTTCCAAAACGTTCCGCGTGGCGGCGAGAATCTGGCTGGCGCGGCCGAAATTATAGCGACCGTCCTCAATCGCCGGGGTATGGGATTTTGGCGGCTTGAGCGAGCGGAGGCCACGAGCTTGCTCCTCTTGGTCGAATTGCCTGACATGCTCGTAAAGCTGCGGCCGGTCGGCAATGATAATGGCCGTATCGCCATCGAAGTCGCCGTCGAGTTTTTTCTGCTCATCAGGCGGGACGGCAACCAGGGACCCCGGAGCGAAGATCTCAGTGGCCTGCAAGATCCCGATACAATCGAGCGCGCTGTCCGCCGTTACGCGGTCCTTGCCCTTGATCCAGCTCGAATGGCACTTGACATCCTCGGCGGACATCACCAAGCCGCGGTCGGCGAACTCGGCCGGCCACATTTCATCAGGCACCACGATCAGAAGCCCCTTGGCAAAGAAAGTCGGATCATCGACTGCCAGCTCCTCCCCCGACTTCTGGGCGACGTTGAAGCTGTATTGTATGGTCACGCACTGATCGAGAAACGCTGCAGTCGGATCCCCATCCGCGGCTGACCTGACCCGCTCGGGGGCGAACGGGCGGAGGTTGGGCTTGTCGTAGGGCGATCGCCCGATCAGCACGCCACCACCGGTCAATGTTTCGCTCTTGAGCCTCGGCACATGCAGACAGCCATCACTGGATGGAATGGCTACGGCGCCCGGGCCATTGATGTTCGCGGCTGTTACGACGCGAAACAGCTCCTCGGACGTCAGCTCTTGATTTACCCGACTCTCAAGCCAGCTCATCGCCTTCTGCCGGGCCTCGTCCGCTACTTGCTCGCTGCGCGGATAGTGTTGCAAGGCCAGCGCTGGCAAGGATGCTCTCGTTCCCTCGGCAAAGGCATGCAGGCGGTCAGGACCTTCCCGCTCGCCGGCGCGGCGAACAGCTGGCATAAGCTTGGCCAGCGAGGCCCGGATGAAGCCGCAGCCGTCGTGCGGTCGCAATGCAATGGGTCCGTCCGGCCCGCTCAGCTGGAAGGGATGCTCCTCGTTGGCAGGGCGGTCCGGCAGCAGCGCCAGTTTGAAGGCGCCTTCTAGCGCGGAGTCGTTGGGTGACAGACCTTTGATCGCCGGAAGCGACGCGAAGCCTCTGCGCTGAGTATAATAATAGGCCTCTTTGAAAGGTGCCCACGCGCGCGACAGCTGCTCGAATGCTGTACCCGGCGCGGTTTCGGCATAGGGAATCGCCAGCAGCTTTCCCCCCGAAGGCTTTGCTTGCTCGTCTCGAGCGCGGGTCGCAATTTGAGACACAGTCAATCGTGGCGGCTTTAACCTGCTGCCGCCGAACAGGTCCATCCGATATGGGATACCGTTTACATTTACCGTACGCGACAGCATGAAGGCGCTCGGGGGTGCCGGCAGTTGTACCGCGACGACGGGCAGGACCCCCGAAGTTAGGCGATGGAAAATCGAGTACCGCGTCTCCGGCTCCGTGGCCAAGGGCCGCCCATGCATGTCCACGACCGGCAACTGCATCCGTCCCGCCTCACCCTGCGGAGACCTCGGGGCGTGGTCCATGGATCGCAATACCTGATGCACGTCGAACACCGACGGAGGATGTTGCGCCTGGATCGCCGCCGCATCCTGCTCCATGAACAAGTCCAGCGCATCCACTGGACTGTCCGCCTCGATCTGCGCAATCAGATTCCAGCTCATGCTGGACAGATCGCCTTGAATCAGGTGGCGAGCACCAGCCAGGATCTCTCTCGTGCCGCGCTGCAGCTCTTTCTGCCTAGTCCGTAAATTTGCCTCGTTACCCTCGACATAGGGTGACCGGAACAATCTCTCCAGGGCCGCACGGGCCTTGAGCGTCTGATAGATCGATAAAGCGGGACGCCGGCTCGCAAGCGGCCCACGGCTCCGCTCCGCATCGCCCCCGTTCAGATGCGCCTTGATCTTTTGCTCGAGCAAGGGCTGAAGATCGTTGAGCACGTTGAGGGCCTGCCTGCGGTGCCAGCGCAGTGGCTTCTCTAGGCTGCGCGCGAGCGGCAGCAGAGCAGCACTCAGATTACCCATGGTTTCGAGGTTGTTCTCGGCGGAAAAACCAGGAGCTGAACGCAATTCAGAGAGCCGGCTCAAGCCTGTGGGCGCGAGCAAACCGAGATCATCGAATAGGGCAGCCTTACCCAGCGCCTTGAAAATGTTCGTGATGCTCAGAACCTCAGCCTTCAACAGGCGATCATTATCATAGTGCAGGTAGTGGGCGAGCTTGTGCAACCGATCCTTCGGCAGAGCGGCATCCGTAATCTCCCCACTCTCCTCCGCCCTCATGATCGTTCGGGACAGAGCGTTGGCGAGCATAGCCAGCTCAGGCGTGGTGAACACACCAAATCGCTGCGCTCCAACCCCCAATTCGCGCGCGATGTCCATGCTGGACTGACAGCATATCGGCTCCTCAGGCCACTTGCTGAAGCCGTTCAGAAGGTTCGCCACTGCCTGCGGAGGGAAATCAGAGAGCTGATGCTGACGGGTTTCCTCGGCGATTGCCATCGTGGCTTTGAGACAATCCTCACTCTCCGGCCATTTGCTGAAGCCGTGTACGAGGTTCGCCACCCCCTGCGCAGTAAAATCAGACAGCCGGACATCGCGGCGAAGGACCTCACCCGCAATGGCAAACGCAGCCTTGCGACAGTCCGGCGCCTCCGGCAATTTGCTGAAGCCGTTCACCAGGTTTGCCAACCCCTGCGGGGTAAAATCAGAGAGTTCGGCGCGGCGAAGAACCTCATGCGCGATCGCACACGTCGCGCCGCGACAGTCCGGCGCCTCCGGCCACTTGCTGAACCCGTTCACTAGGTTTGCCAGTGCCTGCGGGGCAAAATCGGAAAGTTCGGCGCGAAGGACCTCACGCGCGATCGCAACCGTGGCCTCGGGACAGTCCGGCGCGTCCGGCCATTTGCTGAAGCCGTTCACCAGATTCGCCAAGTGCTGGTGGCTAAAATGCCGGGCACCGCGACGAAGGACCTCACCCGCGATCGCAACCGTGGCGCCGCGGCAGGCCGGCGCATTCGGCCATTTGCTGAAGGCGTTCACCAGGTGCGCAAAGTCCCGACGATTGAAACCAGAGAGCGCGCCACGGCGAACGACCTCACCCGCGATCGCAACCGTAGCGTCGGCACAGTCCGGCGCGTCAGGCCACTTGCTGAAGCCGTTCACCAGGTTCGCCAGCTCCTGCGGAGTAAAACGAGAGAGCTGGGCGCCGCGGCGAAGGACCTCATGCGCGATCGCAAACGTGGCTTCGCGACAGTCCCGCGCGTCCCGCCACTTGCTGAAACCGTTCACCAGATTAGCGAGGTGCTGGCGGGAAAAATGGGAGAGTTCGGCACGGCGAAGGAGCTCACCCGCGATCGCAAACGTCGCGTCGCGACAGTCCGGCGCGTCCGGGCACTTGCTGAAGCCATTCACCAGGTTCCCCAGCTCCTGCGGAATGAAATGAGAGAGCCGGGTGCTGCGACGAAGGACCTCACCCGCGATCGCAACCGTGGCGCCGCGACAGTCCGGCGCATCCGCCCACTTGCTGAGCCCGTTCACCAGGTTAGCCAGTTCCTGGTAGGTGAATTCAGAGAGCCCCACGTGGCGGTCGCGGCGAACGACATCACCCGCGATCGCAAACGTGGCGTCGCGCGTATCCGCCTCGTCCGGCCACTTGCTAAAGCCGTTCACCAGGTTGGCCACTTGCTGGTGAGTGAGTTTAGCGCACCAGGCATAATGGTCGCGGCGAAGGACCTCACCCGCGATCGCAAGCGTAGCCTCACGACAGTCCCGCGCGTCTGGCCATTTGCTGAAGCCGTTCACAAGCATCGCCAAGTGCTGGCTCTCAAAATGCCGGGCGCCGCGGCGCAGGACCTCGCCGGCGACCGCAAACGTCGCATCGCGCAAGTCCCGCTCGTCCGGCCACTTGATGAAACCGTTCACCAGATTTGCCAGTTCCTGCGGTTTAAAATGGAAGAGCTCGTCGCGGTGAAGGACTTCACCTGCGATCGCAAACGTAGCGTCACGACAGTCCCGCGCGTCCGGCCATTTGCTGAAGCCGTTCACCAGGTTAGCCAGATTCTGGTGATTGAATTCCGAGAGCCGAGCATGGCGGTCGCGGCGGAGGACCTCACTTGCGATCGCCAACGTGGCCTCGCGCGAGTCCGCCTCGTCCGGCCACTTGCTGAAGCCGCTCACCAGATTCGCCAGTGTCTGCGGCTCAAAACCGGACAACCCGAACTCTTGGCGGCGAAGAACCTCAGAGGCGATCGCAAACGTGCCGTCGCGACAGTCTGGCGCGTCCGGCCATTTGCTGAACCCGTTCACAAGCATCGCCAAATGTTTCTGATCAAAATCAGAGAGCTCGCTGTTGCGGCCGGCACGACGGACCACGCGAGCAATAGCTTCCGTGCCCTCACGAGTTCCCGCCTCCTGCGTCCACTTGCTGAAACCGTTCACCAGCAGCGAGAGATTTTGGCTATTCGCCGCGCCAAGTACCTTGGGTTCATCACGACAAAACTCGGCAATTCTGATGACTCCATTGCGGCACGTCTTCGACTGCTGTTGCCGACCGAATGATGTCGCGAACAGCGAAAGAGCAGCGGGCTTAAGTTCGCGCAGTAACGTATTGGAAAGCTGCGACACCCGAGATGCCACCGCCTTGCAAGCTTCAAGGCCTTCCTGACCGCCGGCCTCGCGACTCACAGCGTTGCATGCCGTGGCGTAGCCAAAGGATTCCCTGCGGCGGATGTCGTCCTCGAAGTGGGTGACAAATTGGCTTCTGAACTGGGCGGCAGCCTTTTGCATAAAGGCCGCATGGATCTTCTTGTCCGCCCGCTGCAGCCGCTTGTCGTTTTCCACCACGGCACGTGAGAACTCGACAATGTCGCGAGCGAAATAAATGGCGTCCAGAGCGGCGTTACATTGCTGTTCTGAAATCGCAGCTTGCGTGCCCCCCTGGGTGACAAAATCCAGGCGCCGCCGCTTTGGCCCTGCCTCCAGGTCCGATACAGATCGCCCGTGCGAGGAAGAGGCACCTCGTGAACTCCTGGACTGATCGGCACAGCGGCTCTCGGCAGCGGAACGCGACGAACTTTCTTCCCAATTGGGCGCGCCGCGATGGGCCAAATACCGCAAAGCTGACTCGTCGACATGCGTATTCGCGGACGGATCGGTTGACGTGCGTCGTCGGGCTTCGCTCGCCGAAGTCGGCCTTCGGGCCGAGCCCGCAGCCAGGTCCTGATTTTCAGAGCGCAAGCCCTGCAAGACAGAACTGAACTTTGAGCGATCGTTTGCGCCGCCAAGATCTGCTTCAGGGCTGGACCAGTCCATCTCTGATGCGCGGGCTTCCTTCGCTCTCCAGTCGGCTCTCGTCAAAATCAATCTCCCATGCGAGCTAGAATGCGCCGATTACGAAATGGCATAGAGCCCCGCGGCGCCGGCCTCGACGACTTTTGCTTCAGAGCGGAGCCCCTTGGCCGCGTCGACAGGACGTCACTCGCCACTAACCTTGCGAGTCAGTTTTGTACGAGTGCGCGCTCTAGTGCCGAAGATATGTCTTGCACCTGACCTAAATCTGACTGGCGCACAGCCGACCTGGGATTCATCGGAGTAGTTTCATTGGATTACCCGCCTTGGATCGCAGCGGCCGGGACCAACCGTACACTGATCGCCTTCAGCGCACGGGTATGCTCGGATGCGCACAGTCCGCCACTCCGGCACCTGCACCAAATGTGCGGAAGAACCCTGCTTTTTGTCGTGGACGTCGGCCAGGCTGACGCCACTCCGACCGTAGGCAGAGGCTCGTCTCGGACGGCCCAGGCCAACTCTCTTCGTTTATGGACCACGAGCACCGACACGCCCGCAGCAGGGCCGAACTGGACCGTATCTCACCTTGGGAACGGATGGACATTAGCCTTCACACCAGCGGCGATGTAGATCTGACATATTAAAACCACTTGATTTGATATCGACTGTAGGTTTTTCTGACGTGCGGCTCTTGGTCGGTTCGCTGCTCGCGTCCAGGCGAATATCCAAGGCATTGAGGGCGCGGAGTACAAGAGCGAGTTGGGCGCGTGCGTGTCCTTCTCGACCTCGATCACCCACTGACAGCTGACGCCAATGCGTTTGGCAAAACTCAACTGATCAAGTTTCAGCCGCTTGCGTCTGTCGCGAATGACGGCTGCGAGATCGGTGGCGGTGCGGATAGCATGGCTAGCCTACATGTGAGCGTTCGCTTACATCATACGTCGCCGAACGGCGACAATTGAAAACTGTCAACGATCGCCGACCTCCAATATGGGGCGGATTGTCCCGAACGGCAATTTCGACAACCAATGCTATTCAGTACTACTTTATGGCAACCAGCTCACAATCGAACACATGCGCTCGGAGAAGCCGGAGGCGCATCGGCAGAAGTCATAATGGGCTGCTTTCTCGATAATCAGGCGCGCCCCGCCCGGTTGTCATCCGACCACCTCGCCATGTCCTGTTTCCTGGTGCTTCAGGCCTTGCGAACTACTTGGGCGGCTGACGCTCTCAACGAGACGAGCGACAAGCGGTTTAAGGCTGTCTATCGCAATTGAAAAAGCGATCTATCGGACTATGAGGAGCTATGAAGGACCGTTCCTCATGATTTGAACATTGCCTCACGGACCGTTCCGGATGCCGATGACCTTCAATTCACTCCTTCGCAAGGAGACGGGAACGGCGTTCGTCACGTCCGCTCATCCGGTAGTGCGCCATTCAACATTGCCAGGGAAATACCTTATCAGGTGCTGGCCGCAGATGGGAGCGCCGTGATTTTTCCGTTATGGCCGCCGGATATCATCGGAAGCGATAAGCCAAATAGCTGAGCGCAATCCGTCTGCCGATCGACGCTCGCGAAAAGTTCAAGCATCTCTTCTAATTTTTCTCGATCGGCCTGATCCGACGCAACAGCGAATTGGCATATTCCTCGCGTTCGCGCATGAGTCGTTCTTGATGTGCTTTGAATCTCTCGACCCGCTTCCTGATTTGATCGCGTTCGCTGCTGCCATCCTCGGGAACGCTTGGGCCATTCAGGTCGTCGACTTCCTTCAGTGGAGGCCGGGGACGCTCAAGCTCCACCTTCAGCGATCCGGCGAAGGCCATCGCTTCAGCAACGAGCGCATCGAGTTCGCTCTTCCAATCACGCATTTCACTCTTTCCTGCGCAGTGCAGCCCGCTAGACGAGCCCGGCCCCGGCCGAGACGCTGGCTGCTACAAAGGGCAGTCCAACTTCAGGCACTTCTCCTTGAAGCAAGCGCCGAACGGTGCTGCCGGGGCCCTCCGGGTTCAAAATGAGCATTGTGAGCAAAAGCAGTCCAGCGCACTGCAAGCGATTCTGTGCAGAAAAAACCCGATTGTCTGCGCTTTTGCGCCGCAGAAAGTGCGGAGCTCTTTTTTCGAGCGCCGCTGGCAATAGAACACTTCAGTCCGACTTTGGCGCGGTCGCTGCGGCCGGCTGCGCGGCCGCCTGGGGCGCCCGGCCGACGACGACGGTCAGAAGGCCCTGGCTCCATAGCCGTTTGGCGGCTTGCTTGGCGTCGTCCATGGTCACGGCATCAATGCTGGCGTTGCGCTTCTCGATATAGTCGATCGGCAGGTTGTCCAGCCGATAGTGTAACAGCGTTTGGGCGAGCTTGGAGGAGGAGTCGAGAGCGAGCATCTGCGAGCCCTTGAGATACGACTTCGCCTCGTCGAGTTCCTTCTGCGTCGGTCCCTCTTCGGCTAAGCGACGCACCTCCCCCTCGACGACGTCGATGGTGTCGTCGGCGCGGTCCGCCTGCGTCCCGGTATTGCCGACGAACACGGCCGAGTGCTCCATCCACACCAGCTGGTCAAATACCGAATACGCCAGCCCGCGCTTATCGCGCACCTCGCGATAGAGCCGCGAGGACGATCCGCCGCCCAGAATATGGTTGACGACGAGGGCAGACATGAAGTTCGGATCGCTTCGCTTCACGCCGGGGCCGCCGAAGGTGATTACGGTCTGGGGCACGTCGAGCGGCACGAAGGCGCGCTGCGGCGGCGCCGCCGGCTTGATGTCAGCGACGGGTATGAGGTTCGCCCTGGCCGGCAGGCTGCCAAACGTCTTGTCGAGTAGTTCCCCGAGCGTTACCGGGTCGACGTCGCCGACGACCGCGACCTTCAACGTATCCTTGGCTAGCACGCGGCCGATGTACTGCTTCATGTCGGCGACCGTGATCTTTGGCACGCTGTCCAGGGTGCCGCTGGTCGGCCGCCCATAGGGATGATCGCCGAAGGCGATCTCCCACAACTTGCGGGCGGCAAGCGCGGTCGGATTGGTGCTATTGCGACGCAGACGGGATATGACCTGGGAACGAATGCGCTCGACATCCGCGGTGTCGAAATGCGGCGAAGTCAGTGCCATCCGCAATAAGTCGAAAGCCTCGTCCTTGTTGTCGCGGAGCATGCGCAGGCTGCCGCGGAACGTGTCGTGGCTCGCACTGAAGGAGAGCTTGATGGCGCGACGGTCGAGTCGCTCGCGGAATCCCTTCGAGTCGAGATCGCCGGAGCCTTCGTCGAGGAGGGCGCCGGCGAGATTGGCGACCCCCGGTTTGTCCTTGGGATCCTGCAACGCGCCGCCGGCAAAGGAATACTCCATCGCAATCAACGGCACGGAGGGGTCCTGGACGAACCAGGCTTCGATGCCGCCGGGCGATGTCAAATGCTGGATCTTGGCCGCGCCCAGAGACGGCGAGATGGGCGCCAACGAGAGCGTCACGGCAGTGGCGACGGAGAGCGCGATGCGGCGCACGGAGAGGAAGGAACAGGTCACGAACGCTTCTCCTCCGGCTTGGCAGTGACGGTGTCCTTGATCAGATAGCCGGTGACCGAGCGCTTCTTCTCGAGCCATTTTTGCGCAGCGGCGCGCACCTGTTCGGCGCTCACGGCGCGGATGCGATCAGGCCAGCTGCGGACGTGCTCGATGGACAGGCCTATCGTCAACGCGCTGCCATACACGCTCGCCAGCACCGCCTGATCGTCTTGGGCGTAGATTGCCCGGGCGATGAGCTGGGTCTTGACTCGCTCGAGATCCTCGGCGCGGATCGGGTTCTTTACGATGCCTGCGATCACGTCATCAATTACCTGCTCGACGTCAGCGAAGCTGACACCCTGCTTGGGCGAGGCCGAGATCCAGAACTCGCTCGAGTCGACCAAGATGCTCCGATAGCTGGCACTGGCCGAGACCGCGAGCGGTTTGTCGACCACCAGCGCGCGATAAAGGTAAGAGTTGCTGCCCCCGCCCATTAGTTGCGAGAGCACGTGCAGCGCGGCGCTCTCGCCGGCTGCAGCGGTCATCGCCGAGGGCACCACATAATGGCGGTGCACGCTTGGCTGCTCGACGCGGGGATCCGAGAGCGTAACGGTGCGCGTAGCTGTCGGCTCCGGCTCCTGCGGCCGGATACGTTGCGCGGGGATCGCCGGCTGTGCCGGGATCGGACCGAAATTGCGCTCGACCAGCGGCCGCACGTCGGCAACCTCGACGTCGCCGGCGATCACCAGGATCGCGTTGTTCGGCGCATAGAAGCGGCGGTAGAAAGCCAGCGCATCCTCGCGAGTCAATTTTACGATCTCTTGCGGCCAACCAATCACAGGCCGTCCATAGGGATGATTGAGGTAGAGTGCCCGCTCAATTTGCTCGTTCAGCCGAGCTGCGGGACTGTTCGCAACGCGCATGTTGCGCTCTTCGAGCACCACATCGCGCTCGGGCAGCACATTCTCGTCCCTGAGCACAAGCGAGGTCATGCGATCGGCCTCGAACTCCATCACGATCGGCAATTGCTCGCGTGGCACGCGCTGATAGTAGTTGGTGTAGTCGAGCGAGGTGGAGGCGTTCTCGCTGCCTCCAATGCGATGCACCGTCTCGGAGAATTGGCCGATCGGGTGTTTTTCGGTGCCCTTGAACATCAGGTGCTCGAGGAAATGGGCCAGCCCCGATTTGCCCGGCGTCTCGTCTGCGGAGCCCACCTTGTACCAGATCATCTGCGTCACCACGGGGGCGCGATGGTCCGAGATCACAACCACCTGCAGGCCATTATCAAGCGTGAACGTCGTGGGCGGCACGGTGTTGGAGAGAGTCTCGGCTGACACGCCATCTGTCAGAAAGGCGCAGGTCAGGGCCAGCGCTAGAAGACAACCAACTGATGGAGACGGAGATGCCGGCAGCCTTGACAGCACTCGAGTTAGGATTTTCGCGACGAAAGCACGGTGGGGCGGCTGGTTTACCGCGGCGTCGTTACCAGCCTGGTTCGTCCGGCGCTGGATCGGAAGACGTTTCTGCAAGCTCCATTGCAGTTTTTTCTCTATAAGGAATGAGATCATGATCAACGTCATCTCTCTGCTGCTCCATGCCTTGGATCACGAAGCGCTCGGCTACGGCGCCTCGCCGGCTACCCGAAAGCATTAGTCGTGCCAAAGAGGTACTCTTTGAATTACAACTGGGTCACCCAAATTGGTCGGCCAAAGCAGCCTGTCGGCATCTTCACACATTGTCGCACCTCGGACATCGTGCGCGTGGTTTGCAACAGGTCTCGTTACCAGGGAGTCTCCTCTTTCCTGCGTAGCCGCTGGCACTGAGCGCTTAGCGGTGACGCAGACAAGCCAACGCGAGCCAGCTCAACCGTGTCGTCAGTTGGTTTCGTCAATCCCGGAGGTCGCCGCATCAGCATTCACTCTGCGCATCGCCCACAGAAGGGCCTCAACAAGATCGCTGAAACGCGAAGAGATCGCCGGCCTGCAGGTGAGTCCTTGATGACAAGAGTGGCGATGGCATCAGGTCAATCTCTCGAAGATGACGTTTCTGTCCGTCATTGCAGCAAAACGATACTCTCGGCTCTCCATTAGATTTATGATCCGAGCCGTGTTGCCATCGTGAAAATGCTCACTTGGTTCGCACTGGATCACAGCAGGCTTGATGCGCTCATAGTCGATGGCCTTAACGAGCTGATAATCTAGCCCTTCGCAATCGATCGACAAGAAATCGATTCTGTTTGCATAAGGGGCCAAGAGCTCGTTGATGCCGACAGCGCTCACCTTGATATGCTCTCGGACACCTCCCAGGCCGTCGAAGTCGCCGAAGCTTTTGATATGTGCTTCATCCAAGGAAGACAGCTCATGGGCGTTTCCGATGAAGAGCGTGGTAGAGGCCTGCGGCGCCGGCAAGACAACGGCCGGCACGAGAACGTCTCTTGGTCGCACTGTCCGGATCAGCGCTCCCAATTCAGGATTGGGTTCGACTAGAACACCTTGTCCGCCTCTTTGATACATAAGGTAGGTATTGGAGGTGGAGATGGGGTGATTGGCGCCGATCTCGATATAGAACACACTTTTCCAAGGTCTTTGGCTTCTGTGGAGCCTTGCGGCCAACATTCCTTCCAGAATAACGTCTTCTCCGCCTTGCGCGTAGCAAACTGGAGCGAAGTGCTTGATCCGAGAATTGGGGAGCTTGAGCCTCTCGACCTCCCGGTTAATGCACTCGTTTTCAAGCTCGGACAACATATGGTTACTCTCCAATATGAACTGCTAGAAACTGCTGTCGCATGGCGTTCATCACGGGGACAACTGACGATGCTGATAGTTGACATCTCTTGACGGAGCAGTCCGCGATCATCACGCGCGCGATTGCACCTCTCCGGCATCCCATGCTTAGAGCTCGGCAGCCGTTACCAGGATTGACGGCCGCAGCCGCGCATCTGCTGTAGGCAAAGAAAGCTGGAGCATTGGTGAGGAGCTGGAGATGGACGGGACCGCGTGCAAAATACTCAACCGCAGAATACCGCAACTGAGCGAGCCAAGCCGCCTCGGTACTGCCGACCTCGATGCCTTCACTCCCAGCTGCTTCTATTTGCGAGGAGGATACCGGACTAATGATAACGGCTGTGAGCTCGCCGAGGACATGCGCGCCGAAAACAACTGACGGGATCCTTCGCTCCGGATCCAACTTCTCGTGTGAGACACCATGATGCGCTATGAACGCGCCGATTGCGGACCATTGATCGCAGAATGTTTCACCTCGATGGACTTTCCGTCTGCTCGCTCTGGAGCTAAGCACTTATTTTCGCCGATGGCCGGCCATACACAGGCGGCAATTCCTTGCGGCATGATGGAATGGCAGCTTCAACCTCATCCCGGACGAGACCATTCCGCCCCTGATTGCCACGGTGCCGGTTAAGCTCAACTATATTGGCTAACCGAGTAGGTGCGCGTTCATTGAGCGCGCGCGGGATGAGGGCAATGCGGCTTGTTTACTGGCTCCTCTCGAAGGCTCGCGGCATCAGCGTCGCAGCCGGACAGGAGGTCCATAGCGGAGGAACCCGGTTGTGCGAGCACCTTCATGAGCATCGTGCCTGGACAGGAGAGCACTAGCCCTTGCATTGTTAGCTGCGACGACGCGAGCGGTGTGCACTTCCCGGCGGTTGGTCAGGAGCATACGGATCGAACCATTCGCGGCCCGATAGATATCTGTCACGCTCACATGCGGCGGACGGCCTGGGCACCTGTAACGCCAGTTTCAGAAGGATCGAGGCTCAAGCGCTTTGCGAGATAGCCCCATGCCTAGAAGAGACGGTCGATAGGTCGAACGCCCGGCGCGCCGTGACAAGGCATCGCCGGACAGGTGCAAGAACAGCTTTGCAGAGAGCAGCTTCCGGAGGCGGGCAGATCAGCCTACCCGGAGATCCTCAGCTGACGTCTTCCCCGAACGCCCAGCCTTGAGCTGATAACTTACTCGGGCCCCTTCTTCGAGGGTGGTGTAACCGGCTTTTTCGACGGCACTGATGTGCACGAAGACATCGGGACTCCCGTCCTCGGGCCTGATGAATCCATAACCTTTGGTCGGGTTGAACCACTTCACAATACCCATCGCCACGGCGGCATCTCCATAGTGAACCATTATGATCTAGCGAAGAGTCTCTCCGCCATCAAGACGGTCGGCGCGAGAGGCCGAGCGTCTCTCCGCGCTGGTCACGCGCTCCGTTTTATCGCGTGGTCCAGCTGCGGCCGCATCGTGCAAGCGACAAAAATCCTGACGCCGACGACAACTTCGCCTCAACGCTTTAGCGCAGATGATGTTTTGACCTTCGCTTCACTCCGCGCGCGGCTCCGGCTTACAGAAGAGTTGCGGGATTTCGGATATGCCCCGCTCATTCACAGCCCTCGGATGGCTTTCATCGAGGCTGAACAACAGGGGCGGTCGTGATTTTCTTTGCGCACACCCCGAGCCGGATTATCAATCCGCGCATGCCTGCATTGGAGCTACCTGACCTGTTTTGTCGAGCACGAAGACGCCAGCAGAGATGCTGGTTCGGCCATTCGTCTTCGCATGTCAACCGCACGTCGCGCCCTGTCGAGCGAACAGTTCGAGAGAGGAAGCGCATTTGGCGAGTTATCCGCTCGTCATGTTGCATTTAGGAGATCGGCAAACCCGCTCCGCCTGACCCTGTTCAAACCGGCAACCTGCGCATCTGACAAACTTCGCCGCGCCGTTTCGATTCGATCTGCTTCGATCAGCCCGCCGACGTAACTCTACTCGGAACAAAGCCGCCTCGCTGCATAGGTGTATTCAAGGGCCAGTTGACGCGCGTGTTCGCTGAGATTGGCCGCGGCGCTGTGTCCCCCGTCGCTGTTCTCGAAATAAAGGTACGGCTGGCCCAGCGACGGCGAGCTTCGCGGCAGCCTTGCGGCCGTGCGCTGGATGCACGCGATCGTCCTTGGTGGATGTAAGAATAAGGGGAACGGGATAGGTCTTGCCCGCCACCAGCTTCTGCTAGGGCGAGTAGCGTTCGATCCACGCACGCTGCTCGGCAATTGCGGGGTCACCGTACTCGCCGATCCAGTAGGCGCCCGCGCCCAGTTTGGTGTATCGAAGCATGTCAAGCAGCGGCACCTCGATAATTGCCGCGTTGAAGAGCTCAGGACGTTGGGTGATTGCCGCGCCAACGAGGAGGCCACCCTGGCTGCCGCCAATGACTCCAAGCCGGCGTGGACTCGTGATTTTGCGGCGGATCAGGTCCTCGGCAACGGCAGTGAAATCATCCCATGTCTTCTGCTTCGTTGCCCCCTGAGCGGCTTGGTGCCATTGTGGGCCAAACTCGCCGCCCCCGCGCAGGTTAGCAACGACATAGGCATTGCCCTGTTCGAGCCATAGCCGTCCTCCACCCCGAGATCAGATGGCAGAAGCGGGACCTGGAAGCCGCCATAGCCATGGAGAAGTGTCGGAGTTGCGCCGCCAAACCTTGCGTTCTTTGGCCGCACCAGAAAATATGGAATTGACGTGCCATCACGCGAAGTGGCTTCTAGTTGCTCCACGACATGCTTGGACGCCTCGAAGTCAGACGGTGTCTTCTTCGATTCCTCAAGTCTTTTGCTCTCGGCATCAAAATACCAGACGGACGTTGGTCCGAAATAGCTAGAGACAGTCAACTTGGCCCGGTCCGCTTCAAGGTGGGTAACTGACAGGCTGACACCGGTATGTTCCGGCACCGGTATCGGCGTCGCGGACCAAGCACCCTGAGCGTACTTATAAGCGAACGCTTTGCTCTGAACGTTCTCAAGCATCGTCAGCATCAGAAAATTCTTTGTAGCGGTTAACTCGCTGAGGGCCTGGCGGGGCCCAGGTTGAAAGACAAGCGAGGCTTAGGCGCGCAGCGGATCGTGCTTCCACTCGTCGAGATCATACGAGATCACCGAGCCCGCCGTGAAGCTTTTGTCCTCGGACGGCGTCCAGTCCTGGTCAAGTTTCACAAGCAAGCGGCCACACGCGAGCGTGACGATCTCGGCCTTCTTCGGCAGATTGAGCGTGACGTGACCATCCGGGCGGAAGACCACATATTCGGACTCGAAAGAGCTGATTGCGCGGACCGCACCGGTCGCATGAAGATGGCCCTCGCTGTCACGAAGCACGAGAGGCTGCGTCTCACGGTCGGTGGGCTCGCCACGAAAGATCTCGCGAGCCTTGCTGAGCGACTGAGCTCGTTTGAGCTCCTTGACCACAAAGGGGTAGCCGGCTTGCGTCAAAGTCCCCTCGCCCCAGCCCCATGCGACAAGGAGCGTGTCACGATCGACCCAGCTGACGTCCTGCTTGCCCTCCGGGAGATAAAAGCCGTTCGCAACGAAGGCCTTCGCGCTGCGATCGAACTCTCGTATAGACACGGCATCCTTGCCGCCATCGGAAAGGCTAATTAGGCAGAGGCGCTCTTCAGGCGGAAGGCAGCTGGCGCCTCGAAAAACCCAATTTCTGTTCTCGGCGATCGCCAAGGCGTCCACGTCGAGGATGGCTTCCCACTTTGCGACCTGGTTACGATCGCTTTCGCGCGTGGTGCGCCGCCAGACGCCGCGCACCTGGTTCTCGTCTTGCCAGAAATGCTCCAAACCGCGCCCTTCCAATGGAATATCTGCCATCCGATCCTTCAGGAAGGAGAGCGCCTGTTCGTAGAAGTGCCGGTAGCGAGGATCTGACTGAAGCACCCCGAGCGTCTTCTCGTTCTCGGCGCGAACCCAAGCCACTGCGGCTGGCCCTTCGATCTCCTCGAGCCAACGGAGTGGATCATCAGCCACTGCCCCATCAGTTCGCTCCTGTGAAAGCGCCGTGGAGATGAAGCAGGCAGTCGAAATCAACGTGGCGAGAAGGAATGATGTTTTCATGGATGTGCTCCGGCTGAGTCGAGCGGCCACGCTCGCGGGCCGCGGAGCGCCAAGCCGAAGCGGCGGAAAGCAAGCAAGCGCATGACGTAGCGCGGCTTGCGCTATGTCGCGCCCGTTCGCTGCAAGCTGCGTGCCGGTTAAAGAGTCGCAAGTTTCAGTCGCTCGGGGGGCAGCACGATGTTCGCTTCCCAACAATGGTTGCTAAGCAGACACCGACAACGTGTCGGCGGACAGTCCGTCAGACGGCACCGGCCTCTTCGGTTTCAGCGGCCAAGAGCCGAACACGCCCACGCCTCCCATCGCAACGCTTCCCAGAAGCCTGGTCTACGAGTACGGAACAAGGCTGAGCACCATTCCACTATGGATCACCCGCGTAAACATGAATGCAGCTCCTCAACATTGCCCGTCATGATCCAGGTTTCTCGTGGCCTGCAAGAATGGCGTCAGCGCTAATAGCTCTCGATCTTCCTCTCTCGACTGCTGTAGAACAGCGTAATCTGCCCTTCTGTGCTCCTCGTCTGCTCAGTCCGCCACGGCACCAGCCTCTTGTTCGGAACGTCCGCTGGGCGAAGCTGTGGCTATCCCGAGATCCCAGAGCCTGCTCTGCGTGTGCATCAGTCGGGCCTCAAGTGCCTCATAGGCCTTCTTCTCGTCTGCACGGGCAGCCTCCTTCAGGGCGACATCTGCGGGGTCGATCTCGTTATAGGTGGCCAGCGCTTCGGCATGGTTTCGGTACAGCGGCATCTGAGCCACGTTGGTCCAGCCGCGACCGAAAATAAGGCACTGATCAGCCGGAACGGTGACACGGCTTTTGTCCAACTCCCGGACGTAATCCGCCGACCAGTCGTGGATGGTATACAATTCAATCTTGTCCATCATCGACCGCCAGCGCTTGATACGTTCCTCAAGTGGCATATTGGCCGCTCTTGAAATGGCGTCTGCAATTTCTTTGGGATCGTTTGGATCGACCAGCAGCGCCTCGTCCTCGTTGAAGTCTTCGGCCGCCCCCGCAAACTTCGACAGCACCAGAACGCCCGGATTTTCCGGGTCTTGGGCAGCAACATATTCTTTCGCTACCAGATTCATGCCGTCGCGCAGTGGCGTGACCACTCCTACATGTGCCGCGCGGTAGAGACGCGCGAGTGCGGCCTGGCTGAATGAGTCGTTCGTGTAGTGGATCGGCTTCCATTCGTCGGTGCCATGATCGTCATTGACGTGGTTGATCGCATTCTCCACGACCTCCTTGTACTTCTGATACTCGTCGACGTCGGCGCGCGAGAACGGGGCGATCTGTAAGAGCGAGATACTCTGCGGCTCGTTCTTTAGAAGCTCATTGAACGCTTCGACCCGTTTATCGATGCCTTTCGTGTAATCGAGCCGGTCTACGCCGATGGCAAACTTGGCGCCCTGGAATTCTTGTAACAACGACGAGACTTTTTCTTGCTCTGCGGGAGAGAGATCTGCCGCAAGATACACTGCGAACTGCTTGGGATCGATACCGATTGGAAACTTTTGAAGCCGCGTCTGGCCACTTTCCGTGGTCACAGCGCCATTCTCGCTTTCTAGCCCGAAATAGGTTCGCAGGCAGGCCCGGAAATTGTTTAGATCCCGGTTGGTCTGAAAGCCGAGCAGATCGTACTTCAGCATCGATTTCATCAGTTCGCGATGGTTGGGTACGTACGCTATCATGTCGGGCGTGGGCCATGGCGTATGGAGGAAAAAGCCGGTTGGGCGCTCAATGCCGAGGTGTTTGAGGTCAGCCCCAAGCGGGAGTAGATGATAATCATGAACCCAGAATGCGTCGCTATCCCGTACGTCGAATGCCGCGCGCGCGAAGAAGTCGTTGATCCTTCGATAGCTGCCATAATCTTCTTCCGAGCCCGACATCTGTTCCGGCAAGGAGTGCAATGCCGGCCACAACGTTGAATTCGAATAACCTCGATAGTAGCCAGCATGGTCCGCGGCCGGCAGATCGAGCCTGGCGACGTGGCCTGAACCAGTCGGCACCAGTGGCAGCGGCCGCTCAATCCCGTCGCCGCCGGTCTCCGAAGAGCCTATCCAAACCGCGCCGGAGCGTTCCACCACCGGCTCGAGACCCGCGGCAAGCCCGCCGGTCTGGGGTTTATTGGGGTCAAAGGGTGCAATGCGGTTCGAAATGACGACAAGCTTCAAATCAGGCGGCTGCTTGACAGCATCAAAGCGATCCTCCACCTCGTCCGATACACTCGGACGGGAAGGACCTGCACTAGCTTGTTGCTCTTGCGGTCTGCCGTCCAGATTCTGGTCAAAGGCCGCCTGACCTACGGCTTCATCTTGCTCAGTAGCGGCTGATGTGCTGGCGAGGTCTAACGTTGCCGTATCGAGCGTGTCTTGGATCCGAACCATCTCGCAACTCCGTTTGTCGATGTTTTCGTTTGCTGCAGCCCCAGATCGGCCCCGAGATATCTCCACTTCGCCAGGATGGTAGGTCTAGCTTTCGAGAAGCTGACCGGTCGGGCAAAATGGTCGGATTGCTGCATCCATTCAGGACTTCGAGGTCGTTGTGGGAATGAGGCGACGAGATGTCAGATTAAGGCAGCACGACGCTTAGCTTCATCGACCTGATGAGTACACGCAGAGCGTCGTCGGTAGACGCAACGACGCACAATGGGCCTCGACGCCAGGAAGACTCGGGCGCTGTGGCGAGGTTAACGCCTGATCGGCACCATTTCAATGGCGCCAGCGAGCCTATGGAGTGGTCAATCGCATCGCTCCGGCGAGGACCGCCTTGCGCGGTTTAATAGAGGATGAAGCCATAGGCGTATGACTGACCAAGCCTATGCCGAAGGTTTACCGGCTTGAAGTCGTCTCGACGGGCGCTCGACGCCTTGGACATTGGAAGATAAGCAGCGGATCGTCACCGAGAGCTATGGCGGGCCACGTCTGGTGTCGGTGACGGCGCGACGTAACGGGCTGACGACGAGCCAATTGTTCACGTGGCGCCGGTTGGCGCGCGAAGGCAAGTTGAGCGGGGATGCCGCGCCGGTGCTTGTTCCGGTTGAGATTACGCCTGCGGCGGCTCCGATCTCGAGTGGCGCGCCACAACCGGTGTCTTCACCGCCTGCACAACGTGCGGGGGCTGGCATTATCGAGATCGAGCTTGGCGGCGGCTGTCGCGTGCGTGTTGACCGGGACGTGGACACGGAGGCGCTGCAGCGGGTTCTTGAGCTTCTGAGACGGCGATGATCCCGATCCTGAGCGGCGTCAGAGTCTGGATCGCGACCGGCCACACTGACATGCGTCGCGGGATGCAAAGCCTGGCGCTTGCGGTCCAGGAGAGCCTGAAGCGCGATCCCCATGCTGGCGATCTCTACATCTTCCGGGGTAGCCGCGGCGATCTGCTCAAGATCCTCTGGCATGACGGGCTGGGCATGTCACTCTACGCCAAGCGCCTGGATCGCGGCAAGTTCATCTGGCCTTCGGCGTCGGACGTCGCGCAAACGAGGCGCGCCAAAGGCCCTTTGCGATCCGCCTTGTACCCGAGCGGCCGCAGTTCGCAGCCATGATTTCCTCTTACGGCTCCTATCGAGCTGGAAGACGAACTCGCCCCAAAGGTTCGCCTCTCAGAGGCACCACGGCGCCTTGCTGCGCGCTCCTCACGGGCGAGTAGCTGGCCGGCCTCAATGATGCTGTTTCCGCTCGAATTATCACCCGGCACGGCTCGATTGCGCTTCGGTTTCGCTTTGGTTCACATCCTTACTCAAAACGAAGGCCCGGATCTCCCTTCCGAAAGGCCGGCTTTGCGGCTCGCTGCCTGGCGCACCGCAGAATGCCGATGGCAAGACCCGTCATGATTATTTTTGATCAAGTTGAGCCTTTGGCACGGAACAATTCGTCGTATTTTTTTGTCCTCGATGATTTCCTGCGCGGAAGCATCATCTCGCGGCGAAATTCGTCTCAGGCTGGAGGTCATTATGCACTACGATCGGATAGATGCCCGCATTCTCGAGATCGTGCAGAAGAATAACCGTCTGACTTCAGATGTGATTGGCGAGATGGCCGGGCTTTCTCCTACCGCGTGCCAACGACGGTTGAAGAGGCTCCGCTCGGAGGGCTTCATCCAGGCCGACGTGTCGGTCGTATCGCCAAGGGCGGTCGGACGACCTATTCAAGTGCTTGCCCTCGTGACCTTGGAGCGGGAAAGCGCCGATATTATCGACAGGTTCAAGAAGGCCATCAAATCATCAATCGACGTCGTCAACGGCTTTTACGTCACGGGCGATGCCGATTTCGTCCTGTACATTACCGCGCGGTCCATGGAGGAGTACGAGCAGTTCACGCGGCGCTTCTTCTACGAAAATCGCGACATCAAGGGCTTCAAGACGTTGGTCATATTGGATCGCGTAAAGGTTGGATTTGCTGTTCCGGTTGAGCTTCCCCCAGACGATTGACTGCACCGATGCTGGCGATCGTCTCCGTAATCGAGGTGTTGACCTTACCGTTCCACTCTCCGTCAGCTTCTGGGATCTCAGTCAGGGACAGCCCGGTCATACGGCAATTCCGTGGACGCAATCATCGTACTGCTAACGGTGCAAGCCGAGAATGTGGCGCGTTCAGTCGGATTCGGCGCGGGCGCCTTCATTGGCTTGGTCGAAATTCGTCCAACACAGGTCCCTCAACCCGGGATTCTGGCGCCCCTGAGTTACCCGTTGCGTCAACCAGCAAAGACCTCCTGCCGGGTGAGGGACCATGACCGGTCGCGTGCCCCCGTCCTCGAAATGCTTCACTGTTCTCAAGATAGAGCCCGCAAGCAGCTGCCTGTCACGCGACCGGAGCCGGCTCGTTCTCTTCCGGTGCGTCCTGCAAAACGGCCCTTCGTGAAGAACGTAATCTTGGCCCGTCTTGACAGCAGTGAATCAGGACGAGCGTGCCGACGCTCCACCTCGCATACCAGCAGCTGTCGTGATCCGAAGGACAGGCGCTTGCCCGACCGCGCATCCTCTGGGCGACCACTCTCCATCGCGACAGCGTTGCCGTCCGTAATCAACTAAGCGGAGGGTGAACAGCTTTTCCGGAACCAATGAAGACCTGCAAGCAGCCGGAGTGGCGAGGTCGTATTAAAGCCCTAAGCTTTGACACCGTTCGTCTGGCCCCAAATCAGCAGCGACACCCCGCAAGTACACACAGCGGACTTTTCGCCGCTGCGCGCTCGGACAGCGCATCCTCGCGAAGCCTCTCTTCTCAGATCTGATAGGAGAACTCCGTGCCAGTTTGAGCTATTCCTTCCGGGTTGACGAAGGCTTCCTACCCAGCGAAAGCCACAGCCGATTTGATGGCTAATGGCCACACTTTGAAGTCGTAGATGCTGGTTGTCGAATGGCGCGATGTGAGTCGCACAAAAGCTCAACAGTTGCTTTACGATCCCCAGCCGGAGCAGCTCCGAAATGGATTGCTCCACATCAATGTGAGCTGGCAATCTCACCGGAAGGATATGGTGGTTCAGGTCCTCGCCTCCCATTCCAGTGACTGCGCTTCGCCAATTGTGTTCGTCGGTACGAATCGGGCCGGCAACTGGGTTGTCCGTGAACAACGGGGCGCGTTTGGCGGGCTTTTTATCAGCCGCTCTGAAGCTCTGAAATACGCTCTCTTCAAGAACGGACGCCATCCGGAGAGCATCATCGAAGTGACGCGTGAGATCGAGCTCGATATTCCCAGTCCGTAAACTGGCGAACATAAGAATGTGCTCGTTCTTTTGCACCTGCTGTCGGTGGAAGCTGGGCCACTCGTTCATCGTCGCAGGTCCAACCCCAGCCAGCCGATTTCTTGAGCGTGCCCAGTCGTCCGTGAAGAGCGGCTAAGCGATTGAGCTGGAATCGCATTTGTGGTTGCGGGGTGTTTTAGGATTGCAGGGTTTTGATACTTCGGGCATCGGAACCTTGCAATTTCATTTTCAGGATTCCGTCGAATCGCCAGACATGATTCGGTGGCCGCATCGGAGGTGGCGATGCGACCGAAGAAGCACAGGACGACGGGATCGGGCGATCTGTTCCGGGCCAGGCTGGACCAGATCATCAACATGAAGCACGAGCTGGTTCAGCTCGCTGGCAAGGTCGATTGGGACTGGATCGACGGCGAGATCGCGCCGCTCTACAGCGAGAACGGCCGGCCCGGCATCGCGACCCACTTCGTGATCGGGCTGCTGCTGCTCAAGCACATTTACGGCCTGTCCGATGAGGGGGTCTGCGAGCGCTGGGTCCACGACCCATATTTCCAGTACTTCACCGGCGAAGAGTTCTTCCAGCACGCCTTCCCGCACGAGCGCTCGGACCTGAGCCACTGGCGCAAGCGGCTCGGCGACAAGCTGGAACTGCTGCTGGCCGAGAGCCTGCGGGTGGCGCACGAGGCCGGCGCGTTACGCGGCCAAGACCTCAAGCGGGTCACAGTCGATACCACGGTGCAGCCAAAGGCCATCACCTTCCCGACCGATGGATAACCCGTACGACGGTCACACCCTGCGGGACGTCATCGACCGCACCGAGACACTCACCGGCTGTCCGATCGAGCGGGCCTATGTCGACAAGGGATACCGCGGCCATGACGCGCAGAACCCGCGCCGTGTCTTCATCTCCGGCCAGAAGCGCGGCGTCTTCGGTATCATCAAGCGCGAGCTGCGCCGCCGCTCCGCCATCGAACCCGTCATCGGACACCTGAAGGCCGATGGTCACCTCGGCCGCTGCTACCTCAAAGGCCGCGCCGGCGATGCCGCCAACGTCATCCTCTCGGCCGTCGGCCACAACTTCCGCCGCATCCTCGCCTGGCTGAGGGTTCTTTGGTGCCTCTTCCTGGCCACCCTCATCGCAGCCATCAGCGACCGCTCACCGCTGCAATCGGCTTCTTAACGGACGACTGCCCACTTCAAGCATTCAATTAGGCAGCCCAGAGGCTTTCCGGGTAGATTGTATCTGACGACGATCATCGGCTAATCATTGCCTGCGCACGATGAGCGTTACATGGTTGTGCACCTGAACATGACCCGTCCTGAGTCGTTCCGTGCGACGACATAAGAGGAGAACACCAAGGACGCGCCCTCGACCGTTCCATCTGGAAGAGTTTCACTGCCTAAGCATAGCGCCACAGACCTCGTCCGTTTCATCTGCATCGGACTATCTTGAGGTGGAACGCGTTCGCGGGGCTTAAGGCCATCTCATCCGCAGCGATACGTTCCATTGGTGTCACCTACCGATTCTCCCAATTGATCACAAGGTTGACACAGGGCTCCGACCGGCCGTCAAGCTTTCAGAAGCGTTGTGCGCCGATGATCTCACCTGGCCTAGTGGTCAGCGGCGCCCCGCAGTGACGATCCGCGACAACTCGAAGCACGCCGTGTTCATAGTAACAGCAATGTATTATGGCCATACAGCTGCGCACGCATAATTCGCTTCGCATTTCGTCGGAGCAACCTAAAATCGCCCCTTACATTTCGCGAGATCTGCATTAGCGGCGACGCAACCGCGCGCCCTACTCAATAAGACGCAGACGCCGCGCCTTGACGACGCACTGAGTACGGCTGGTCGTTTCCAGCTTTCGCATCGCATTTTTGACATGAAAGTTTACGGTGTTTTCGCTCACTTTCAGGATGACTCCGATGGCCCAGGATGACTTCCCCTCCTCGACCCATCGCAAGCACTGTCTTTCCCGTTCCGACAGCACAACCTCTTGCCGATCCGCCATGAGTTTCTCCTGGAGCCGAGAGGACGCGGAAGGAGATTAGCAAATGCCGTACCAGTCAGTGGCATCGCAAACTCTCGCGGCAGGACAGGATCTTGGGAGATTGCCGGTTCACTTCTCCGGAGACTGCCCCCCAGCTGCAGCCCTATCGGTGGGATTGCGACATATGTCGCAAACGCAACAACAGTAACTACGACAACCGTACCGTCGATATTTGCTCAACATCTGTGTGAGCTGGATATCACCTTTTGGGTCCAGGCAGGGTGAGTGCTCTATCAAGGGCCGTAGCACCCCGCATGCGAGCCGATATCCTTTATTTGCACCACAGCTTTCCTTTCCAACGTGTCCGCTCGAATCCACCCATCACAACAGCCCCACGTTCGTCGCCCATCCTAGGCGATCATGCAATGTTCGACGTCCCAATCAACTACCAACGCTGGTCATTGATCCGCATCACAACAAAACGCTATGAGCAGTGCGGTGTGCGCCAATCGAAGGCCGGCCTCCAGGACTTCCGTATGAAGTATCAAGCACAATCCGCTCGGTCCAACGCAGGTCATCAATGCACCCGGCCGTCGCCTGTCGAAATGCTTCGCGCCCAGGTCTGCGCGAATGGCGAGCTGTCGTTTCTGATGGAGGCGCATGACGGCCTGTCCGCCACAATCGCCGAGCGCTCAGGATTCAAAGGGCTGTGGGCGTCCGGTCTATCGATTGCCTGTTCCCTAGGTTACCGCGACGCGAACGAAGCATCGTGGACCCAGCTTGTTGACGCCGTTGAGCGGATCGTGGATTCAAGCCAACTTCCTGTCCTGGTTGATGGCGACGGCGGCTTCGGGAATTTCAACAATGCTCGCCTGCTGGCGCGCAAGCTCCTCCAGCGCGGCGCTGCCGGCGTCGCACTGGAGGACAGCTGTTTTCCGAAAATGAACTCGTTTGTTGGCGATCGGCACCCCATCGCCGATATCGACGAATTCTCGGGCCGCCTCCGGGCAGTGAAGGATACGGTCGCAAACGACTTGGTCTTGGTGGCAAGGATCGAGGCGTTGATCGCCGGGTATGAGATGGACGAAGCACTTTTGCGCGCTCACGCCTACGCCGACGCGGGAGCCGATGCGATCCTCATTCATTCGCGAAGGAGCACCGCGGACGAAATCCTTTCGTTCGCGCGCGCCTGGCAGAACAGATTGCCCGTCGTGATCGTTCCGACGAAATACTACCGAACCCCGATCTCTGTATACCGTAAAGCCCGCATCTCCACGGTGATCTGGGCCAACCATTCCATGCGCGCGGCAATAGCGGCAATGCGGCAAGTCTGCAGTCGCATCATCGCTGAGGAAAACACCGCGAGCGTTGAGCCGAATATCGCTACCCTCGACGAAGTCTTCGCACTTTTGAAGTACGACGAACTCGCCCGTGCGGAAGCGTTATATCTGCGGCCCGACACTGAACCGCGCAGATAAGGTTTCCTCGACACAGGAGCATATTCGTTGCCGAAGACCTATCGTCCTGGACTTCCTGCTAGCTGGCCAGGTGCGACTTCAAATGGCTTTCGCTGTACTGAGATGTCCTTAGATGGCCTAGCACGCCTCACTCGGCCGAAATACGCATTTTGCCATCTGGGCAGCAGTTCGAGGTACCGGATCCATGGCCTCCCTCGTCTTTGGGAAAGGGCCGACGAGGACGATTTGTTGATTTTCAAGGCTCGGGCGGGCTTGATTTCGCTTCAGCAAGGACACGCTGCGGGCGAAGACACTCGTCAGTGTTTCACCTTAGCGGAGCGATGAAAAGGAACTCAATTGGTGATCCACGCTCCCAAGACCGCCGTTATTCTCGCCGCTGGCTGCGGCTCTCGCCTGCGTCCTCTGACAGATCTGAGGCCGAAGCCGCTCATCGAGGTCAATGGCACTTCGATTCTTCACAATGCTTTGCGCAATCTTGAAACTGTCGGCGTGGAAGAGGTGACGATCGTCGTGGGTTACCGTAAAGACGCCATTCAGTATGCCTGCGGCAGCCGCTTTGGCGGGCTCAGAATCAAATATGTCGAGTCGTCCGTTTTTGACCGCACCGGAAGCGCCTATTCCTTGTGGCTGGCGCGCGACGCTCTTCTTTCTGGAGACTGCATTCTTCTCGAGGGCGACGTCTTTTTCGAAGAGGATGCATTGCGATACTTGATGATCTGCCGGGGAACCGACGCGGCTGCAGTCGTTCCCTTCGATGCTTCCATGCAAGGATCAGCCGTTCTGTTGTCGCAGAACGGCTTCATCTCCGGCTTTCGAATGCAGCAATCTGCGTCAACTCTTGTTGCGAATGGCCAAAAGCTATTCAAGACGATGAACCTATTACGTCTCTCGGCGCCGACACTCAAGGCAATGATCATTCCGGCGCTAGACGATATCATCGCTGCCGGGGCTAGGCAGACCTACACCGAAGAACTTTTGGGTTATCTGATAGAAAGACGAGGTCTACAGCTCGCAGCGGCGCGATGCGATGGCCTCAGCTGGTACGAAATCGATACTGCTGAGGATTTGCAAATTGCCGAGCGCATTTTCAGGAACCGAATGAACGCTTACACGCCGAGACGTGATTTGCAGACTAGGTGACGATCCAATGCTAAAATACCTTTGGGATCCAGCGAACGCCATAACGATCACAGGTCTCCTCTTTTCCTCCACCAGCCTATTTCTTGCTCTCTCTGAGCGCCTCGAGCTATCTGTGGCAGTAGGGCTTTGGGCTGTTCTATCGGACCACCTCGATGGGTTTGTGGCAGGTCGTACGAAGGGTCGCGATCCAGATGTTGCAAGGATGGGAGCGAGCCTCGACGGGTTTGCGGATATCGTCTATGGAGCCGTTCTGCCTGCCGTCATTGTGGTACAAGTCAGTCAAGCCTCGCCGCTCGCCCTTGCGACCGCAACCATGCTGCTGATCGCTGGTGCAGTAAGGCTTAGCTACTTTGCGAACTTTGGCCGGTCGTGCGATGGGTGCTTCTTAGGCGTTCCCTTGTCTTACGACGTGCCGTTCCTGGCGCTCTTATTTCTTCTTAAGCCTCTCATTCCTGCTGAAGCATTTTCTGACGTCGTGAGCATTGGCTTCTTGCTGCTCGCTATGGCGCATGTCGCGCCTGTTCGTGTGCCACCACTGAGCGCAACCATGTATGCGGCAATAAGCATCTTCGCAGTCGCATCATCGGCGGCTTTGGCCAGTCGGTCCCTCTGATTTCGGATGGAATTATGATCCAGCGAGTGAGCTGCTTCGTGTTGCAGGCTTCCCTACCATGCAGGTCACGTGATGACGTGTAGTCTCGCAGATCGTAATGTGCGCGCCCCAGTCTTATTGCCGGTCAACTTTGCACGCGAATCGGCGCTGACCGATGGTTATTCGCCGTGAGCTAATCGAGAGGACGCGATCATTCTCGAGTTTTCGTCGGCCCTGAAAGGTTTCAGCTGGTCTCGGTCATGAACAGCACTGCACAAACTAACGTACCGCTTAGGTCAGACGACGTCTCTGACCTCGTCAACCGATTCCCCGGCGGCTATTGGAAATATGACATCAAGGACTTCGTCCTTCTGGTGAATCCTTATTTTCCGCCGCAAGCCTTCCTTGATGAACTTAAGGACGCTCTACCGCGGCTTATCACCTGCTATCCCTCTCCTAACGTGGAGATGGTTCAGCTTCTTGCGGATGCGGTGAAGATTCCGGCGCATCATCTTGTCATTTGCAATGGCGTAGCTGAACTGATTCCCATCCTTCTTGGTCGACTGGGTATGAGGGTTGCGGTTCCGGTCCCAACCTTCAATCCCTACGAAACCACTGCCTTGCCCGGGCGGTTGTCGCGCTTTATCCTGCCACCGCCAGATTTTGAACTCGATGTGCAGGGCTATGCAGCGTTTGCGCTTGCAAATCGTGTCGACGCCGCGGTCGTGATATCGCCGAATAATCCAACCTCGCGGATCGTTCCCCAAGCGGATTTGCTATATCTCGCTTCAGCGCTTCGAGCTCAACAGCAACTCCTATTGATTGATGAGTCATTCATCGAGTTTAGTGAAGTCGGACGAAGTGCGAGCCTGGAAAATCACTTGCTTGAATTTCCCAATGTGATCGTTCTCAAGAGTCTGGGAAAGATTTACGGAACATGCGGTTTGCGGATCGGGTATGCGGCATCGGCAAATGCACAAACGATGAACGAAGTTAGAGCTGCCCTGCCCGCGTGGAATGTCAACACGTTTGCGGAGTTTTTTCTAAGCAAGCTTCCTCACCTGGCGGACGCGGCGAAGCAGAGTTGGATAAGGGTGGGCAGCGACAGGGACAAATTGTACGCAGGCCTGCGCAGCATCGACGGAATGAGAGTTCTTAAGCCAGATGCAAATTTCGTATTCTGCGAACTCCCGCCCCATTTTCTGGATGGGGACGTGATCGCCTCAAAACTACTAAAAGATAGACGGATATTGATCAGGCACAATGGCGGCAAGACGCTTCAGAATGGCAAACGATTCTTGCGCATCGCAAGCCGCACTGAAGACGACAATAGGCTTTTGGTGGAAGCACTGAAAAGTCATTTCTGATTAGCGCAACCGCCCCCGGTACCGAGCCTTCGAATTCGCCGTGACCTGCCACTGCATTTTCATCCAGCGGCGGTTAGAGTCTCGGTGGTTTGTACGCCAAGTGGCGCGGGTGGAGCAACGGACGATCGGCGGAGCTGGTCGGGGTTGCGCAGCCGATCGTCCGTTGCGGTGAGGTGGGCGGCATAGGCCGCGGGGGTGAGGTATTTCAGCGACGAGTGAGGCCGACGGATATTGTAGTCGGCGACCCAACCCGCGATCTTGGCGCGGGCGTCGTCGAGATCGAAGAATAGGGTCTCATTGAGCAGTTCATCGCGCATCCGACCATTAAAACTCTCGATAAAGCCGTTCTGCATCGGCTTTCCCGGCGCGATAAAGTGCCAAGCGATGGCTGTGTCCTTGCTCCAGGCGAGCATGGCGTTGCAGGTGAACTCGGTGCCATGGTCGGACACGATCATTCCTGGCTTTCCGCGTCGCTCGACGATTGCCGTCAGTTCGCGGGCCACGCGCCGTCTCGAGATCGACGTCTCTGGAATGGCGCCTAGGCATTCCTTGGTGACGTCGTCGACGATGTTGAGGATGCGGAAGCGCCGGCCGTTGGCGAACTGGTCGTGAACGAAGTCCAGCGACCAGCGCGCGTTGGGCCTCGCCTCGACTAGGATCGGGGCACGGGTCCCCACGGCCTTGCGGCGAGCCCGCCGCTTGCGGACGGTGAGCCCTTCTTCCCGATAAAGCCGGTAGATCCGGTTGATCCCCGATGGCTCACCCTCCCGCCGCAGCAGCACGAACAGCCGGCGGTAGCCGAAACGCCGCCGCTCGTTGGCAAGGTCACGCAGCCGGCCACGGAGAGTCGCGTCCGGAGGACGGCTGGAGCGATAGCGGATCATCTTCCGATCCGCCCCCACAATCGAACAGGCCCGCCGCTCCGACAGGCTCATGACGGCCTGCAGATGCGCGACCGCAGCGCGCTTGGCGGCGGGCCCTACCATTTTTTTGAGAGGAGCTCGCGAAGTGCGGCGGCGTCGAGCATCTGCTCGGCCAGAAGCTTCTTCAGCTTCCCGTTCTCCTCTTCCAAGGCCCTCAGCCGCTTCGCTTCGGAAACGTCCATGCCGCCGAATTTGGCCTTCCAATTGTAGATCGTCGCCTCGGAAACACCGTGCTTGCGAGCCAGGTCGGCTGTCTTCGCCCCAACCTCATGCTCCTTCAATACCGCGATAATCTGCTCTTCCGTGAACCTTGCTCGCTTCATCTGTCCGTCCTTCTTCGGGCCGGACTCTAACTCCTTCTGGAGGAAATGCGCAGTGGCAGGTCAGCGTGCCCGAGGTGGAGTGACGCGTGCTCAATCTCTATCTCATACACGCTCTCGGTTTCATCGCGATTTAAGCGCCTTACATTGCCTAGCTGGTCTTAGGCTTTGAGCAGCCCCTTGCACCTCGTCCAATCGCCCGAGAAGTGCGGTCCAGAGTTCAGGCGCAAACCAAGCTTCGATCGGCTCAACTTCGCCCGATCGAAGTCGCGACCAAAGCTCTCGAACCGTCTTCTCATGGGTTCAATGCGCCGACGCCACCGGCGCTTGTGGTGCCACCCCCGTGGCCGGCAGCTGCGCGCGCGCAGCCGGTGGAGTGGCGAAAAACGATAAACAGCTGGAACAAATGACCACCAGATACGAACTTTTTTGCATACGTCGCTCCCGCTTCCGGGCTTTTCTGAAGGAGGGGCTTCATCCAATCCCAAGTTGCAAGACTCCGCAATACGAGGGTAGGCCGACTTAATGCCGGGCGGCGTTCAGATCCGCGGTTGGCCCTGCCCGACCTGCCGCGGGCGTCTATTGCATGTTATCAGGGCACAGGGGCCTCTCATATACGAGCTGTTACAGCGTTGGTTAGCGAGTCGCGATCTGAAGATGGACGCACTTCATTCGCGGAATTTCGGATCGGCCCTCGACGAATTCGACGACGGATAGTGGCGGTTGGCGAGTTGAAAATCCACCCGGCACATGTCGTAGGAAGCGAGACGCTCCTTTGAGCTCCATTCGCCGAGCCGATGGCTTGCAACACTCCGCATATGGCCGACTTTCCGAGCCGCATCCGCAGAGTTCGTTGTCCTTGCACTCGCGCAGCCGGTAGTAGGCCTGCGCCAGGGGATCGGCGCCGGTCAGTCCATATTGCTTTCCCGGCCAACGATCGAAAACTTCGAGGTACAGATGGCGCGCTGCCCAGACGCTGTAGAGATCGAGCAGTGTTCTCAGATCGCCGCCGTCGAACCAAGCTCCATCATTGGGGGAGAAGGCGCAGATCGATCCGTCTTGGAAGTTGGTGTGTCGCGGTCCGATCCAACTACACGAACCAGCAGCTGCCCAAAATCCCCATGCTCGGGGACCTACTTCTGATCGGTATGGAAGAGCGACAAGAAACGTGGCTTCCCGCTCCAAGCCCGGGATGATCGAGCTTCTTGCAAGGAGCCACATTCCGTCGTCGTCTGGAAAGGTCCGAAGCGAGGGGTACGCTTCGGTAACGCATTTTAACTGGCCCTCGTACGCGGCGCGGAGCACGTCGCGGCTGACCCGTGGTGAGGGACTGGCCGACCGTGGTCCACTGGCTGTCCCTTCCCTTCGGGTGGGCCTTTCCCGTGATCGGGCTGCGGATCTTGTCTTTCCTTGTCGTTCATTGCCGAACTCCTTCGCTGAGGCTGTTACGGAGGCTTCCAGGGCGATTAGCCCGTGATTACGCACTCGAAGCGGGCGGTGCTCGTCCAGAGCGGCCCCGATTTGCTGCAACACGGATCGAGCCTCCCCCTCCGGAGCCAAGGTGGCTTCACCTGGTAGCGGAAATGTGCGAATCTGTGTCACGCGCACATGCTGGGCCCAAAGCTCCTGGTGTGTCAAGGCGTGTCATTCGCACGGAACAAGATGCCCCCAACTGACGAAAAGCTAGTCCAGGCCATAAAAAAGAAGCGGGAGGCCGACGGGCTAAGCATCCGCGCCCTGTCAGCAGCGATAGGGGTCAGTTTTTCTACGTTAGCCCGCATCGAACGTGGAGAGGGACAGCCGGACAACAACTCAAAAATCCGGCTTCTGCAGTGGCTCGGTGCAGAGGCAGAAGAAGCGGGACTCAGCTTCGAGAATGTAGCTTTCGTGCACTTCCGTGCAGGCAAGAACATTCAGTCTTCGACCGTGCACACGTTGCTGACCGCTGCCGAGCGTTTGGTTCAATCAATTGGACGCCCCAGCAATTCGAGAGGACAGGAAGCTATCGAGGACAACTCGCCTACCAATAGTGATTCGCTGTCAAAGGAAGATCTTGAGCGAGCTGCAGCGAAGTTCAGAGCGGACTTGGGTTTGTCGCAAAATGAGGCGTTAGACAGTCTTCGCGTCGAAGTGGACGGCGTCAGGGTTATTCCAGTCGGAAAGGCAGACTGTTTGGAAGCCCGAACCATAAGCCAGTTGAGGGGCAAAGCCGGCGGCGAATGGTCCGCAATGAGCGTGCCGCTTGATCCTGATCACGAGAATTGGGCGGTGCTCTTGAACGATACCCACACCGTGGAGCGTCAGCGGGTTACGCTATTGGAGGAGTTCTGGCACATCCTACTCGGGCACAAACTCACTAAGATTGCCAGGGTCGCTGACGCTTACGGACGCACCTATGACAAGGCCGAGGAACATGACGCATACTATCTCGCCTCGGCGACGCTCCTACCGAAACCAGCCATCGTTGCTGCCGTGAGTAAGAAGCGCTCTTCGGAGCAGATCGCTGCAGCATTCGGGACATCCTCTGAGCTGGTCGACTACAGAATCAAGCGGCTCGGACTTTGGCGGGAACACGTGGGCAAGCAGATCAGACTCTCCTCAGTCTGAATGCTGCCCTTAGGAGGAGTTCGGTGACCTGAGCGATCTTACTTAATTTGATGTTCGGCAGAATTGCAGCGGTTCTGGCTTTAGAGCGCGGCGCAGCTCAAGACCACAAAGGCCTTTTGTCTCACGGGTGTCCTTTCCTCAGTACTGGATCCGCCGTGTGGCGAAGAACCGCAGATTTCTGTTTTTGCTGTGCAGGAATTCCAGATAATCGTCGAGGGATTGTACAATGTTCGTTTCTAGACCAAGCTGATCTCCAGTGTCGTCAATCTCATACACCTTTAAGCCCTCAAAAAGTATTGATAGCTCTGTGTGTACGCGCTGCCTGATCTCGTGGATGCACTTGTAGTGCTCATGGATGCTCTGTTTAGTCGCGATGCGAAACTTTTCGTGCAGTTGGCTAAGGACGACGACCGGCCGAAGATTCTATCCGCAGACCGTCAAGAACTACTTGACCCGCACCTAATCAAATCGGGTACTAGGCCTGGGTTATCCATAACCCTCAGCGTAACGCTAGGACTTCAGATGATGCCCTTATGTGCTTAGTCACTTGCACATCGCTGAAGGTCTTTTAAAATCGACGCCGGCAATTCGGTTTTTTCGTCAATACAAGCGCCTTCAAAGTTTGCTCTGTCAACATTGATCGCATTCATGAAGCGCGCCTTCGCCAGCTTGGTTTGCGCGAAATTGACTTCAGCAACGTCAACGCCGGAAAAGTCTGCTTCGATCAGTCTCGCCTTGTAGAAATGAGCCTTCTTGCCCTTCAAATCGCAATTTGCCGTATTGCCTAGGTTCGCGTTCTTGAAAAGGGCTCGAGATAGATCGGTTTCGTAAAAACGAGCTCCGGCGAGACAGGATTCTATGAACGATGCGCCTCCCATGCCGACATGATCAAATCCCGCGTCTTTGAGCGTAGCGCTCGCGAAGTTAACGGTGTAATCTTGGCGGGTATTCTCATAATCGTCGGGATTCGCAATTTTCTTCTCCCACTCGGTACCATATGCTTCCCAGTCGGCCATGTAGGAACCGTCAAATTTCGCACCTGTGAGATCTAAGCCGCTAAAATTAGCGCCATAGAGTCTTGCGCCCTGAAAGTTTGCTACGACGAACGCTTTAGTGTCTCTTAGCCTGAAGTCTCCGCCTACTAAGTAAGATTTGCGCAAATCGACATCTATCTGGTGGTTTAGATTGAGATTGGCTAGGATGCTGATCGCTGATTGTGCATCTCCTTGAATAGGATGGTCGATCGGATTTCCACTTTGGCTAGCATCGCCAATACTCATGATGAATCCGATTGCGGCACGAATGGCCGGAATCAAATATCTATTTCTTCCGTCACTAGCCTGCTTTGATTCTGCAATCTGCTCGATCGCATACAATGCAGCTATGCGGGTACTTACGGATTTTTCCTTCAAGAGCCCAGACGCGGCAATAAACTGTTGATTGATGAACTGATCGCGCGCCTGTCGTTGCTGTTCGAAGAATTGGTCTGTCTGCGTCTTGAACTGAGCCCGAGATAAGTCGATTGCTTCCCTGTCTTTGTAGAAGGTCCAGGCGAACGTGGCTATCAGTACGATAGCACCGAGTGCTTGACCTATGGTCTTACGATAGTTGTCCGTAACATCGGCTTTGTCTTTGATGTCTGTGATGCCGAAGCGATTGACTATACACGGTGGCACAAACCACCAGACTGCATAAGCTGCGAGTAAACCGACGAGTGGCACGATGATCCAACTGATTGACTCCATTTGTCGCTCCCAATTCAATGAGGTTTGGCCGCGAACCTTCCTGGCAACGTTCGCTCCCGCCGACCCGGTTGAAAGAGGAGCGTTTCAAAGATCGAAGAGGTTACTAGCTTGCCGGTCACGTCCTTCTTTGATGACCGAGGTCAACAATTGTGCATCGCGGAGGAGGGATGAATTCGCTGAAATCAATCCATTATAATATTTAGTTCATTCACGGAGGGAGCGCAATCGCAGGTAGTTTGCTATTGTATTTCGCTCAGGTTCCAACCCTGCAACGCACCGGTCGCCCAACCGCCGAGCGCAAAGCGCCGATGGAAGGTATTGGGCCGCAAAGAATCGCAAGGCCGCTCACGAATTCGCATTTCAACTCAGGACGAAATTGGATCCGTATATATTGCGGCGATCTTACAGTGAGATGGCTCGGCACTTGAATGATGCGGGCATCACAACGGTGACCCGGCGGAAGTTCTACAGGATTTTCCTGAGCCATTCTGGCCAGCGATTATGATCGTGTCGCCAAGGTCGGTAGCATCTACGAGGTTGATACCGCGAAAGTTGCTAATCAAAAGACGATCGATTCTCAACTAACTCTCCAACGCATCTTTTTGGTGAGACACCATCCGCTCGATGCATCGGAAATCATCCCAGAGTTGCCCCAGCCGACTGGCAGAACGATTCCTACTTCACGTTCGTCTGTGATTGCCTGGGCGACGTCCGCGAGCCTCGCGCTGGGCTCCGCAGTTGCTGATTGCCGTTGATGTTCGGCGTGCGGTTCTGAAACGGTGAGGGCATAGGAACTCTTGCGGTTGAATCCAATACTCACCGGCCTTGCAGAGCGCAGAACGGCCGAATCCACTGTTGGACTTTCAGATCATCAGTTACGATCGCCGATCTCACAGACTTGAGCGGCGCACATCATGTCCTGCTTAATGCAAATCCATCAAGCGCCGAACTGCTTCCGGTCGGGTAAGAGCGGACTTTTGCTTGGCGAGGCGGGGCTCATTTTTACCCGCCGCGCCAGCTCCGAACTAGGCTAGGCGCCCGCAATGTTCGCAGCGCGGCCGCCCTCCGGTGCCGGAGGCGAGATATTGCCGTTCGATGTTATTGCCCTCGGTACACTTATCGTTGTCGTGATAGACGTTTCGCGCATTGGGCTTCTTTGAATGAAATGGTGGCACTTTCGACATAAATCGGCCCTTCCCGATGGATGGTATTTGTTCGCACAGGATAGCAAACATGCGGGTTTGATTTGATGCAGTAATCCTGAGGTCAGCGCATAAATTTCGCGCTCCATCGAATTTTTCGACGAATTCCACTATCGATCGCAGATCGAGATCCGCGACGCGACTATCCACCTTTGATGAGCTTTGCGGATCGACGCTGATTTTATGTCAGCATGCTGGGACGAGCTACGACGTCAGCAGAATCAAGATAAACGGCCTCGCCGACCTGCACGCGACGAAGGTACTGCCGGTATGCGCCGCTGCTAGTCTCGTATGTCTTCTCAACCGTCCTAGGCAGGTCCTCTCCGTCATAAATAAAGACCTCTGCGAGAGGACGACCGGTCATCGTTGCCGCCCGCGAAAGGCCCAGAAGACGGAGCACTGTTGGCGCAAAATCGCAAATACTCGAGGGGATTTGTGAGGCGAAGCCGCCTTTGATCAGTGGTCCGGCCAAAATGCCGACCGACGACATCTCCTTTGCATGCAGCCCGCCGTGCACTCCGAAGCCGACAGGCCCATCCGCACTGCAAGTCCGGCCGCTAAGGCCAAATGGATCGAGTCTGTCATCCGACCGGAACGAGAACAGGATGTCCGCCGATCGGGCATGGTCGGCGAACACCAAATGGCGGGCAAAGCTGCCCGGTGCAATGCCATCGACCGCGCCACCCGCGGTGAACAGCGGCCCACACCAGGGCCTTTCGATCATCGCCCCGACCGCGCGGCGGATCACGTTTTCCGATGGCTCGGTGAGGTAAATTGCTCCGACCTGCCCAGGTATGACGATGGCATCGATCCCGGCCGCCGGTGTCGGGCCGCAGCGCAGCCCCGCAGCCTCAAGCGTCTCGAATAGATCGGCCTGCGCATGGACCGTCACGTGTCCATGATCGGAGGCGGCGATCAGGTGCACGCCTTGGGACAAGCCCTCAGCCTCCCACCAATCGAGCACGCGGCCAAACTGCCGATCGACAAAGCTGATTGCTTCAAGCGTCTTTGGCGCGCCAGTCCCACAATCGTGCGAGGAGATATCGGGCTCGCCGAAGGAGAGAATTGCGACGTCGGGCCGAAGCCGAGGCCAGATTACGTCGAGAAACGCTGAAGTCAGAAAGGCTTGAGAGGCAAGATCTGGGGTGCCCCTGGGCGGGGCCGCCGGCGTCGGTCCAAGCAGAGTCTCCACTTGTCTGAGCATCTCGGCCGAGGTCGCGATGCAAGGGAAGTGACCGGAGAGCGTCACCTGGCCGAACTTTCGAGCCTTATGATTCAGCAGGCGCGTTGCCCCCGCCGAGTTGGACGCCAGGACGGCGAAGGTCCTGCCGTTCGCCGCTAGGATCTCGCCAAGTGACGGCACACCTAGCAGATGGCCGCCGCTCGCGGCATCCATATGCTCGATCATGCGAGCGTCACTCGTGTCGACGGAGCGCGGGTTCGGCGACTGCCGGTCGAGATATGAGTTTCCAACGATGCCGTGGCGTTCCGGCGTCGCGCCCGTGACGAGGCTCGTGAGCGCTATTCGTGTTTCGCTGGGATAGACGGTGCGTTGCCGGGCCAGCACCGCACCGCGGCGCTGTAGCCTGACCAGATTTGGTGTCAGTAATGGCTGGACGAGATCGGGTCGAAGCCCGTCGAACAGCACGATGAGAACCCGATTCCGATGCGGTCGTTCGAACATGATCGTAACGCTTTCGTCTAGCTGGGAGACAGCGGATCGGGGAGCCCAGGACTTGGCCGAGGCGCCAGCGCCATCGACTTGGAGCCGATGCTGATTGCTAGCGCTAGCGCAATGCGGGTACGGAGCTCCCGGCTATGCTGACCAACGCCGGGCCAGCGTGTCGACCGGTCCCGAGCCCGGATGAGCCGCTCGCGAGCACCAGCAGCTCTCCCCAACCGCAGTCTGGGCCGAGTTGGATTGGACACCGGCTGCAGTGTTAGCAGTTTGGTCTGAGAATGCTTTCCTGATGCACGTCTCCGGGCGCAGCGCAAAGCCTCGGAATTCATCACCGGCCCCGAGGGCCGCCCAACCCCGGTGGACGTTAGGCAGGATATCGAACAAACCGAGGGTAGCCTTGGCCTCGCAAGCAACATTGGCAAATGCCGCGTCCAAGCGAATCTGCTCGCCGCCGGTAGCCGATCCTGATCTGGTCGCCATCGCGATTGAGCCAGGAACCGTCGCTGATGTGGGTCGCTTCGCGTGGCGCCTTGATTCCAGCGATGCATCTCGTGTGCTTGGGAGGAATTCCGCAGCCGTGGAGCTTGCAGACACCGGTCGGCGTGCTGAAAATTGATATGCCTGACTAACGGTGATCGCATCGACGCCCGGTACGCGCCGCTGGGCCGCACGATTTGCGGGCCTTGCTCTCGAAGGGAGGGACCGGTTGAGCCATTTTGCCAAGAGTGACAAGTTTGAAAGCCTGCAAGTGGTCAGAGGACACTTTAAGGATTCCTACCCACTCTCAAACGAGCTAACCACTTTGGTTATCGTTTTTTGAAACGAAATGATCGAAGAATACGATGCTAGTTGCTATCTCCTCTTACTTATCTTTGCAGTCGCGCCATGAAGCGCAACGTTCACTTTTCAGCCAGTCTTGCGTTCGACCCGGTCGCATCGGCATCGGCAAGCATGCTGGCGAATCGTCGCCGTTCGGCAGCAGTCATGTTGCGCGCATCAGTGAACGCGGCTTGTCAAATGGCGAAACCGTAGGACGAGGAGCGCCGCATAGATGGTGGTTCCGATCGACAAGCCAATCCATATACCAATTACGCCTAAACCGACGCTCAGACCGAGCCAATAGCTGAGGGAAAAGCCGATCAGCCACCAAGCGATGGCCGCAAACAGAAGCGGGAACCGCGTGTCCTTCAATCCGCGCAGGCCGCCTGCCGCAATGCACTGGGCGGCGTCAGCGATAAAGAGGGTTGCGCCGACGATGAGGAGCTTTGCAGCCAGAGCAATCGTTGCTTCGGAATCGCGCGCCGCGCTGCCCAGGAACAGCTCGACGGTCTCAAAACGCGCGGCGATCAGCGCGAGGGTTAAAATTGCAGCTATCACAATACCGATCAACATCGCGGCCAGATTTGCCCGCTTGACGCCTGCACTGTCGTCGCGGCCGGCTGCATGGCCAACGCGCACGGCTGCGGCCGTAGCAACGCCGACATAAATCATGAACAGGATCGCGGCGATCTGAACAACGATCTGATGAGCGACCAGTGCACTGGTGCTGATCAAGCCAGCCAGCAGCGACGTGGCCCAAAATAGTCCCGACTCGATCAATGACGCGATGGAGATCGGCGTTCCAATTGCGATGAGCTGCCGCATTGCGAGCCAATCGAAACGCCAGAGTTGCGCAAGTACATGGTACTCACGGAACGGCAGGCGCAGTGCAGCAAACCACAAACCGGCCAAAAACATGCCGCAGTTCACCAGCGTGGTCGCAAGCCCCGCCCCGAACAGCTCAAGCCGGGGCAGCCCAAGCTTCCCATAGATCAGCATATAGACCAGCAAGGCATTGAGGGGGATGGCTGACAGCGTAATCCAGAAGACAGGCTGTGGCCGATGGACCGCCCCCATGAAACTGCGGATAGCCAAAAACGCCAGTGCCGGAGCCGCGCTGAAAGCTAATCCGAACAGGTATTGCTGGGCGAGCTGCGCCACATCTGGGGCTTGGCCTAACGCAAGCAATATTTGCTCTGCGCGCAGCGACACGGCAATGATCGGGAACGACAGGAACAGGGCCGTCCATAGGCCCATGCGCAGCGTACGCCGGACCGCGGCTAGATTATTCGCCCCAAACGCCTGCGCTGCCAAAGGCGCGATGGCACTTAGTAGCCCCACGCCGAAGGTGATGCTGATGAGATAGAACCGGCCTGCCAGCGCTGCCGCGGCGAGCGCCTCAGTGCTGATGCGCCCGATGAAGGCAAGATCAGTCGTCATCATTGCGATCTGCCCAAACTGCGTCAGCACCATTGGCCAGGCGAGTTTCGCGGTTTCGCTGAGTTCGACAGCGAAACGATCGATGGCCGTGCCTCCAGTCACTTTTCGCGAGATTGATACCGGCCGTGTCTTGGCTATCTTGTCCATAATCCTGCCGCCGTTTGCGTCGGCGAGCGACGTGCCGCCTCAATTCGCGGGTCGCTTCTTGACCGGAATTCGCGCTCAGCCCGAGCGACGCAGGCTCACAGCTAGCCTCGTGCGGCCGCACGTTTAGAGGCGAAAACGGATCACGGCTTGGACGCTGGGCTTCGACCAGCGCGGTCTCGATTTTCGGATCCGATAGGCGCCAAGGAGAGGCTGCAGATGCCGCCGCGGACTTGGCCAATCGCCGCAATTTCGCAGCGGTGACGGCGTGCATTGGGCTCGAGCGAGGTCGATCACAGAGCCAAAGTCATACGCGAACACAATGCGTTGATGCGAAGATTGGAGGACCTGAACTCGGACCCGATCCATGCCATGAACTGAGGGCCCATCATCCCGTAAGCCATACTTGTACTCCTTGGCAATCGATGAGATTCTACCCTTCAAAGCCCATGCCAACTGCGACAGCTTGATTATAGATGATTGCTCATCCAAGCGGCCTCTCGCGCGATCGACAGCATGTCGCAAATAGAACAATCGGCATTGCACGCTCGAGCCCCTGAGGGCGGCGATGCGAGGATCGGCAAGACGATCGACGCCATCCAGCACGCAGCAGAGGTACAGGCTGAGTTCGCCGCCAGGCTTGCAGCGGATCTGAAAGAGAAGCTCAAGACGTTTGAAGATACCGACATGGGGAAAGCATTGGGCGAGAGCTACGCAGAGGAGCGGACGCGTTTCTGGACCTTCTCGTCGACTGGCGCCAGCTTCGATTCGGAGTGAGGCGACATGCCGTACGATGACTTTCGAGTACAGATCACGCCAACTTCAACGGCTAGTTGGCGCTGCAAATCCTTGAAACGCCAATTCCCGCTTCCGCTGGCCCAAAGGACAGCCGGAAGCGCCCTTCTCCGCAGCTTTCCTGGCGGCGATCCGAAACAGGGCCAACTTCGGCAACGGCGGCAATGTGGGCGAAATGCAAAGGATTGGCGAGGCTGTTTACAGGTCAGTGACGAACGCGCAGGTGATAGCCGCCCTCGATGCTGCGCTCGCGCTGTCATCGGCACACCAGCGCAATTTGCGTATTGTATTTTCGACAGTGTCAATCGATGGGCCGCGACAGGGCGTGCGCTTGTCGGAGATACCGCTTGAGACGATCTTTACGCCTGCGGCCGGCTTCTATGCTTCAGCGGTGTAAACGCCGGTCAGCAGAATGCTCCTAGCCAAGCCAGACCGTCCAACTGTCCCGCTTGCGCCGCCCCTGCGGATCCTTTTGGCGGCCGCCAGCCCCTCTGGCTGGCCTCCGACCGACATCACGAAGGAGGCCGACGCAACCAAGGAAGCGCTGAACGAACTCGTGGCCAACAGAATGGTCGTGCTCGATCAGTGCGATTCGCCGACGCTTCGACTTTATGTCCGCGACTTCTGGCAAGGATGCCACGAATGGTCCGCTGTTCGGATCCGCGCATGGAGTTCTGCAAATTTTTGATCGAAGACCGATCTGGTAGCCATTTGCTCGCTGCTGGCGAGTACGAGATCGCTTCAATCCGTATGAAGGTGAAGAACACTCAAAGCACTCGTGTTTTGACGATATTTGAATCGCAAGTTGAAGCCGACCCAGAAAGATTCTACTCAAGCGTGGACGGTTACGCGTTCTTAAAATAGCGACGGCTATGGCGCTTTTACACTGCACTCCATCGAAACGCTTGGGATTCCGGTGAGGAACGCAATGCGAAAGCGATTTATTGCAGGCCGTGGTGGCACGGTCACTCGTGCACGGGCGGCATCGTCGAGGTCGCAGGTGATCACCATGCTGGCCATTTATCGGCTTGTTGGATATGACAAAGCTCACGTCAGAGCGACATGACTGAATGTACATGGGAGAAGCGGTCGTGGGTGAGACTATCGTAAGAGAACCGATCGCATTTCCAAATCTGTTTGTCGCGCATCGGACGAGTACGAAGGTGAATCAAACAGCGTCCAAGATCGTACGGAGGGTGCTGCCGTTAAAAGATGGTGCGAATGGGCGCGCTACAAGGGAAACGGCTAGCCCGAGCGGTGCCCCCTTCTCGCAGGTCGACGTTAATTGGTTGCACCTCCGGCTCTTGCCCCTCTTTTTGCCTTGCGGGTTCTCGAGCCGCCTCCTGAGTGGGCGCCGGCGTACTGCCGGTCGACAACATCCGAAGCCGGAGCGGAACGAACGCGGAACTTACCATTTCTCAGGCCGGCAACGATATCGAAATCGCCAGCCGTTGACCTGCGTCAATTGACGGTGACGCGTTGCGCGCCTTAAATGAGGCAACGATTCGTTGCATTCGCCTGGGCTGTATGCTCAATAGTGGTGGCTCGCAAATTTACATCTTCAACCGCAAAGCTCATCCGCACATGCCCGACAAGCCTCAGAGCATGCCTTCAAACCTTCTCCCCGCATCCGAGTCCGTTGAGTTCAGCGCCGAGGCGCTCGGGATTACGCTCAAGACGGATGAAAAGACACTGATCGAAATTGATGAAATTCAGGAAGAGGCGGTCCGTGCCGCGCAGGCGAGCAAGAAGTTCGCGTTGCGATAGCGCTTGTCGGTCCTTGAGTTTTGATGCTTTTCATGAATTTTGTACAGATCCAATTGATTTGCAATGAATGTCGACTATCTCGTCGGGCAGCTGAAGACCGAGAGTGACTGGAAGACCCTGGCTGGGTGTCTCGGCGGAAATCATCGGGTTGTCGCCAGCATCATTCGTCACCTGATGGTCATCGGGACCAAGTCGTATCTGATTGAATCTCGCTACATCGATCGCGACTATTCATCCGACTACCGGCGCTTCTACGCACAAACATTCAAGAGCTACGACCGCCATTGCAAGCGCGTGCATTTCTTTGCCGAAGATCTTGAGCCCATCGGCACCAACAGGAATTGGGTCGAGCGTGCCGTTGCTCTCCAGAAAACCAGCAAGCGCAGCTATCTTGGTTTTTGCGTGGTGCGGCCGTTGCCCAACGCGCCGATCGGACGGACCGCTCTGCGTGGCGATGGCCCGGCTGGGCCAGAGCTTGAATCCGTGGTGACATGCCGCGCCAGCGTCCGCGTCAACCTGCTCGGCGCAGAGCTTGACGTGGTGGGGGCCTGCTTCATGCAGCAGGACTCGCGTGTCGGTGCTTGTGCCCAGGTCGCGATCTGGACTGGCGCGCGCCACATGCATCACAGGCACAGATACGATTGGCTCTCGGTCGCGGACATCACGCGTCTAGCGGTACCGACGACGGCCGAGGAAGCGACGTCGCTTCCGGCGGGCTCCGACTTCCTCACGTCAGAACGTATGATCCACGCCATCCATGAGATGGGCTTTCAACCGCTGTGCGTCCAAGGCGCCAATATCGGTGCCGCCATCCTGCCGTACGTGGAATCGGGACTGCCCGTTATCCTCGGTCTTCAGGACAAGAAATCGCCTGGATCGCTTGGGCATGCCGTCACGGTGATTGGCCGCGTATTCGGCAAGCAGAAGATCCCCAGCAACCAGCTTGCTGACTACTTTCCGGCCTATATCGTGCACGACGATCAGGCTGGGCCTTACATGCTGCTTCCTAAAGACGCGAAAACGCCCACCGCGTACAATTTTGACCCTCATCAACTGGTCCGCCATCGCCTGCATGGCACGGACCAAGTCGATCTCAATGTGGCGGACCATGCCGTTTTCGCCGTCGTGCTCATGCCGCTCAGGGCATTCTCAACTGCCGGCGCAGCGGAACGCACCGCGTGGGGCCGGCTTGACGCCACCTTGCGCGACATGCAGGACATCCGTCGCAAGCTGGCGGAGCAAGGCGTCGAGGTGAATGACCGGCTTCTCAACGAGCTCATCGAGGCGCACAAGAAGAAGCGAATCGTCATGCGCACCTACCTGACCTCCGCCTCCGGTTACCGTACCCACATCGCTCAGTCCTCGGCATCGGGGGGATCGAAAGATCTACTGATGCGCTTGCACCTGCCTCACTTCACCTGGACCACCGAGATCTCGACCGTCGATTCGTACAACCAGGCCTCGCCCGGACTACGACGCATGTATGGGCACAGCATTCTTGACGCGACCTCGACGGGCAAGGATGCGGCCGGTCTTCTCTCTCTTCATTTACCGGGTATACTCATCGTCCGCAACGTCGATGCAGATCCCGGCAAGGACGAGAAGGTCTTTGCCATCAAGGATGACGGCCTCTACGAATGTCGTGAGAAGCGTTTCATGCACTAAAGCACGATGAGAATAGGATGAATCGTCATGGCGCTTTAGTTTTTGAGCATGATCTTTTCGGAAAACCGCTGCACACTTTCCAGAGTATGCTCTAGCGCGGGCGCACCGGCAGGGGGAAATGATCGCCCCGGCCCAAGCGACCGTGATCGATACCCGAACACTCCAAACACTCGGGATCCTGGCGCGGTACATCGTAGCTCGCCCGGTTCTTGCGTGAATTCCACCGGAACCACGCCGTCTCCGCGTCACCATTTTTTAGTCCGGTCATATGGAACAGGAAGTCGTCGGCGGCATGCGCGCATGCAATTGCGTTCATCGTTATAACGCTTGGCGCCGCGACATCCGGATCGTCGAGATAGGCATATCCTTTTTTGACCCCATCCGGCACGGCTTCATCCTGGATACGAGCCGGATTGATGAGTCCATTGCACCACAAACAACCGTGACCCGGGCGCACGCCGCGCGCGACGCAGAAGACGTCGCCGACATCACCGGCTTGGTTGACCGGGATTTTTGCGCCAACCTGTACGCCAGGAATGCCGTATTGATTGACGATGGCATTGAACAATAGCCGCGCGCTCATCGTGTCCGCCGCCAGGAAAAGGTAGTCGCAATCGGTAAAACGCATCGCCACGTCGGCGTCGAGAAAGTCGCGCGGCAAGGCAATCACCTTTGCGTCCGGATTCGCGCGCTTGATGTTGCGGGCCGCCATATGGACCTTGTATTGGCGCAACATTTCGCGGATGCGCACGGGCAGCCATGCGGGCGGCGCGGCGTCCGAGCGCCAAGCGGCGATCAGGCGCGGCAGGTTTGTCGTCTCGGCCTTGTCGGGATCGGCGAGAACGAATTCTCCCACGCCAAGCCGGCCAAGCAACTCTGCCAGAATCGATCCTGCGCCGCCCAGGCCGATGATGCCTACCCGGGCGCGGGCTAGGATGGCTTGCCCACGGTCGCCGAACAGACGGCTTTGCCGGTCATAATCCGGAACGTGCGCGGCCGCGGCGGGCGGCCGCGGAAACAACTCAAGGCGTTTAGCGCCGATCACCGTGGCACATGCGAGCGGCGCTCGCCGCCCGCCGGGCAGCCAGAGATCGCCTGCTACCGCGGCGCCGGCGAACACGAGCGCGCCGACGGGCATGCCGCGCGCGATATCGATCAACGCGGGATAGCCGCGCTCATGCGAGGCCATATCGTCTGACGAGAAGGCGACGGCGGTCGTGCCACCATGATTGTGTATCGCAAGATAAGCCAGTTTGAGGTCGCGCGCGCGCAGGATGCGGCTTTGAATGAACTGGGCCTTGAGCATCCGGTATCCGTATTTCCCCGGCACATAGTCGACGCCGTCGACGGCCAGATGCAGTTCGCGCGCGACGAGGCGCAGGCCTCGGTCAGACTGGCAAATTCCGGCGAGAATGATCGCGCCGTGCTCGTCGTGATCGCCAGGGAAGAGGTGCCGCATCAGGGTCTGGTACATGCGTTCGGGCAGACTCAGACGCCAAAGACCTATGGATGGGTAAGAAGCCATTGCATCACTTTCAGGAGTTTGAGCGCCGCGGTGTCGGTCGCCGGATTGAGCTTGTTTGAGCGGCGCGAGATCTGCATCGCCGGCCTGCCCCGATGAGAGGCCAACCCAAGACCTTCGCCAAGGGGACGCCCATCGGTGCGCTTCAACTCCGCGCAGGTGAAATGCGGGTACACATCCGCATACGGATATTGAAACGTGATTTGAAAAGCGACCCAGATTGTCGGCTGGACATAGGGCGGGCCGAGCGGCACGTCGCGTACCATGACGTATGCGCCGCCCGAACCGTCCGGTTCGGCATCGACCTGGCAGTCGGGGAAGGATGAGCGGATTTCCGCAATGGCCTTCTCAATGACGGGCGTAATCGCGGTCATGAGTTGTCATCGTTTGGAATGGCCAGGAAGCGATCGCCGTCATGCACCGTGATTTTCTGATCGTCTCCGATCAGCTCGGTCTTGCCGCCGCCGCGCTCGATGCTCAGCACGAAATCGAGCTGGATCGGAACGTGCTGTGCAATCGCCGCCTGCTTGATGCTCAGGCCGGACTGCTTCTTGTCCTCGACCGTAACCGGTTTTTCGTTGACGAAAAGACTGACCGGCTTGTCGGGGCCACCGCCATGATCTCCGCCGTGACCGGGATTGCCGCCGGGGTGGTCGTTTTCCTCGTTGCTCGCCATGACGATCTCCTTGCGGAAGTGAAATTGAGTTGCTAGTGTGAAATCAATATTGCGATGTAGGTGGAGAATTGCAAGAGTGAAATCAAAAAATTCTGAACCTGCCCAGTTCGACGTCGCCGCTCTTCATGCCGCGCTCGACTCAGAACGGATCGCCCGGCGGTTGACCTGGAAAGATGTCTCCGGGGAATCGGGTGTAAGTGCCTCAACGCTAACGCGTTTGTCACAGGGAAGGCGTCCCGACGTCGACAGCTTGGCTGCTTTGACGCAATGGCTTGGCCTGCCGGCTGACCGCTTTATGGGGCAGCGGAAAGTCGCCTTCGGCGCGGCGAGCCCCTTGACCCAGATTTCGTCCATCCTGCGCGAAGATCCCAATCTCAATGAGGACGCCGCTGCGGCATTGGACGAACTGATCAAGGCGACGTACGCGCGACTGCGATCGCAGAAATGAGTTTGGCCGGCAGAGTGGGACCCGCGCATATTCGCGCTATCTTCCAATGATTTAAGCGTCTTAGTGCACCTAGAGTTCAGTTTCGTGTTCATACGCGATCACGCACGAATCCTAGACATACGCGAACCCGTATAGTCCCTACATATTCGCGATCGCGTATATTGATGAAATATACGCATTTGCGTATGGTGGCCTTATGGACACGATTGCCCGCACCCCCCAACAAGTTGGCGCCGGGATCAGGCGCTACCGGCGGCAGAAGAAGCTCACCCAGGGTGACCTCGGTGAGAAGATGCATGCGCGCCAAGCGACGGTATCGAAGCTGGAGGCCGGTGAACCTGCAACGCAGCTGCGCATCTTGATGGATGCGCTGGCCGCGCTCGACCTCGAGCTGATCATCCGGCCGCGCACCAAATTGACGGCTCAAGCGATTGAGGATCTATTCTGATGGCGCGTCGTCTTGCTCGCGCGCCGCTCAATGTCTACCTCAACGCACGGCTGGTCGGGCGGCTGCGGCGCGAGAGCAGCGGCGCAATCGATTTCCAGTACGACAAGCAGTGGCTGGGGTGGGAAAATGCCATCCCTGTTTCAGTGTCGCTGCCTCTGCGGGAGGATCGTTACATCGGCGATCCAGTCGTCGCTGTCTTTGACAATCTTCTGCCCGACAATGATGACATCCGCCGGCGCGTTGCCGAACGCGCGCATGCTGACGGCGCCGACGCGTACAGCCTGCTCTCCGCCATCGGCCGCGATTGCATTGGCGCGCTGCAATTCCTTCCTGATGGTGCCGCACCCGGCGCCGCCGGAGCGATCGATGGCCGTGCCGTCAGCGATCAGGAGATCGCCGCCATTCTCGGCAATCTTGCCAGTAATCCGCTCGGCATCGGATCCGACCAGGACTTCCGCATTTCTCTCGCCGGCGCGCAGGAAAAGACAGCGCTGCTTTACTGGAAAGACAGGTGGCACGTTCCTCATGGTACGACAGCAACTACGCACATCATCAAGCCGCAGATCGGGAAGTTGCCGAACGGAATCGACCTGACCAGCAGCGTTGAAAACGAGCATCTGTGTCTTGAGCTGGTTGCCGCACTCGGCTTGCCGGTCGCCAAATCACGTATCATCAGTTTCGCGGGGCGCCGCGTGCTCGCAGTTGAGCGGTTCGATCGCACCTGGACGCGCGACGGCCGTCTTTTGCGGCTGCCGCAGGAAGACTGCTGCCAGGCGCTGTCCGTTCCTCCCGCACGCAAGTACGAATCCGACGGCGGGCCCGGTATCCGCAAGATCTCGGACTCCTTCAAGGGCAGCGATACGCCTGACGCCGACCAGGCTATTTTCTTCAAGGCGCAGATCGTGTTTTGGCTGCTTGCCGCCACCGATGGCCACGCGAAAAATTTCAGCATTCATTTGGCACCGGGCGGACGTTTTCATCTTGCCCCGCTTTACGACATCATTTCGACCCAACCGAGTTTGGACGCTGGACAGATCAGCCAAAATCAAATGAAGCTGGCCATGGCGATCGGCAGCAGTCGGCACTACGTCGTCCACACGGTTCTCGGCCGACATTTCGCGCAAACTGCGAAAAGCTGCGGTCTACCCGACAAAACAGTCAAGCTCGTCATCCAGCAGCTCGGCGACACAGCCGCAAAGACCATAGATCAGGTGGTCAATGCGCTTCCAAAAGGATTTCCGGAGAAGATGGCCATGTCGATTGCTGATGGTGCGAAGCGCCGCCTGAATTCGCTGGCCGTACTCAAGAGTGGTGAATGATCCGCGGCCGTGGCGGACGCGGCGCGAAGGGGCCGGCTCTTCTTACCGAACCGGCGTTGCGACCACATGTCGGGATCATCAATTTGCTGAGCGGCATCTTGGTGAAAGATGTTGCTCTCTCGTGCTCTTCCATGTGTCCAAAGCAGCCTTCAATGAGCCCCCAATCAGCCACCGCCATACTCATGTCGTACCCGTCGCCTTCCACCGCATCAACGCCGCTCGAGCGCCTCGAGAATGGCGTTCAAGGCAAATCCGATCATGGTGATGCCGATGATGCCGAAATACATCTGCGGAATCAGGAAGCTGTATTGGCTGTTGATGATGAGATAGCCAAGACACGCCTTCGCGCCGACCATCTCGGATGCCACCAGCACTAGCGCGTACCCGCTTGTTTGCCGATCTCGCCCAGGCGCGTGGAAGGCCGTCTCGCTCGCCTGATCGCCGCGCCGGAGCGCGTCAACCTGCTCATCCTTGACGACTGGGGACCCGAACCGCTCACTGCCGACCAGCGCCGTGATCTGCTCGAGATCGTCGATGATCGCTACGACAAGGGATCATTGTTGATCACAAGTCAGGTCCCGGTGTCACAATGGCATGACGTAATTGCCGATCCGACGCTTGGCGACGTCATATTGGACCGCATCATTCACAACGCCCACCCCATCGAGCCGACAGTCTGCGTCGTCGCGCCGACGATAGGACAAAAGAGTGACCACCGCGCGCCCGATCGGCGCACAAGCCCCTCCCGCGCGCGCCGCTGCGTCGTTCGTAGGGGCCACTCCGCGCCGCCCGCGGGGCCTCCCATGGACAGCCGGAGCGATCTCCAAGCCCTTCCGCCCGTCTTGACCAGCAAGACTATTCCAGCACACATTAGAGCATGATGTTTTTATACGGAAACATAGCCTGAGTTTTTGAAGTAGTTGGTGCACTCCTCCTTGGAGAAGAGATCGAGGAGTTCACCAACCTTTCTCCAGGTTGCCTCCACGTCACGGGGCTCGGCAGCTCGCATGAGATGTTTGAGTTTGGCGAAGACCTGCTCGATCGGATTGAGGTCCGGGCTGTAGGGCGGCAAGAAGATGCGGTGGGCGCCTCTGGCGCGGATGGCTTGGCGAGCCGCTTTGCCCTTGTGGCTGCCAAGATTGTCGAGAACGACGATCTCACCCGGTGCGAGGGTGGGTGCCAACACCTTGTCGACGTACAGCGTGAAGAGCTCACCATTGATGGGACCATCAATCACCCAAGGCGCGCTGATCCGATCGTGACGCAGCGCCGCGATGAAGGTCATTGTCTTCCAATGGCCGAAAGGTGCAGAGGCTTGGAGGCGCTGCCCGCAAGGCCCCCAGCCGCGCAGTGGTGCCATATTGGTTTTGATCCACGTCTCGTCGATAAACACCAACCGCGCGACGTCGATCCTGCCTTGATGTGCTTTCCAGCGGGTCCGCTTACGGGCGACGTCGGGACGATCCTGCTCGGCTGGTAGAATCGTTTTTTTTGAAGCTGAGCCCTTCGGTGTGAACAAAAGTCCACACCGCCCGCACGTCTGTCTTGATCCCGCGTGCAGCCAGTTCCTGCGTCAGCTTGCGCAAAGTGAATGGCCCCGAGCGAATGCGTTTGCGCAGCCAGTCGGCGTTGGCATCCGACAGAACCCGCTTCTTGTGGCCGCCGATTTGGCCAGGTGACAGGCCTCCGGTATCCCGTCTCAGATTCTTCCACTTCGTCACGCAGGAGGCGCTGATCTGGAGCGCCTCGGCAATCGAACGAACTGTTTCTCCCGCGTCAGCTCGCGCCAAAGCCCGTTCCCGGATGTCTTCCGAATAGGGTCGCGTCATCCATGCTGGCCTCCGCCCTCCAGCATGGATGTTGAATCAGAAATCGCTCCCGGTGGGAATCCCGATTCCAGCCAAAAACAACATGCTCTTAGCGCGTCAGTCGTGTTCGCCTCCGCAAGTGATCACCATCGTCTGGAATCGCGATCGCCTGGAATCACTGATCACCATCCCTGGAATACGCAGATGGTTCATGAGCGCGAGCGAACGCGCTAATCCTGACTTGTATGAACTGTTCCGGTACTGGCTCGTACAATGGGTCATGTTTGCGCAACAGGCTGCCTCCCATCGTGGGGCGTGACCGAGTTTGGCAAGCGGATCACAGAACGGCAGGCAAAGGGGCTAGTTAGGCGGCGGGTCCCTCTTCTTCTGCCGGCATGCCACACGACCCAAGCGCCCCGGAAAGGCTCTAGCCGGTCAGAAAAAAAATGGGTTGATGCAGCAGCGCGGTGACGCGCATAAGTGCACCGAGAGACTCGGGATTTGCAACGATGATCGTCATCGCCCCCGGAAGCCGCGTGGAACAGTGGGCCATAAGCGCCGATCGCACCCGATAATCGCGGACTAGCGAACGTGAACCGGCGGTAAGCGCGCCGCAGGCAAGGGGACGATGATCTTGCCGTCCGCGATGCTTATGACTTCCTTGCGCTTCCTCACATCATCGTACCGCAATTCGAACGTCACTCCCGATGCAGATGAGGCAAACGGCTCCGGCGTAAGGCTGATCCACCCCTCCACCAAATTCAGAATGATCGGTCGATCCGCGTGAAATCGGGCGTCGAGCAGCACCAAGTCCAATCGGACAGACTGGAGCCGCACGTTGAGCCGTCGCCGCACGCCATCACGTGGCCAGATCCGCAGGGTGTGAGCGAACGTCTCCATCGTGCCACCGTAACAAACCTGCCCAAAGATGGGATCGTCGGCAACGATCGTCGCGGCAGCGCGGACTGCCCCACAAAATCCCAGGTCGATCTCGCACGAGTAATACCACGGTCCACCGTGATGCGGCTGACCGAGCCATGTGGTCCCTCTCGGCGCCGGTTCGAAGCCGCCAGCAGCCGCGCCGTCATTCTCTTCGCCGGGGTACCAAAAGCCATGACCGGCTGACGCAGGGCCGCTGTTCAGCAAAGCCCACGCGCTGAGTTGTGAGGCATAGCCGAGACGAAGGAGCGGATGCGGGTCGTCTGCATCGTTCAGCGCACGATCAAGCAGCGCCCAGCCGCCCATCTGCGCCATGTAAGTCAGCGTATAGGCATCGCCCGCAGTCCCGCGATAATCGCTACCGAGATAGTAATAAGCAGGTTCCAGCCAGCCACGGCAGAACAGATTTGCAGCGATCTGACGCTCCGCGAAGGCACGGGCTGCCGCCTTCGAAACCCCCATCGCGACAGGGTCGTCAAGGGCCGAGCGCGCCAGTGCCTGCGTTGATTCGAAGCCTGTGGAATCGAACGGATATTCGGACTTGAACAGGTCCGCCTTCGGATCGACGAAGGCGCGCACCTTACGGGCCCAGTGCGCCTCCAACGTCGCGGCCTCGCGCATCAAGCCCTCAGTCATGAGCGCCGAAACCAGTTCGGGGATCACACATTCGTTGTAGAAGCCGGTGCAGTAGGCAGACCACATCACCACGCGCATCGGCACCGTGAACATGGCCAGCGCCGTACCGTAGGCGCGTACCAAATAATCTCGTGCGCTCTGGCGGGTGGGTATCGCGGGATGGTCACGCGCGATGCGGTGCATGGCCAAATACATCGCGAAGATGTGCGGATAGTCATAAGGCCGCCAGATATGCAGGCGGCCCTTTGGGCCGGGATCGCTGCTTTCCCGGTTCTGCTTCCAATCGGGTATGCCGTAGAGGCCGTAGGCGTATGCCTCCTGTGTGGTACGTTGCAGCCCGCCCCAGACGAACGTATCGATATACCGGTCCAGCGCCGCCACTTCCGCCGCATCAGGATGCTCGGCATTCTTGGTTGCGAGGTAAGCGGGCTTGCTCAGCCCGGGATCGTCGCACGTCACCTCGTAGATGCGCCAGCCCTTGATCCGGTCGTAATTGTCCGGGCCAAGCAGGACCTGCGTCTCCATGTTCCACTCGCCAAACAAACCGTCGTACCATTTGGACGGGTCACGATGCTGCCGCTTCACGATGAAGGCTGCGCGCTTCTTCATCATCGTCTCGACGGGCTCGGTAGCGAAGAATTCAAGAAAGGTCTGACGCGCACCCGGCTGGTGCAGGGTCAGCCGGTTCTCGCCCAATCGCGAAAACCGGACCTGCCACAGTCGCCTGCCAGCGCGATCCGGCAACCGTTGCACCACCGTGTCGGCGGTAAATTCCGCTTCGATCCGCTCCACCGGAATGGAGGACGCGAGCGCGATGTCGACATGCAGGTCGTTGGGGACCGTCATGCCCGGCATGACTTCCACGTCCACTAGACCTGCGTCCGCGATAGCCCTGCGCGCCGCCTCATAGTCGGCAACCCACTGGAAACGGAGACGGTAACGCCGTTCCTCGGCCGGCGACAGGGACAAGGAATGGGTCGGCTGCCGCCAGCGAGTCCCTCCCGCCACCGCCTCGCCGGCGGCCGCCCCGCCCAAGATGTACGCGCACCACGTCCCACTGGCTTCGGTCGAATCCTTGTGGACATCCCAATATTCCAGTGACGTGTCCGCTTCCGGTAAGAGCATGAGGAAGGGACCGGTGCTGTTGCCGCGAATCCAGAAGATGTGCGATCCATGCCCCGAGACGAAGCTGTGCTTCAAAACAGCCAGCGACACCGGTTGGCCTGCCGGAAATTCGGTGTTCATCGGCATGGGCAAATAGAGGTCGCCAACCTCGACGCTCGCCATGCCGTCGTTCCGCAGCATGATCTCCCAGGTCAATCCAGCTTCGTCGACTGCGAGGCGGGTCGTGAGAAGGACGCCGGCATCGCGGGCTGCTAGTTCAAGGGCCGCGTTATGGATCGGCTTCGTTGCATCAACGCCGGTTCGAAGCGTATGCCACTCGGATCCGGCACGCCGAACTCTAGCGTGAGCTGTCCCCAGCACGGCTCCAGGCAGGACATAATCCGTGTCATACGTATCGTTACGATAACGTAGCGAGGTAATGCCGTCTTGTGTGCACCCAACGACGAAGGGAGAGTCGGCCGCCTTCAACACCATTGCAACCTTGCGCTGCGGCCGATTGGGTGTAGACACCGTAACGCCCCCGAACAACGCGCTAGCCAAGAAGCTACTGCCCAACAGCATCGTACGACGCGTATACGTCCAGACTTTGGACATGCCTTTGGTCTTCGTCATCAACCCTATCGGGGATTGCCCCATCCGGATGATCAAGGCATGCCGTTTCGCGCCGTAAACGTCAACGCGACAAAGCGACAGGCCTGCAATAGCTAGATGCGGAGTGAATTGATCGTCGCCAGAGGGCAAAATGACCTCTAGAAGGCGCTGAAGAAGAACTTGGGACGCTGAAGAAGAATTTGGCAAGGTCAACTAGCCGGCCTTGCGTAGCGCCGGTATTGTTGTGCTTTCATTGAATCTTTGCGTGCGCATGTGAGCTTTCAGCTGTCCATACTGAAGATACTTGCAGGGCAATCGGACGGCCGAGACAGTCTTGAGCTCGTCAAGCAGCACTTGGCCATCTTTAACACAAGCGGGCCCGAGTGGCCGACCTGCATAAAGCGCATCGAAAGCCGCGGGGCCCAACCTCGACATCTTCGGACAAAAACCCCATCCGCCGAGAGGTGGGATACTGGACCCTCACTGAGGAGGGACGGAATTTCCTTGACGCCCTCGAGAAGCTCGATCGATGTGTGACGCAAAGCCAGCCCGAGGCACAGGCCGAGGAGCCAGCAGGCGGTCAGCGACCGCCATTGCCGGCTGCTCCGCCACGACCAATCGCCCGCAGGAACCGTGCTCGGCGAAAACGATTGTGGACGCGTGAGGGGAGCTCAGCGTGAGATGTACCTATCGCGCGGACGTCCTTATTGGTCAGGTACCCCTTCGATGAAATCGCGGACGTTCAGTTTGGAGATATGCAATGGCAATGGGGACTGTGAAGTGGTTCAACGCGGCCAAGGTTACGGCTTCATCCAGCCGGAAGACGGAGGAGCTGACGTCTTCGTTCACATCAGCGCTGTCGAGAAGGTCGGCTACACCAATCTCGCGGAAGGCCTTCGGGTCAGCTATGAGCTGATGGCAGATCGTTCGGGCAAGATGAGCGCCGAAAATCTGCGCATCAGCTGATCGACTTGCCCTGAGGAACCCGCCGGGTTCTTTAGCGTTTTGAAGTCGCTTCTGGCTTGCGGGAAGCATCGACACGGCTTCAGCACATCCCCCGGTGCCGCTGCGGGCGTTTCCTGTCCGACGAACGAACAGCGCTGTCGTCCGCATCTGAGCGCCGTGCAAGGTGCCTATCGGGATCGCATTCTCAAACAGACATTGCAGCGATGGAACGCGACAAATCTCTCGGCTGCTTCAACGCGCGAGCACTGGATCCGCTCGTTCACTTCGTTGGAAGAGCAAAGATCGATCTCACCAAAGCCGCTCAGTCCGCAACATAAGGGATCTCCGACCGCTTGATCATCAAACGCATACGATGCGTGGTCAACAGGGCTTCCACGGCGATCGTTTGCTGTCGCCCCAACGCGGGCCCGATGATGACTTCTTCGATGCCGCAATTATTGGAATGCAGAGCGGCATTGTTGATGACGACTTTGTCTAGTTGACAAGCCCGGTAAGGAACAAGGCTGGCTAGCGAGACACGAGTCTTCAGGCCGGCAGGCCAGGAAACTCCCACCCAAACCAGGCGCCACTCGCGCTCCTTTTGGAAGTGCTGGTTCTTGAGAATGAGAGCTGTCTTCAGCGGCATGCGGCCATCAGGTCCTGACTTGGGCGCGGGGCCCTCCGGCTCATCCGTCCCTTCCACCAGCCGTCCGATGAGCAGCGTCATCGCCCTGTCAGCTCCCGCTCGCTGTTCCTCTGTGTCATAGAGGACCGGCGTGACATCAAAGCCCTGGGCCGCGGCGTTCTGCAAAAGCCAGTCTGGATTGAAGCCGATTGAGAAGCCTTGTCCACGATTGTAGCCTCGCCATTGCGAGAGCAGATCACCTTCAGACGTCAAAGATCCGACGAAGCCATGAACTTCGCTGCTATTTTGACGAAAGAGTGCGACCGTCTCCCAGGCAAGACGATGAGATATCTCTGATCTCGGCGCCACGACGGTCGATTGCGCCGAGCACGATCTTTCAGCCGTGCTGAAACTCCGATGTATCGTTGAGAAGGCGATAGTGTGACGTCCATAGCGAGCGACTGGCCACGATGCCATGGAGACCTGCGGCGGACGTGTAGTGGTACAGAATCATTCGTTTCCTCGATGGCCGAGCGATGGATTTCAAACAAACGCCATACCGGGCCGCTTGCGGTCGGCTTCGACCAGGAGATCGCGAATGTCTCGAACAATGATCTTCATCGAGACTGAACCTCCAGAGAATGGGCGGCGCTGGGCCATGCGCCAGCACGCCGTGACAGGAATGAGCCGATCCACCTCAGTGTCCTCAATTTGTGCCTTGAGGATCCTGATCTCGGCCTTCCCACCGGAGAGAGCACAGCAATCGGGCGATCCCCACTCGGGCCCCGGACCTGGTGGATTGCCGCTCCAATTAAGTCCTTGAGTTCCGTTCCAGTACGCCCCCTGGTCCATTTTCAATCAACATTCAATAGCTGGGGCCTGCAATCCATACTGGCGCACTCGATCTCCCAAGTGCCTTCGGTGTCTCACCGTTCAGATTGAGGCCTTTATCTGCGCAAAAGGACCGGGCGTGCCCCCTCTGACCAAAAGTTGCCCATAGATGCAGGAGGCCCTCGGCGGGCATGCCGAAGGCCTCCTTGGAGGTTAACGTGGATCCATAGAGCTTTTTCTTTTCTCCTTATCGCTGGAGTTTGGCAGAGACTCACCAGTTGCGCTGAGCTCGGAGCAGCAGTGTCAGCGTGCTCTGGTCCTTTAACGCGTAGGTCGCAGCTGGTTTGGCGACAGCCGAAAGCAGCGGTAATGTTACCGTGCTTCCGCTCGTGTATTTTTGGTCGAGCATGGTGTAGGCGAGGTCGGCCGTAAAGGTCAGATTCCTGATCGGGGTCCAGCGCGTGACGAGGCCAACAACCCCGTAATTGAAGTCGGGATTACAGCCAGCCATGCCGCTCGAAAGCGCAAGTCCCGCAACGAACGCACCGCAGATATAGCCCTTGGCAGTGCTTCCATGCCGAACGGCGGCCCACGCGCCATAAACGGCCGTATTCCACTGTGGATCCCAGTTATGGGTGTAGCCACCACGGAAGCCGTAGGTCGTGGTCAACTCCTGACCGGCGCCCGCAATGAACACGGAGTCGGACAGACCGGCCAGGTCGACGCTCTGGTAACCGCTAGCCAGGCCCGTACCGCCGTACATCGCGTAGGTGGTCGCCATTAGGTCGTTGAAGTTGTAGCGGGTCGCACCATTCGTATACGCGGCGGACAAGTTGATTGTGTCACCTATCCCTGTCGGGATGTTTTTGAGTGATAAGGCCAACTGAGCAGCCCAGCCCCATTTGTCGCCTGGATGGCCGGTGGTTTCGTCAACACCGTAATAGGCCGCATGGTTATCATGCGCAGCAAGTGACGCCTGAAAGAGGCCCCAGGCCTGATCGATGCGGGCCATCGCGATAAGGTCAGGCGAGCGCGAAGCGCCGATGTCGTTGGTGCCGTAGGCCCCCGTCGCGAGGCCGGCAGCCGTGGCACCGCTCACGTTCCAGATGTTGGTTGTACCATAAACGACTTGATCCTGGGCCGAGAGCGACGCTGTGATGCCTTGGCCGAAGTCGGCAGTATAGGTCAACTGGTTCACGCCAGTGACCCAGCCGCCGCCACCGGGTAGATCGTCATATTCGTTCGCCGGATAGTTGGTCCAAGGCGCGGAGAACTGCGAGACCGCCTTTCCCACGGTAAAGCCGGCGAACTGGATAAACGCGGAGTAGACGCCGAGCGATCCCTGTGCGATCGCTCCACTGCCCTGTCCTCCGGACACAGCAGCGTTATAGATGGTTGCGCCTCCGCCCTCGCCTGTACCGGCACCGATATAGCCACCCGAGGTCCAGCTGAACACGCCTTGGAAGAAGGTGCGAACCGCGCCGTACTCGGTCGCAGTGCGCGTGTCGATACTCAAGCCCTCCCGCGACCGCCAGGTGTAGGAATTGCTCAGGCGATTTCGAGCTCCCGCAACACCATTAGCTGCGGGGTCAAAGTCGCTGTTGCTGTTCAACACCAAGTCAGCGCGCAGATAACCACCCAGCTTGATGCACGTGTCCGTGCCGGGAATGTAGTAGAAGCCGACGCCATATAGCGCGCAAACCCTCACGTACTCGATCGCTTTGGACTTGGCGGGAAGATCGGCTGCTTGTGCAGCTTCCAACACGAATAAGCTTGCCGCGGAGGTCAGTACAAGCCGTTTGATCGTTTGATGTGGAGAGCTCAAATTTGAGAATGTCATTGCCCGATCCTCTTGGTCAGAACTTGTGCGGGCGAGGCTGTATCGTCGTCACGCAAACCTTCGGTGACAGACATCAAATCGTTCGATGGGACGTTCTGATTTAATGATGGCATTCCAAGAAAACGCGACCGGCTCGAAAAACAGGCGCAATATCGATCGCGGGTCGATGCCGAAAGTGACCCAAGAAACTTCTTTGAGAGCTTGACGGAGTTTTCTCGCTCCTCCTGTTGCGTGTTCGTGATGCAGCACCTCAGCGGATAGAATGTGGGCACACTGCATTTGCAGCTAAACTCTCAGCCGCCTTTGTCGCGTTTGCGCGCCAAGCCGGGGGGGCTTGGTCAGAGCTAAGGTTGCGTTGGCCGCACTATGGGGTCAGCGTGGAGCTTTATTACTGCCGGTCGCGCTGAATGCCAAAGGAACGACCTTGAAGCAGAGTCGATCGTCGATCAGGCGACGCAGAGTGAGCGTCGCAGGTGGCGGTCACCGGAAATCGGCTCACCAAAAACAGGCGGAAAGTCCGTAAAGCTCGACTCTTTCTGCAAGCCGACTTCCGGCCAGTAATGAGCTTGAGGCAGGCAGGTACTCGACCAGCTCGGCAAACGCGACCTTTTGGTCGTTGAGTAGCCAGGTCCACACTCTGGCGTAAACTCAGTCGAACATGCACCCGCGAGACTCGATATGAATTCACGCCCACGAGCACCGATCGTAAGTCGCGCAACAAGCCTAGTGTCCGGGCCGGGTCAACTTCCCGATCGCGCGGCCAGCGCGATCCGTATCCTCTCTCGTTTTCCGACCAGAGAGAGAAGCTCCGCCATCGACTCGGATTCACGATCAGGAATCCAAAGGTCATGCTCGCGCGGAGCGCCTCAGCGCCAGCTGCAGATATTATCCTAGAGCTCATCATCAAGCCCGCATGTAGCAAGACAGCAGACGATGACCTGTTCTGAAGTTTCGCCTTCACGCCCAAAATGATGGTGCGCGTGTACGTCACCGCATGATTAGCTCATGCAGCCAATTGATGATATCGCCACGCTCGCGGACGCTGGCACACAGCTTGATGTCTCGACCAGCAACAGCTCACATGCCCCGCTGGTCCATCAAACCCAGCCGCTCGGGCCTCCCTGCGGATGCTGGCTCCGGGCAACGAAGTGCCCTTCCTTATTCGAATGCGGCGGCCGCGGGATCGGTGCAGCTAGTCGAGAGGCAGGATGTCGCGGGGCTGACGGATCGACAGCAGGGTTCTGGAGGCCTCACGATAATGTCTTGTCGATCCGGTCGCGCAGCCAATCGCCGACGAGCGAAATTGACAAAGTCGTAAGCGAGATGACGAGCGAAGGGAGCACAAGGATCCAGGGAGCACGGGTCAGATAGTCACGACCGTAGCCGACCATATTGCCAAGCGACGTAAGCGGCGGCTGCACTCCAAGTCCAAGAAAGCTAAGACCGCTCTCGAGCAGAATGATGTCCGGAAACGCGAGCGTCATGGTGACGATCAAGGTCGACGCGATGTTCGGCATGATGTGGCGCAGGTAGACGCGCCATGGCCTTGCGCCAAGCTGGCGTACGGCGATCACATAGGCTTGCTCGTTGGCACTCATCGCAAGCGCGCGGGTGACGCGGGCGTAGCGTTCCCATCCGTGCAGACCAATGAGCCCCACGAAGAGGAGCAGAGAGTTGCCGAAGAAGGCAAGCACTGCGAGTGCCAAAACGAGAAACGGCATGCTTGCCTGGAAATCAACACAACCGAGGACGACCTGCTCTACCCAGCCGCGGAAGTGAGCGGCCAAAATGCCAAGCATGATGCCAAGGACGGCGCCGATCAACGTCGCCCCGAAGGCAATAAGTAGGCTGATGCGGATCGATATGGCCAGGCGCGACAGCACGTCCCGGCCGAGCTCATCCGAACCGAAGGGATGCGCGATGGCTCCGCCGAGGCCAAGAGGTGCAGCAAGGCGATGATGAAGGTCGAGGGCTGCATAGTCATAAGGGGCGAGGCGATCAGCAAAGATTGCGACAAGAAGCATGAGGCCTAGCCAGGCAACCGCTATCCCGATCGCGCGGTCGCGCCACCACCACAGCCTGCGCATCCTCGAAGACGGCAGAATTTTTTCTGCGGAAATGCTCGACACTTATCGCCTCCCAGAGCGCAACTCGCGCAAACGTGGATCGAGCATGCCATAGAGCAGATCGATTGTGACATTGGTGGTAATCATGGCGGCGGCCACGACGAGCATGATGCACTGGACGACAGCCAAATCACGACTCGCAACTGAGACGACCAGCAGGCTGCCAATGCCTGGCCACGAAAAAACGCTTTCGACGAGCACCGTTCCCGCGATGAGATTGCCAACCATGAAGCCGACGATGGTCAGCACCGCTATTGCCGCGTTCGGCAGAGCGTGGCCGGTCACGACGCGGGGCCAAGGCACCCCCTTGGCGCTGGCGGCACGAATATAGGGCTGCCCAAGTATCTCGAGCATGGCGCTGCGGCTGAAACGTGCCAAAACGGCCGCGCCCCCCAGACCGAGCGTGATGACAGGCAGCACCAAATGCTGCCAACCGCCGGCGCCGCCCGAGGGGAACCAGGGAAGCTCGACTGCGAAAGCCAGCACGAACACGAGGCCAAGCACGAAAGATGGCACGGTGAAGCCCACGACCGCTACCATCATCACCAATCGATCCGCGATGCTACCTCGTTTGAGAGCGGCGTAGATGCCGGCCGGAATGCCGATCAGCAGATTGAGGATCAGCGCCGGCGCAGTCAGCATCAGCGTGACAGGAATGCGCTCGGCGACGACGGTGATCGCGGGACGCCCATCACGCATCGATTGGCCGAGATCTCCATGAACGACCGCAAAGAGATATCTGGCGTATTGCACCCAGAGTGGCGCATCGAGCCCCCATGCCTTTCGGAAGGCCTCGACCGCTTCCGCCGGGGTTTCCGGCGACAGCAACGCGCGGGCCGGATCGCCAGAGGCGCGCAGCACCACGAATGCGAATGTGACCACAACTCCGATGGTCAGCAACGCGCGCGCCAAGCGGACCGCTATGAAGCGAGCCATCATGCCTCCTTGTTGAGTTCGCCACCGTGATCGCCGATCAGATGGCAGGCGACGCGGCGCCCGTCAGGAGCGGATCTGAGCTCTGGGGCGAACCGCGCGCAAAGTGGAAGCGCTACCGGACAGCGAGGATGGAATGCGCAGCCGCCCGGTCGCGCAGCCGGATCGGGCGGATCTCCTTGCAGGATCGTGCGAGAGCGATGTCTCCCCGGCCTGGGCACCGCGGAAACGAGCGCCCGCGAGTAAGGATGCAAAGGATCCAGAAGAACCGCCTCAGAGGCGCCTTCCTCGACGATGGCGCCGAGATACATCACAGCAACCCGATCGCTGATCAGCCGGACTACCCGCAAATCATGGCTGATGAAGATCATCGCCATGTGCCGCCGCTCCTGCAGGTCGCGTAGAAGATTGATCACTTGCGCCTGGATCGAGACGTCGAGCGCCGATACTGGCTCGTCGCAGACAATAAGATCTGGATCGGTCGCAAGCGCACGAGCCAGGACGGCACGCTGGCGCTGGCCGCCTGAAAGCTCGTGCGGATAGCGCCTGAGGTGATCGGTCCTGAGCCCCACATCCGCGAGAAGCGCATTGACCCGCCCGTCTCGTTCCGACTTGCTGCCAAGCCGATGAATTTCCAGCGGCTCGGCCATTTGCGCGCCAATCGTCAGACGGGGATCGAGCGCAGCTAGCGGATCCTGAAACACCATTTGGATTCGCATCCTGAGCCGGCGCCATCGAATATCGCCCATAGCAGGCAAAGCTTCTCCGCCGAAGGTCACCGTGCCGGCATCCGGTCGGTCCAGGCCGATCAGGAGCCGGCCCGTAGTGGACTTACCGCAGCCCGATTCGCCAACCAGTCCGAGCGTTTCGCCGCGAGCCAGCCGCAGAGAGAGCCCATTGACCGCGTGGACCATCGCTGGACGGTGGAAAAGGCCCTGTCGCAAGCGATAACGGCGGACAAGCCCATCGGCTTGGAGGATCGGCGGAGCACTCGCGGTCATGCAGCCGCGACCTCGCCCGCGGGCGGTTCGCTCGTGACATGCAAGCAGGCAGCCCTGTGTCTGATGTCGCCATCGAGCGAGGCGAGCTCAATCGCCCATTCACTGCAGCGTCCGATCCGACGATCGCAACGAGGGGCGAAAGGACAGCCTGGCGGCAATTCGGCTGCGTTTGGCACGACACCCGGAATGGCGAAGAGGCGTTGCCGCGGCGCATCCAGACTTGGAAGAGCCGCAAGAAGACCTCTCGTATATGGATGAGCAGGTTGGTCAAACAGACGGTAGGCCGGCAATTCTTCGACAATGTGCCCCCCGTAAAGGACCATGACGCGTTCACAGACCTCGCTGACGACGCCAAGATCATGCGAGATCAGGACCAGCGCCATGCCTGTCTCGCGCTGGATCTGCCGCAGAAGCTCAAGGATCTGCGCTTGAATAGTGACATCCAAGGCGGTGGTAGGTTCGTCAGCGATCAAGATGTCGGGCTGCCCTGCGAGAGCCATGGCGATCATGACGCGCTGGTTCTGCCCGCCGGATAATTCGTGGGGATAGGCGCCAAGGCGGCGCGCTGCATCGGGGATGCCGACCTGGTCGAGTAGACGTCGCGCTTCGGCAAGCGCCGTGCGGCGGTCCGTGCCGCGATGGAGGCGCAGGGCTTCAGAGATCTGATCGCCCACCGTGCGCACAGGATTAAGCGCGCTCGCCGGGTCCTGGAAGATCATGGCGATCTGCCTGCCGCGCACCTTGTCGAGGCGAGAGGCTGGCGCATGGAGCAGCTCCTCTCCGGCCAGGCGTACGCTGCCCGTTATTTTTGCGCGCTGCGTCAGCAGTCCGAGCGCAGCAAGCCATGTCACGGACTTGCCACAGCCGCTTTCGCCGACCATGCCCAGCGACTCGCCACGCTGTAGAGTGAGATCGATTCCGCGCAGCGTCGGCACACCGTCGAACGCCACACGCAAACCTGCGATCTGAAGAAGCGCCTCCATGCGAGGTCCCTGCCCTTCCCGCATCATAGGGATCGCATCAGGTCGGTTGGAACGGCGCCCTTGCCGTGGCAGGAGAGAAACGATGCTACAGCGGCATCCTCAGGTCGCAACTCCGCCGACATTCGGCGATCAGCGGCAAGCGTGCCTACCCAGCGGGACAATTGCGCGACAGGTGCGCGCGCGGGCCTGGAACTGCTGGCATCGACAACGTCTGCAAAGGAGCACGAATGCTCACCAAATGAGATCGTACCATGCGCCTCGGAATGGTCGATGTTCGTGCAGCTTTCAAACATGGGCCGGGCACCCCCAACAGACTTGACCTCGCATCCGATCTCAAGGCGCTCCGTCACTTGCCGGCGCGCGGTCAGATCGTCGGCGCAGTTCGGAGCCAGGCTTTGATGAATGCGGCGCAGCGTCCGCGCCTCCCAGGCGGCGCGGCTGTCGTCCCGTCGGATCGTGCGCGAGACTTTGAACAGGATTGCGAGATCGCCAGCGGCAAGGTTGTCGTCAAACCAGGTCATCGCCAAGACCCTCTGGCCAAGGGCCAGCTCCAAGGGGGGACTGCTATCGCACAATGGTCGATTTAAGGTGTGCGTCATCGCGATCAGGTCCGGATCAGAGCTCTGTTGAACGGGCCGAAATTGAGGTCGAGCGTTAGCCCCGGCAGCCACGGCACGTCGCGACGCTTGCCATAAAACTGGCCCGACACGTGCAGGATCACGCAAGGCGGGTCGATCTCGTTGATGATCTCGAGCATGCGACGGATGATCGGCCCGCGCTGTTCGCCCTGGACGGTGTCCTGGAGCTTTGCGCCGAGCGCGAAATATTCCTCATTCCTCCAGATTCCAATTGACTTTGGCAGGGTGCCGCTCGGACCGTATTCACGCCAGGGATGGCCGAGATGATCCAGAAAGAGTGCCGTATTGGACGTATCAAAGATGGCACGCACCGGCTGGCGCTGAATTTGCGCGAAGTTTTCCATCATCTGAAGTTTGACGTTCAGGCCAACCGCACGCCACATCTCGATCATGGTCTGCGCGCCAGAGACCTGATTGGGGTAGTAGTTGTTGAGCAGACGATAGGTGATCTGCTCTCCCTTGTAGCCCGCTTCGGCCAGCAGCTCCTTGGCTTTGTCGGGATCATAGGCAAGCGAGGGGAACTCGTGGATGTAGCCTTCGCCGTAGCTCGGCAACTGGTAACCGTTCGGAATCGGGAGCCGGTCCTCCCACAAGCTCCGCACGATCAGCTTGCGGTCGAGCGCAAGGCTCATCGCACGGCGAACACGCGCATCCTTCAGAAGGGAATCGGTCTGATCAAAGACGAGCGAGCGGATATTCTGCACGGCACCACCCACGACCTCAAGATCAGCACGCTTCTGGATGCCCGCAAACTGGTCCGGCGGAATGTCAGTGGCAATGTCGAGCTCGCTGGCGAGCAGGCCGTTCACGCGCGCGGAAAGTTCGGGAATGATGCGGTATTCGATGCCATCGAACGGCGGCCGCCCGCCCCAATACGCATCGTGGGCGGTCAACGAGACACGAATATCCAGCTTGTGATCGACGAGCTTGTAGGGACCGCTTCCGACAGGGGCTGTGGTCCAGCGCTCCCACGAGCCCGCCGCCACGAAGGCGCGCTGACTGACGATCTCCGATCCCCAAGCAGCCAGACGCTGCTCGAGGAGCGCGTCACCGCCCTTTGCATGCACAATGACGGTGTAAGGATCGACAATTTCGACCTTCTCGAGCCGATCAAGCGACTGAAGCGCCTCGGACATTCCGCTGCGTCCGGGTCCCAGCAGGTGGTCAAGGCCAAGGCTAAAGGCAACATCTTCGGCGGTCAAAGGGGTTCCGTCGTGGAAAGCCACTCCCTTGCGCAAGAACAGCCGCAACGACTGCGCATTGATCCGCTCCCAACGCTCAGCCAAGCTGGGCCGTAGCGTCATGTCGTGGGCGTGGTCGAAGGTGATCAGCGTATCGAAAAGCTGCGGCATGATCCGGCGAATGGCAGTATCGGTCGCGATGACTGGATCGAAGGATCGCGGAAATCCAGACATGCCGACCCGAAGGCGCCGACGCATCAATGTCTTAGGCTCGCCCTCCGCAGCGCCGGCGCCTGTGCTGGCTAACACGCTTGCGGCAACGGCGCCTGCGATGGCTTGCCGTCGCGTCAGATCAATACGGGTCATCACCGCCTCCGGTTCACTTCCATTGATACGAATGTCACGACCGTGAATTCTTAAGATTGGCACGGACTTTGGCGGACCACCGAAATTGGGCGCTTGTGTCATTCAGGCATATTCGCGATTGTGCGCGACCTTAAAAACCTGAACTGCTACGGCAGCATGACGTTCATCGAATAAGTCGATGTAAGCTTGCGAACATGCGATGGTCGGCGCTCCTGGCGCAGGCTGATGAAGAGGAAGAGCTGAGACGCAAAGCACTGCGCGAGCGCCCAACAGAGCCGCACGAAGAAGCGATACAGTTATCGTAATCTTCGATGATTTTATCCAAGGCCGCGATCACCTGGTTACTTTGGTCGTCCGCGTTCGGATAGATTCCCATGAAACTGGTCATTCGAACTCGTAGGATATTGTGTCTTGTCTCTCGTTTCAGAACGGCTCAAGGTCGTCCGTCCCTCTCAAACCAACGTCATGATGGCTCGCGCCGCCGAGCTGCGCGATCAGGGCGCCGATGTGATTACACTCAGCCAGGGCGAGCCGGATTTCGACACGCCGTCCGCTATCTGTGAAGCTGGCATCCGGGCAATCCGCGACGGGCAGACGAAATACACGGCGGTCGCCGGAATCAAGCCACTGCGGGAAGCGATTCGCGAGAGCCTGCGTCGCGATCATGGGCTCGTCTACGGTATTGACCAGATCACGGTGGGCTGCGGCGCCAAGCAGGTTGTGTCAACGCACTATTCGCCAGCCTCGATCCGGTCGACGAGGTTGTGATCCCGACGCCGTGCTGGGTCTCCTATCCCGACATGGTGGCCCTGGCCGGCGGCAAGCCGGTGCTCGTCGCCTGCGACGAACTCCATGGCTTCAAGCTGCGCTCCGAGGCGTTGGAGAAGGCGATCACGCCGCGCACCAAATGGTTGATGTTGAATTCGCCATGCAATCCGACCGGTGCGGTCCACAGCCGAAGTGATTTGCTCGCGCTTGCCGCGGTGTTGCGCGAGCATGCCCAAGTGCACGTGCTATCCGACGACATCTATGAAAAGCTCACCTATGACCCCGACTTCGCAACGATGGCCGCAGTCGCGCCGGACCTCTACGAGCGCACCTTAACGGTCAACGGCGTATCCAAGGCAGACGCAATGACGGGCTGGCGCGTCGGTTACGGTGCAGGACCTCTGGCGCTGATCAAGGCCATGAATCTCATCCAGGGCCAGACCTCCTCGCACACCAGCTCGATTTCTCAATATGCCGCGCTCGAGGCACTGTCAGGGAGCCGGGACCATATCAAAGAGTTCGCGCGCGCGTTTTTGGGGCGCCGCGACCTTGTCGTCGCCAAGCTGAATCAGGCCAAGGGGCTTGCTTGCCGTGTGCCGGACGGCGCTTTTTATGTTTTCCCCTCCTGCGCGGGTGTCATCGGCAAGCGCACGCCGGACGGCAAGGTGATCGAAAGCGACACCGATTTTGCCACGTATTTGCTTGATGCTTTCGCCGTGGCTGTCGTGCCGGGCAGCGGCTTCATGGCATCGCCCTATATCCGGATTTCCTATGCTTCCTCGCTCGAGGAGCTCACCCGGGCTTGCGACCGTATCATTGCCGCCTGCGCGACCCTGTCCTGAAAGATCTTCTGATGTCCCCCAAAAGCCTGCGCGCCCGCATGGCCGAGACTGGCCTGGTCCACATCATGGCCGCCCACAGCCCGTTTTCAGCGATTCTCGCGGAAGAAGCCGGATTTGACGGACTGTGGGCGTCCGGCTTCGAGCTGTCAGCGCTTTATGGGCTGCCGGATATGAGCCTGATTTCGATGACACAGCATCTGGACATGCTGCGGGCGATCGCCGGACGCACGAGGCTGCCGATCGTCGCAGATATCGATACGGGCTATGGCAATGTGATCAACGTCATCCACGCTATCACGGAATATGAACGGGCCGGCGCCAGCGCCGTTGTCATCGAGGACAAGACTTTTCCAAAAGTGACGAGCCTTGTTGCCGACGGCCGCCAGGACCTGTTGCGCATTGAAGAGTTCCAGGGAAAAATTGAGGCTGCCATCACGGCAAGATCGGATCCGGATTTCCTCGTCATCGCCCGCACCGAAGCTTTGATCGCTAGCCTCGGCGAAGCGGAGGCCCTGCATCGGGCGCACGCTTATGCGGAGGCTGGCGCGGACATGATCCTGATCCATTCAAAAAGGAAGACCCCTTGCGAAATCGAAAGCTTTTCGCGCGCCTGGACCGGATCGGTTCCGCTGGTGATCGTACCAAACGCCTACCCTGACCTCGACGCCAAGCGGGTCAAAGCGCTGGGCAATGTTTGCATGATGATCTATGGCAATTACGGCATCCGTGCCGCTGCAACCGCCATGCAGGAGACTTTCCGCCGGATCATCGCAGACGGCGGCGTCCAGAACGTCAAGGATATTGTGCCGGTAGATGAGATTTTCAGGATCCAGAATATGCACGAGGCTAAGGCGGCTGAAGCTCGCTTCCTTCGCTGAACGCTCCGATTGATACCTACTGTCGAGATTTTTGCGACGGCACTCAGCAGCGAGCCCTGCCCGGGCGCAATCCTGACGCTGTTGAGAGCTAGCGGGCCTGTCATCTCAACAGCCCTCGATGTCGATTGCGACATCAGCGCTGTCACCCCTGCTGACAGGATCCACCTCCTAAAAAGACGTCGAAAGCAATCGAAGTTCGCGAGCCAGACGCACGAACCGTACCGAGAAGGCGGGTTTTGTGCGTGAGATGTCGTTTATACGCGGTAATCCGGCTATATGCATCGAATAATGTGAAGGAGCATTCATTCTTGGCAATGGGGCCGCCGCGACAATCAGCGGACAATCCAGAAGCTACCGGAGCAGAAGATGGCTGCCGAACATGATGACGTGCCTCTCAATGCTATCCGGGCGTTTGTGACCATTGCGCGCGAGGGAAGCGTAACGCGTGCAGCGAGCTCATTGGGAACGACACAGAGCTCGGTCAGTCGTTATTTGGCTGTGTTACAAGACTACTTTGGTACGGATCTTGTACAACGGCGAGGCCGGCGGAGCGAATTGACAGAATTCGGTAGGCTCTTCGCGAACGCCGTTGCCGAATCGCTCGACACTGTGTGTTTCACCGCGAAGAGAATGCGGCGTAGAAGCCGAACGGACGCCAATCGCATTGTGGTCCGCACGTCTCTTTCCACTTTCGCATACTCCTTTCTGATTCCAAATCTCCAGGCGTTCTCTGCAGAGATGGGCGGCGTAGTCGTCGACGTGATCAGTTCATTGTCTCCGCCGAGATCCTCCGACAATTTCGACATCTTGCTTACTCGCGATCTTTGTGTCGTTGAACCGGCCGACGATTGGGCAATCCACAATGAGACGCTCGTATGCGTAGGCTCGCCAAATCATGTCATGGGACAAACGCTTGCAACTGCCCGTTCGATGCCAATTCTGAACATCACATCGCGCCCCGACATACTGCCCACATGGCTCAGGGCCATGAACCTGACCGCAAAGGACATCAAGTCGGGGGCGCGATACGATCATCATTACCTTGCTTTGCCGGCCGTCATGACCGGCAAATGCCTGCTGGTAGCGCCTGAAATTATCGTCAGCGATCTCGTGCGCACGGGGGCGCTCCATGTGATACCGGGATCGCGTACTCAAAGCGGCATGCAGTATCGGGCCTATGCGGTGGACCGAAGTGACAATCCCGAAGTCGCTCGAGCCTTTTGCCGATGGGTCGCTCGGCTCTGTAAAAAGGCCGCAATTCCGGAAGCCGCCTGACCGCGTATTCGATGATAGCAGAAGCTCGATGGACGCTTTGAATAATGCTAGCGCGTTCATTTGCACATGCAGACCGTTGCGGTCGAAGCGAGGCTTGTGTTTTGGCGAGTACCGGCCAACCCGCAGTCCAGAACGCTAACCGCGCCCCGCCAGAACCCTTTCCGCCTTCAAACCGGCCGGCTACAATCGTCTTGTGAGATACCCGGACCCGCACCATCAACCAAAACTCAGGATCCCTCGCCCTTTGTCTTTGCGGTTACGGCGGAGCAATGCGCGATAGCCGCCTCTCACGAGAGGCAGTCCCGTCTGGACTAGGCGAATGGTCCGACTGCAGAGATGGTCCGTTTTCCAGCCGCGATCGGGAATACGATGCTTACCGAACAGGCCTTGCGCGATCCCCACGATAGCTATTTCCTTCTAGCGCCCCATCGCCTGCACGCAAGACGATGTGCCGATCACAAGATTTGCAGCGCCAGAGGAGGTGGTCCAAGGGGCCGCCGTTCGAGCGCCCGCCAAAGTCGATGGGCTGCCCGCAAACGAACCACGAAATTCCGATCGAGCGGCAGGTCGACAGCAACCGATGAGGCGCCCGATGGAAGTTCGCTTAGCCAAAAGGATCATGCTTCGCTCCTCCCAGCGCCACGGTGGCATGCCATCCATCCGGCGCGCAACGAAGCTCGCTGCCCGCTCGCTTGCTGAGAGCCAGATCGTACCGTTTGGACGCCGCCTGGCGGACAAGGCGCGCACGGACAGCACGGTCGACAGCACTTCAGGCGCCCAGAAAATGGCTTGTTGGTCGAACCTCTTTTGCGGATCAGCTGCGAAAAGACAGCCCCCACTGCTGTCGGAAGTGGTCCGCCATCGCGCTGGATCGTTCGCTGGCGGCCAGGGCCATATAGTCCCTCTGGTACCCGCAATTGCGGCGCAGCCACTCCCAAGCTATGTCCGCAGCTTCTGCTTTCTTGGCGGCAGGAAAGGCTTCCTCTGTTTTCCAGCCTGCATCCGGCATCGTACTACTTTCCCCCTATGCTTTTATCGCGTGCAAGGAATTGCAGCCCGAGAATTATGACTGTTCCTGGTTGTGCAGATCCGAATGTTCGCTGTTAATGCAGTTTCGCGATGGGACCATCTAGGTTAGCGTTTTCTTGGTTTGAATCATATCAGGCGGCCTCGGCGAGTTTGTAGGACCAGGTATGGACGACGGGATGGCGATTGACGTCGTCGATTCCGGCCATGATGCGCTCTTTGAGTTCGTG
>Ga0209489_100398_pt1 | contig 78635 bp, 33 predicted proteins | sample SiratrowhiteBW_FD_187527 | JGI IMG/M metagenome (GOLD analysis project Ga0209489, IMG submission 187527) | Root nodule microbial communities of legume samples collected from California, USA - Siratro white BW (SPAdes) (version 2) | ecosystem: Host-associated > Plants > Roots > Nodule | place...
TCCTTGTGTATTGGTTTATTTTCATAGGTTCATTGTAGCTTCCATAATATTCCTTTTTTTTTTTGTTGTTTTTTTTTCAATAAATTTCATGTCAAGCTTGAACTTTATAATTTGTAATTTCTAATCTACATGTGTATTTAATTAATTAATTTCTTTATTATTTTCTCCTTCGAAAAAGTATTATTGCAAGTGAATTTTTATATTAAAATTTATCCCATCTACTTGTCACCAAGATGTTTTACATTCAATTCACATAAAATTTTACCCAAACTCTATTCTTCTAAAAATTATGACATTATTTATAAATAACAAAATTCAAAATTATAGTAAAAACAAAATTAAATTGATGTGCAATAACAACCATAAACATTCAAAAGCAATAAAATTTTAGTGTAATAATACAAATAAATGTAACCAAACCCTCTTACACTATCTAAATAAATACAGTTTAGACATTAGAAAAACACAGGTCAACAAAATCAACATTTACACAAAAACAAAAACCACATGTAAACATTGTTAAATGGTATTGGGTGGGATGCAATCAACATTTACACAAAAACAAAAACCACATGTAAACATTGTTAAATGGTATTGGGTGGGATGCACCATGTGAACCAATGGTCCACGTATCAGATATTAAACTGATAAGAACAGATACTACACTTGATCTTAACCAAAAGGCCGAGAAAGGTATGATTTGTAACATGGAAGTATTCAGCTTTTATACTCTACGTTCTATCTTCTTGACAGAGAGCTGACAAATGTGGAACTTTATCAGTCGAAAAAGATGTTTCATGAATGTGAAAGTATAAAAATAAAAATAATTTTAAACTTCCATAAACTTTTAAGTTTGATTTTGAATGCCTCAAAACTGGTAGGAGAAAGCTTTAGTCCAACAAATCAGCCACACAAATTCTCACAAACAATTCAGTTATGCTAATTATTTGTAACAGTGTCATTTAATATAAAAGTCAAAGAAATGAAAATGACAACAATCCTGTTTTATCAGAGTTCACACGAATATGATGATGAACTGTAGAAATATATTGAACCTCATGCAAGTTGTTTGATATGTTTGGTTTAATTTCAAAATAATGAATAGTCAGCTATTTGTAAATAGAGGAGAAAAAAGAACTTATTGATTCTACCTTCTCACATTATTCCTAGGAGAATCCCAATTTGGCCAACCAATCATCATATTGATCCCTTGGATAAGGTGAGCAAACTTGTGTCAATGGTAAAAGTTTCCATTAATAAAGTACATGACAACTTATAGTACTTCTGAAATGTGTAATATCAATGGTTACAAAAAAATTGACTTTCTATGAGAGATTTTCACACAAAAAAAGATTATCCAAGCAACAGGCTTGATTCATATTAAGTTTTATTCTCTTCTGGTAAAAGTTCATCTAAATAAGATGATGAGATTTTAACAGAAAAAAAGTCCTCCACTCTAAGAACCAAGAGCCAAGAGACCTATGCCTTCACTGAGGTTCATATTGCAGTCCAACATATTGCAGACACAGTCCAACCCAGAAAATCTCAATGTTGTTCTGTGACATTAATGCTCCCACTTTGTTCACAAGCTGGAGTAACTCAATTCAGCAATCTAACATCTTGTCAGTGAAGTTATAAAAGACATTGTTGTTTCATTTTCTATGGGAAAAATAGAATAACTGGATTACTTTGGGAAAGACAAAAGATTCTAATTTTTACTCTACTATCTGGTATAAAGATTAAATGTTTGAAACTGTTAAAATCTTGTATTGTGATCATTCTCTGTAAATTTCTAGTATTCACTAAATGTTCATTTCATAATAAGATGAATATTTCTTTTACCACTAAAGAATTACAAACAGAAATATTTATAATCTCAATAATATTGAATTTGAAACTGAACTTTCATGATGTTTTCATGTTGACTTTTTACTTAGTATCACTCAGATTAATTCTTAATTTGAAATTGTTGTGCCCAAATTTTGTAACTTGCCTAAATTTTGTAACTTAATTTTCTTAATTTGAAATTGTTGTGCCCAAATTTTGTAACTTGCCTAAATTTTGTAACTTAATTTTCTGGGGAGTGGTAAACATCCTTTCATTGTTTTTCAGTCTTGTGTAAAACACTTTGTACACTTATCACAAATTAAATGGATAGATATAAAAGAAAAATATAATAAATACCAAAAATATAAGTATCATAAGATAACTCATACCACCAAAAACAATACAAGAAGAAAAGAGAAAATTGAACTGTTTTGATGAGAGGAAAAGGGAAAATTGAACTGTTTTGATGAGATGCACCAGGCTCTTGCAGCAGTGCAAGACAAGAGCAATGCTGAGAGCCACAGAAAGGTATGCTTAAAACAGTACAAGTCTTGAGGTTTTATTTTCTGAGCTCCAGTTGCTTGTCAGAGTTCTGACTAATGTGGGACATGGTACATGTCATTATATTATATGTGACAAATAAGACTACAAGAGTGTGCTTGTTCACTGTGTTGTTGATTGTTAAAACACACTGATTCCTTGGAGAAATAACTTGTTTCGATATATTATTAGGTATGATGCTATATTTTCAGTTCACCCTAAGTTCATACAAAGTACCTCAAGGATGAAATGTTTGACTCAAGTTCTAAGAGAAGAGATGGAATCCAAATTGCTTGTTAAACCTAACCCATCTAAAAAAGGCTTATTATATGGAGCATCGTATTAATTAATTGTAATGATCCTTTTGTAATTCCAACTGGCTTTTTTTGGAAGTTGATCCCTCACAAATAAACAAAGGTAATATTAAATTAAGTTTTCACCTGAGATTGTTGTAAGGATTGAGAAATATTAAATTAAGTTTTCTTTTAAGATTTTCTTTTTAAATTAGGATGGATCAAGGATATTTTGTACTTAAGATGGATCTAAGATATTTTGTATCTTGGATGGATCTCTTAGTTCAGGGTCACAAGGATGTGTTTAAATAATTGATCAGAGTTTTTATATATAGATTAAGTTTTTTCTAGAAACTCTAAGACTCTTACTTGCTCTTTAATTGATTAAACAAGTAAGGAAAACTAATTTTATCTTTCAATAGTATCTTAAGTTAGATTATCTAGATGTGAAAATGACATAGTTACGTGCTCTATTTTCTTTTACAGGATTGTATAGTTACGTGCTCTATTTTCTTTTACAGGATTGTTGTGTTGTTGTGAGAAATAACATATTATTTTGAACTAGTAGATACTAAGAAATTGTTGACTTCAAAACTAATGGAACATGTTTATATAGTTGGCTGTGAAGGTTAAAGTATAATTTAACTAATTGATGAAATGGTAATTATCCTTAACAGTATATGTGTATAAATTGATTTAGGACTAATTTAAGAAAATGACGATTTTCTCTGAGTAAGATAGTATAACTTTGAATTTGGAATAAGTGATTCAAACTGGAGTAATAAGTTTCCAAAAGTAGAAAATACTCTGAAAAGACCAGTTTGACTCACTTAGTCTTACGGGCTTAGTCCCTGGGTGAGCCTAGCTCTCGTTGGGGAAACCTAGTTCTCGTTGGGTGAACTTAGCTCTCACACGACGAAATTGTTTTATTTAAAAATTGAAGTTTTAGTTGTTGGGAAAGCATCAAAATGAAAATTCTCTGGTTTGATCTATTGACAAAGTGTTTTTATAAAAAAATACTAGGTGAACATTTTGTTCGTTGGGCGACCAAAAGTAATTGGTTGCCCAAATGCCTTTAGCTATGGGAGGTGAATGCTAGCTGGTGAACTGTAACTACTCAATTTACTGGATAAGAGAATGCTTTTGTAACTTTGATAAAACATGTTTTTAAACATCTCTAACTGTTAAAATAGATTTATCTTTCACTCTATGTTACTTTTTATTAATATATTGTATTTATTAATATATTGTATTTGAATGATATTAGATTAATAAATTTCAATTAATTAGTATTTTAACTGAATTGGAAGTATACGTATAAATGCAAAATATTGATAGTTTGGTTATGATATAACATATATGTTATGATGTAAACATAGTTATTCCCATAGAAGGAATCTAAGTTTTAGTTTATCAATTTTTTCTACTTTATTAACTGGAATCTAAGTTTTAGTTTATCAATTTTTTCTACTTCTTTATCAACTCTCAGTCAATTTTCCGCATATGAAGATAAGCATCCAACAACTTTTAAAATGTTTAAAATGATGATATAATTGTTGGAGTTGAGTAGGGACTATATTTAAACTTTAACTTTTTAAAAGATGTAAAAGAGTAACTTTAACTTCCTTTATTTTTAATCAGAATAACTTTAACCTAATCTTTTGAAGCCAGATTTTATGAAATAACATATATTGAAGGTTAAAGTAATGACAAAGTTGGATTTCATTACATTCACAAAATGCCTATTTGCATTGTCATTTCATAATTATATTGAATTTGAAACTAAACTTGATGTTACCACAACCAACATCATTAAGAGAACTAATACCAAAATAGTTTTGAACTGGCTTGGATGAGATGCACCAGGCTCTTGCAGTAGTGCAAAACAAGAGCGATGCTTTGAGAGCCTCAGTAGCAAGCCACTGCAGTTGACCCTCTCTCTCAAAAAATTAATTTAATATCGTGTGGACCATTGGTTCACATATCAGATATTAAACTGATAAGAACAGATACTACACTTGATCTTAGCCAAAAGGCCGAGAAAGGTATGCTTATAACAGTGCAAGTCTTAGAGTTTTTATTTTCTGAGCTCAAGTTTCCCCTCAGAGTACTATCTAATGTGGGACATTGGATATGTATAAAACACTGAAACTTACAACTGAGTTCAAACATACTCAATCTTCGCAAAAAGTTACTTGTTTGAATATAATGAATATCGCAAAAATTACTTGTTTGAATATAATGAATAGAGGTGCCAACTGATACAATGGAAATAGATAAGGTTCATTCTTCTCACCTAAGATCTTATAAGATATTAACTTTTATATATTTATAATTTATTTTAAATAATCCTTCATAAAAAATAATATGTCTATTCCTCCTACCCTTTAGGTTTTGTAAAAGATATCACATGTATACTATAAGACTAATTACTTAGGCAATAGCAGGTATAACAAATACAAATGTATAGCAACCTAAACTACTGAGTCATAAGAGGTGAAATTTGGAAAGAGACCAACCACCAACACGCTAGCCATCTTAAAGTTTACTAAAGATCACCAAACAAGCATCCAAAAAGAAAATATGACCACAAGCCAAACTTAAAGGACGCATGTCATCACCCTAACAAAATATTGAAATGATTTTTTTTCTCTAGATGACACATGTAGCTAAATTTGTAGAGCTTAACGCTTAACCTGCAATCACACCGGTTAGGTAGGTAGCAGCAGCTAGATGAAAAGTATAAGACCACACACACATATCATTCCTTTTGAAGCATATTTCTTTTGATTTTAGTCCATGCCTCAAAGAGGCATGCAATCAAATTCTATTTTGGATATGAGAATCTTGTTAATGGATGATTTGTAGATAAGTTTGTAAATGCTGTTATAGCATTAAGGCAGGTGTTTTATAACCTTGATAATTTTCTAAAACTGAACTTACATAGACATAGAAAGTAAAGAAAGAAAATGACTTGCAATAACTTGTAGTATTCAATAATGGGTGTTAATGAATAAGTTATTGGTTTATATGTTCAAGAGGAATACTGAGTTCATGGTGTGGTGTAGTTCACAGTATAAACTCCTAACAGAAAGAATGGTTACCTGCGCTTAATCTGATAAAAGATTTAGGTATGCTGTTTTAGTACATAATGTAGATTGTAGAATCCTGGCACTTGCAATAGCCTATAGATCTTAAACCTCTTGGTCCTTTTGCCCCTTCAAATTTTATTTTATTATCATAGTCCTTTATCCTTTTATTTTGGTCCTGTAGGATGATCCACTTTTTTCTTGTTTGCAGTTACTACTTTGCTTCATCATACAAATGGGAAAAGTTAGCAGAAGCTCCAGAGCTGGTTTGCCTGGCAAGCCTGATCTCTAGCAATACTAAATGAGGATCTGAAAAGAAAAAGGGTAAACCTTTGTAATTGAATGCACATGTACTGTTGTTGTTGTGGATGCATAATCACTGAAGTCATTTTGAAGCTTTGACTTTACTCTCATAAAAACTGCAAGTTTTCTGTTAATAGAAGTATATATAAACTTTGTTATTGGCTTATTGCTTCCTAAGTGGCCCTTTAATTAATCTTAGAATTTTTAATGTTCAATAATAGTAGTATTGATGTACTTAGTGGCTGAGCAAGGAGTTTGAAGGGAATTTATTGATGCCTATAAACCAATGTGTTTGTGAACTGAAGTCAAGTATATAGAAATGGTTAAAAGTGTATAGGCATACAGGTAGTTAGATTTCAACTCTAGTTTTGTATTTGATGGGCCTGAAGTTGTGTCCAATTTGAGTCCAACATTTCTGTGCCATATTTTTTTATTGGATGGGTTCTTAACTTTTTAGTTTGATAGTTATTTATGTTGTGATATAAAGTACTTACCTTTTGCCAAAAAGCTCTTACCTTTAGACCAGTAGTCATGTACTAGAGTGTGTGAAGGGTATCCTAGGTCAGTCTTTGATGAATGAGTAACGAGGGGAATAAGATTTCTACATTTGTAACACAGATTGTGAGAATATATTGAATAATAAAAAGAATTTAATGTCCTCACAAAAACATTTCTTGATGAATCTGATTTCTATTCAATTCAGCTTATTAAAAAAGATTTTGACAAAAAAAAAAAAAAAGAATAGTAGGCCACAAGCTGTAGTGATTCAGCTCAGCAATCTGATAGCTTGTCAGGAAACTCATAAAGACATTGTTGTTTCATTCTTTTTGAGATGTGCAATATAACTAGCACAAAGTTTGCAGTGTAGGACTCAGTTTTAAAAGGCTTTTGTCTTTTTTCATTTTGTATGAAATATAGAATAATTGGATGAATTTGAGGAAGACGAGAGAGATCCTAATTTGTACTTTGTCATCTGATATATAGTGATGATTAAATGTTTGAAACAGGTGAAATCTTGTATATGTTAATTTGTACTTTGTCATCTGGTATATAGTGATTCACAAAATATTCTCTATTGTGTTATTATAAGATGGATTTTTCTGATACTATTAAGAATTACAGAGAAACATTCATAATCTCAATGATTTTGAAAGTTAAAAATAATCTCTATGTTCGACATTTTGGCATGCACCATAGGTATTAGAGAACTCTTACCACAACAAAATTAAATTGAATTTTTAAATCAGGATAAAAAAAAAGTAAAAGCTTGACACAATAAATAAAAAGTTGAACTGATCCAGATGGGATGCACCATGCCCTTGCAGTAGTGTAAAGCATAGTGGATGCTTGAGAACCTCAGTTGCAGTAGTGTAAAGCATAGTGGATGCCTGAGAACCTCAGTAGCAAGCTACTGCAGATGGCCTCTCCCTTAAAAAATTAATTTAATATCATGTGAATCAATGATCCACATATCAGATATTAAACTGATAAGAACAGATACTACACTTGATCTTAGCCAAAAGGCCGAGAAAGGTATGCTTTAAACAGTGCAAATGTTAGATTTTTATAGTGTGAGCTTCAGCTATTGTCGAAATTCTGACTAATGTGGGACGTGGACAGGTTAAAACACTGGAACTGATAACTGAGTTCAAACACTGAAACTTATAACAGAGAAATAGGTTGTATGAATATATTATTAGGCACCATGGTTTTTTCCATACATAAACTCTGTCACAAAGTAACTGAAATGTTTGACTCAAGTTCTAAATTTGAATCAAAGTTACTTCTCCAACATAACCCACTTATAAAAGGCTAATTATTTTAGTTGTGTTATTCAAATTTTAGAAAAAACTAATTATTTTACACAAAGCATATTATATGGAACATGATATTTATTGTAATGATCCTTTTGTAATTGCCACTGGCTTTTGGAAGTTTTGTTAAGAAAGTTTTTTTCTTAGTTTATTATTTTTGTTTATTTGTTTTTTTTATGTGTGACATCTATGTTAAACTTTTTATTTAAAAAAAATAAATATATTCATATATTTAATAATTAACTAATTAAAAATAAATTATTTTTACATGATGAAAACAACTGAGTTATTTTACTATAACAATGTCAATTAAAAAAATTAAAACAAGATAGATAATTGAACATTAACAAAAAATAATAAAAATAAAATCGTGCCTTTTTCCATAAAAGAGAAAGACGGAATAATATAGAGGTACGACATATTTATATGACAAAAAGAATATTAGTTAAAAATTGATAGAAATAAGAGAAATGGGAGAAGGAAAAGAATTTTAAACAACAATAAAGAATATATTTTGATAAAAAGATTACGGAAAGCTCTGTTTAAATACTAGAATTTGAATATATTTAATCGGTGACCTTTTTTTGTCAATATAGCTACTTATACAATAACATTTAAATGGGAATTGTTGTCATAGGGCAACTATGAGTAATACTAAACCCTCGTCGTTATGCTATGCAACAATAGTTTTCATTTAATCATCATTGTATAAGTCAATTTAAACCTTTATTCTTTTGTTTTTTTCCTATTTATGCCTCAAATGAAAACTCCTTCTTCTTCATTGCTTATTCACTTTTGTTTCTCTACAATCATTCTCTCTCTATTCCTTTCACTTTTGTTTCTCTACAATCATTCTCTCTCTATTCCTTCCGCTGACATTTGTCATTTGTGAGTTTTCTTAGAATGTCACAAAGTTGTTGTGTTGTCACCATTATATTATTATATCGTGTCAATCTTACTATCTTTGTTGGTTACTAGTTCTTACCCACTGTTAAGTGCTCTCAACCACCTTCACAACTTAAAATGGCATGGCGAGTTATTAGACATGCCAAATATGGCCTAAACTAAAGAGTTTATTGATTCCATCGTGAATGACTAATTGGATGAAGATCAATTAGAGGACATGCTTCATGATGTTGGTGTAGAATCTTTTAGTAAAGCCTGTGTGTAAGAAGTCATGTCTAGTGATGCAGAGACTTTATGGTATCTAGGATCAACTAAGTTCACACTATTGTCAACAATGTTAAGGTTGATGAATTTAAAGACGATCAATGGATGGTTGATAAAGGTTTCACATAATTGCTTATTTTGTTGAATGACATGCTTCTAAAAGGAAATAAAATATGCAATTGTATTATAAGGCCAAGAAAATACTTTATCTAATGGAAATGGAGTATAAAAAGACACATGCATGTCCTAATGATTGCATATTATATAGGAAATAATTTGAATGGTTGAAGAAATGTCCAAATTGTGGCTTATCATGTTATAAGATGAAAGAAAACAATGGAGATAATAGTCATGGGATGACGAAGGATGGCCCCCATATGAAGGTTGTGTGGTATCTTCTGATCACTCCAAGGATCAAGTGTTTGTTTTCAAACCCATATGACGCTAAAAACCTTAGATGACATGTAGATGAGAGAAATATGATGGATTGTTTCGGAGCCGATTTTATGCAATGTAAAAACATTGATGAGTTTCCCCAAATGGATAAAAACAAAAAAAAATCTTAAACTTGGCTTAGCTACATATGGAATGAATTTATTTGGTAATTTTAGTATCAACCCAATTTGTGGTTGTTTTATTAGTTATCTACAACTTGTCTCCTAGATTGTGTATGAAGAGAAATTACATGATGTTGTCTAGGATGATCTCTGGTCCAAGACAACTAGGAAATGACGTAGATGTTTATCTATGTCTGCTAATTGAAGATTTAAAGTTGTTGTGGGATGAGGAAATTGAACATCTGAAACCTTAATATGGCTGACAAATGGACTGAAATTTGATGTCTTGTGTTATACAGACATCAACAATTATTTCTTTTATCTAAAGTGTTTGGATGAAAAAAGTACAATACAAAATAGCAAAGTTATTATTGAAGTCGAGTTATTACGATTTTCAAAAAACATTATTTAAAGTAAGAGACATTTACTCTTATTTCTCATCGAAAGAATGAACTGATAGAAATACAAGTCTTAATTAATTAACTTCTAAAAGGTAGAGTTAGATTTTGAAAAAGATGAAAAAAACGAGAGGAAGAATTTGAAAGATAATAGAAAAAAGAAGGAAAAATAATTAAAAAGGAGAAAATTTTTGCATAATGTTAAAGAGAAAAAGAAGGGAGGATTTTTATAATTACAAAGTTTAATATATATTTACTTCTTGAATGTAAGAAATTTAAATTAAAAAAAAAATATATCTACTATTTTTTCCTGTTTGTCAAATATATGAAAAAGACTAGTCTCTCAGATAGAAAATGAATAATACACAGAGAGATCGAATTAGCTAATATAAATTATATAATTTGTTACATCGCCAATAACTTAATATCAAAAATAAATTTTATAAATTTAATTTTATATCATTATAATTGTTTATATATTATTAAAATGAAATAACATGATCAAATAAATTATATTTTAATATATTCTAATATATATATATATATATATATATATATATATATATATATATATATATATTATCAAACAATTTTGTATCAATAGAAAATTTTATATATAACCTATATAATAAAAAATTTAAATCCAACAATAAATTTTAAAAAACATAACTTTATAAAAAATTTAAATAATATAATATTTAATATAACTTATATTTAATCATTATCTGATGAAATATATTGTGAAAGTGTACCTTCCGTTTGTGTGTGGTTCCTTGCGTTCCTCGATGTGTTGTTGCGTGTTCATGTTGTTGGTGAGGAAATTGCCCATTCATGCTAACTTTCCAAATATATTATTGAGACACTCCACCACCTATTTTCCCTAATTTTGTTCCAAATCCAGTTACCTACTCATCACAAAATCACTTTTCTTTTCGAACATTATTCCCCTTCACCCCTTCTCACCAAGTTATCATTTCATAGCACAAAAATCAGGGAGAAAAGTGCTCAAACAAAACATTTTCCTAAGAATTTTCTAGAAATCTTAGAAAAAATAAAAAGATGAACTTACTTACAAGTTAACGTGGAAATTAATCTACAAAAACTCTCTTATTTAAAAAATTATTTTTTAACTCATATAAATGTATAAATCAATTTTACTGTATATTTTTTTTTTTAGTTTTTATACTGTAAATATTTATGAAAAAAACTTACTAAATAAATCCATATTTACAAAAATAATGATAATTTATAGCTATTCATAAATAGAATTCATCTTTACAGTACTGTTTTTAGTGTATGCATTTTTTTTGTCAGTTTTATTTTTATCAATATAATTTATTTTATTATTTTACTCTTCGTATTTTGCATTTATCTTTTAAATTTAATTAACTATTTACAATAAAAATTACATATAATAAAATTATTTTATTTATAATTATTTTTATGAACATTTTTTCACAAATTTAATAAAAAATTTATTCTAATAATTATGATAAAAATTATTTTTTGTATTTTTTATTATCATAAGATGGACATACATGCTGATACCTTATTTCCACTATCACTTACATAAATTTCATTGTGATGAATTCGTCTTGTATGTCTGTATAAGTAAGGGACAGAATAATATGCTGATGCATATTGAAACTTAATAAATATTTAGCATCTACTCCTAAATGTATATATATTTAGAAAGAGTTTTGAAACCACCAATGATCTATTCACTTCAAAAGATTTATAAAAAAAATAATTACTCAGAATAAAAATACTAAATAAAATATTCTTATAGAGGAATTATCTTCTATTTGTTGAAAAAAATTATGAAAATGCCAAAAAGTGTATTATTTTGATTATTTACTACAAATGAAACAATGCAATAATAAAAAGGTTAGGTTATAGTACCATTTTTTGAGTGTTTGTAATTGAAGCATGCAATCAATTAGCTATTTTAGGAATGAAGAAAGTAGGGATTGCGTGAAATTGTTGAACATGTTAAACTTTATAATGTATCTCGATAGTTCAATAAAGATTTATAGGAAAAGAAATAAAGAAGGAAAAAGTGTTTTTCTCATAAATTAAAATCAGTTTTTATACAATTTATAAGGTAACATTGTAAATTTTTATATATTTTATTAAGAAAAATATTTTTAATTTTTTATAAACTAGTTTTAATTTATGAAAAAATTAGTTTTTTTTAGTGTTTTTTTTCTTTTAGAATTTTGTATAAAGAAACTCATCGAAGTATTCATAATTATTTTTAAAATTAAAAATAAATAAGTATTTTGTGTTTTTTATCCTAATTTTTTCTTTAAATAGATCGAGAGCTATTAAAAACCTTCCTTGATTATGTTTTATAAACTTTTAGGAGTTATTTACCAACCCTCCTGAGTTCAAGCCAAAAAAATACCAAGCCAGTGCCATTTTTCACACAAAAATATGTAGGGAGTTACTAGTGCACACTTTATTTTCTCTCTATAAAGTGTTAATTTTTTAAACTTTAATTACCATTATCAATATGTAGATATTACATTGACATTCAAAGCTATATTATCATATCTGGATAAAACTAGTTAAGATAAATAATGACTATTTGCATTCTAAGGATACATAAACCAATATTTTAACATGCATATTACACAGAATAAATGTTTATTTTATATAAATAAAATTTATAGTAAATATATATTCTTGAATATATAAATTATATTATAAAACCATGTAATAATTAATACTTTTACACGTATATTTGTATTTTAACATTTTGATAAACGATCATTATAAAAGGTTTTTTAACTCTAGATAATTTTTTAAAATATTAAAATTTAATTTAAAATAAATAGCATGATTATTTAAAAGAGAAGAAATTAAATGAATTTGTAAAAAGAGAACGTCCCAAAATACTATACATTAATATAAATAATATTTAATATACATAAACTATCTTTATATACAATATACATTATATCATAACATTACGTCACTAAACAAATTAAATCCATAATATATATATATATATATATATCAATTATAACTCAACAACATACAACATAATTAGTACATTAATTATCAATAAGGAATTCTTCTAACAACTTAATGAAAAGTAGAAATTAAACCATTATTTACAATGTTGGGATCCAGCCACATCCACAATCTGCAATATAACTGCGCGCCTTATATATGTATTAAAAATGTCTTATTAGAAAATACTAACACGTATTGTCAAATTAGGGTAGCTTATGTATTTGTTTATAAAAGTTTGATAAAAAAAACAAAATATCATCTCATTGTTTCACTACTTAATACTCTAATATATTTGTCAAGATCTATATGTATCTCACGTATGCATCACAAAGGGCTATATCATATTTTATATATATATATAGTGGCTGCACAAAGGGCTATATCATATTTTATATATATATAATGGCGACTCAAGGCTTTAAAAAGTCTAAAACAAATAAAAAAAAGAGACATTTTTTTAAATTAATAAAATAATTATAATTATGATATTTTTATTTAAAATTTATTTTTGAGATATAAAATTATCTATTAAATTATCATAATTAATTTTATTTAAAAAATATTTTTTTAATAGACAATAAAGCTAATCCATTTAATCTTTGTTGACATCGTTGATCTTAAATAAGATTTTATTAGTTTAAGTTCTGAAAAACTCCTTTCAGTTGAAGCAATTGATACTGAAATTATTACATTATTCTATATGTTATATATGTATTTAGAAAAAAATTTATTCTTTTTATATAATTAAGAATGTCAATTGGTTTATCATTTTCCAATCCTATAATCTCCTTTAAGATATTTAATTTTGAAAATAAATGTAAGTTATCAAGATCCAATAAATTATCATGTTTCAAATACTTTTTCAAGGTTTAAGCATTTTTCTTTTAAAAGTACACAACCCAATAACTTTAAATTTTTAAAATTGAATAAAAAACCAAAAATATGTTCATATATTTTAAATTGTTCAAATCTATTTTGGAGTTTGGCAATTGCTTTATCTATATACAATATATAAAAATAAATAAAAATAATCAATTCTAAATGACTCTTGAGGTGATTTAATAACTTCATTTTCAATATTTTTTTTACAACTTAGGCTCTACATCCATTTCAAAAGCAATTTCAAATAAATACATTTTCAAATCCATTTTCTCTATATGTAGTTAACTGCAAATAATATATATCACACTGAACATAACTTATAAATATATAAAATAAGTCTAAGTTAAAAAGATAAATCATATTTGTCAAGAAGATAAATCATGTTTGTCAAGACAATAATCTTGATCGTAGAGTCTCAGGTCTCCTATTATGTTATTATATTTATCTTTCGATGATCATGTCCTTTGGTATGTCTTTAAATATAATTTATAACTTCTAAATTCTCTTTCTTAAATCTACACAAATTATTTTAAGATTAATTAAACAATAATGAAAAATAAAAATAAAAAAATTAGGATCAATTGATCAATCTCATATTATTTTTACCTAATATTGATGTCCTCAAAAGAGCCAAAGTGAACATAAACTCTTCCTCAATCAATCTATTGCTCAAAGTCTCCATGTAAAGACACGCGCATAAATACATAGTATAGAATGATGAAATATGAAATGAATGAAATTTTAAATTACATAGGAAGAAAGGAGATAAGTGAAGAAAGAAGGAGAGAACTGGAAGAAGAGTGAGACAATGATAGGACATATCAAGAGAGATGATATCAATGGGTTAGAATATAAGAAAGAGATAAATTAGAAAGTTTTGATATGAGAGATTCCTTGACTATTCAAATTTTCTTAGAGATAAATTAGAAAGTTTTGATACAATTTTTTTTCTTGACTGTTCAATTTTTTTTAATATTATTAATTTATTATAAGAAAGTTTCAAGAATATTATTTATTAAATAGTATTTATAGTACCAATGTAAATTTAAAGCCATTAAATAATATATTTATAGCACTAATGTAAACTTAAAGTCAGTTAAAATAAATTTTTAATTAAAATTTTGTTAGTATAATTTTAAAATTAAATATTTTTTATTTTATAATAATATGTGAGTATTAAATTTTTTTTGAGGCCTTGAGGCCTAAAGCATATTAAATTTTTTTGGGGCCTTTGTGGCTTTGAGGCCTAAAGCATATTAAATTTTTTTGAGGCCTTTGAGATCTTGAGGCTTAAAGCGGTTGCTTTACTTGCTTAGGCCTTGAGCCACCCCTATATATATATATATTTCATGTGTATATTGTTGAAAAAGTTATTGAAGAAAAATATTAGGAAGATTAAATAAGAATAAGCATTTCTAAACATGAGTATCTTATTTAGGTTTTTTAAAATGAGACTTTATTTTTGAGATCTTACAATAGTAAAACTTGAGTCAAACTCACATTAGGGATTGATATTACTTTCAATTCAAAATCTTTAAGGCAATTGTTTGTGGGTCTTCTTTTTTATATGTTGTTCGCTTTTTTCTTTTCTACTCAATGTGAGACTTAGAATCATATTGGATACCTAACAATTTTTCTCTCAAATGAGAGTCCCTTTCACATGGTTACATCCCCCTCGAGTAGAAACATTTCTAAACACAAGTACCTCATAAATGACCCTTACTTATATCGTGTTTACATAACAGGATAAACTTACCTGAAACCTCCATCAGGAAGACTTCCAATACAGGGATCAAATCCACATAATAAATTGACTTATCTGAGTTGGTCATCAAGACAAATCATTAGCTCTTATACCACTTGTGAAGTAAATCAAGGAAGAAAATACGGGGGAGATCCAAACACCAATGAAACCTGAGTCAAATCCACATAAAAAAATTGACACTATCTTCAATCCAAAACCTTAAGACAATAAATTTGTGTCTTTTTACTTATATGTTGCTCAACTTTCTCATTACTCAATATAAAACTTAAACTCACAATGAGATATCTAACATATAAAAATAATTAATCATATCATTTTATACCTCATTATATTAACATATAATTCAACTCATGTATAAAACCCATAACACTTTAGTAAGTTAATCTTACTTGGTCAATCGTATCTACCATAAATAAAAATATATTTCTTGTTTAAATGATATTATACGATTTGAGTGAGATGCCTCCCAAGAGTAAAAGTAAATTTGTCTCTTTCTTGCTCAACCTCTCATCACCGTGCTTGAGTGTTCTTCTAACTTTAAGCAACAAACATATATGTTGATACCTTCCAATAAATTTTAGAGCATTAATCAGTGTTAACCTGCTAGCACCCTTATTTCTCCACGTAATTTTGCAATATTCTATAATTCATATAGACCACCACCATTATCACTTGGACGTCCAACTTGACACTGAATTTCCTTCTAACACTCGTAGATCAACAAAAATCCGATTTACTAACCATTAATATTTACATCAACAACATTTCCTCGCAGAAGTTAAAACAAAAATGTAATCTTTAGTATGATTAAATCATTTGCCCAAAATTCTACTTTCTACTTTAATTAGACAATGATTTTTCTTCTCTAGCTTTCTTCTCAATATTGTAATATGGAATATCAACCATAATAAGACTCTTCTTTCTACTCAAAGATAGTTTAAGGAAAAAATTAAAGAAATAAAATTCTTTAATGAAATAAAAAGATAAGGGTCCAACCTCTTATTGAAAGACTTTCTATTTTGTATGCATTTAGAATTTATATTTAAATAAAGCTTAGGTCTATCGCTTTCATTATGAAAGCTTAGAATATTTTATTGAATAATAACTTTCAAAAGAGTTATAATAAAAAAAATAATTACTCTACTTTTTATATAAAGGATATTAATTTTAATGAAAATTTATAATACTCTTATTATTGAAAGAACTTTCAAAGAAAAATAACGTATCATCTTACAAATATTCAGGTTACTTTATGAAAATGTAATTGATTGTTAATTTAATATAATTTAAAAGGTAATATTTTATATTATTATATTTTTCACAATTTATCAACAAGATCATGATATAAGATAAAAGTTTATATATATATATATATATATATATATATATATATATATATATATATATATATATTTCTCTCATTATCAGAAGGAAAATAAAGAGCTTTATTTATTTACAACATTCTGTTAATTATAATATCTTTATGTTGCTGATGAAAATATATTGATTTAAGGGTTGATGTGAATGGTGAATAAGAAATAAAAAGTGACCCCTATTGATTTTTTCAGGATCGAGATTTCTTTGGTCGTACTTCCTAAAAAGGTTGTTATGATAAATATAGAGAGTAAATTTGGAAAGTGCCGTACTTTCATATACTTAAATTAATATTTGTTTTTATCTCGTACAAGAGAAAAAAAGTAGGAACGTGAGAACAAAATCTATACAAAATAGTACATATACATGTTGCCTTTATAATTTTATTAATATATGTTATATTTTATTTTATATTAGAAATATTTAATTTAATTTTGTAATTACTAATTAGAATAAATGAATTTGAGGATTCTCGTGGTTAATAAAATAATATTTTTTTTCACCTTAAGTTATATCTACTTACTTGAATTCCAAAGGTTAAATCTACAACTACAACTTTATCAAATCTTGAAGATAAAGAAAAATTATGAGAAAACATATTTATTTACAAAAAATAAAAGATATTAATATTAGGAAATAAATAAAGATATATATTAGATGACGGAAAAAGATTGAGTAAAATGAGTCATATATACTCCACCGTTTAGTGATAATTATTAAATAAATAAAATTTTAATGATATTAGGGTCACTTTTCTAAACAAATATCAAATAAATAAATAAAATGAGGTTAAAAGCACTTTAATGGGTAACTATAATTATAAGATTAATAAATAAATAAATATTTATTTAGGGACACCTTTCTCAAGAAAGATTTTATAAAATAAACAAGTAAATAAATATAATAAGACTACTAAAACAATAATTATAAAAGTAATAAATAAGTAAATATATTAGAATTAGATACACAACAAAAATAATTATAAAATAAATAAATAAATAAGATGATAGATCTTAGATTGTAATTATATACTAAAATAAGACTTAAAATGTTTTTTCTTAATTATTTTCTTTAACTCTCCTCTTATTATTTTTCTCTCTCTGTCTCTTTTACATTAAATTTAGAAAACAACAAAGTTTAGAATAATCTAACTTGCTCATATTGTGTTTTCAAGTAAGTGTTATTTTTCTACTTTTTGGTGTGGTTTGTATGTAGTGGGTTTTGTATATGCCTATGAGATATATGAACTTAATAGATTAATCTATGGTAGTTTAGCTATGTAGTTTTATGTTTTGTATATGAATCAATTATGAGGGCAAAGTTAGGACTTCCCTAAATGTGAATAGTCTTGGATTATTTCCTAGAAGAGCACAATAAATGAGGTTATAGAAGCTGTATTATATTTAATTATACATTTTATGTATTTTACAAGTTGGTTGTGATGTTGATTTTAAAAAATTGAGTTTCGTGTAAAATGCTAAACATATTTGGAAATTTCACTTAATTGGATATTTTGTGTCATTTTGAGCACGTAGATAAATCCATTTATATTTGTTTTGAATTATTAGAAGTAGAAAAGTGGAATTTGGGTTAGATTAAATTGCGTACAAATGATTAGTTTATGAATCACTATGTTTAAAGTTTGTTAGGAATATGAAATTGGTAATTTGAATGTTGAATTGTTGTTGGTGAGATTTTTTTATAAAATTTTGAAAAGCATTTTGTTTTTTGCATTTGCTCAACGAATCTCATTAACAATGTTGAAAGGAAATTTTTCTTGTTTTCACTTGACAAAATCACCTTATTGACACATAAAAGCAATTGTGAAAAATTGTTCAACAAATTAGGTATGGGAAAAAAATGCTCCTTATTGGCTAGATTTCACTCAACATATTTTAATTTCACTGTTCGAGTTCCTACCCAAATTAACTTTTTATTATTTACTTAAGCTAGTCTGATTAAATAGATATATTAGTATATTTAAAATGTTTTTTAATACTTGTAATTGAATACTTGTTGAGAATTGGTGTTTAAGATGGGATGTTTTGAATTAATGTGAGTGACAATTAATTGACCTAGTTAGAATTTAGTATGTATTTAGTAATGAAGGCACTAATAAAAGGAGATATTCATATTTTTACCAACTTTCAAATTAGTTAGATGAAAATTTTAATTGTGGGAAAATATTGGAAATTCCTAAATGAATACTATTTAGATATATGCAACAAACTACATCGATTGTATGTGAACTATAGAGTGGGTGTATTCAAATGTTAAGTTAGATGTTACTTTCTCATTAACATAGTTAAGTTAGATGTTAATTTCTCATTAACATAGTCAATATGTGTTTTTTAGAAGTTTTCGATTCATGATTGAAATTAAAATTATTTAAATTCCTGAAGATCTTAAGTGCAACTGAGAATATTATTAATAAACCGATTCACAATCATATTTGTATTTTACTATATAATTATATGCTAACAAATTGGATTATATTCTTATATTAACTTTAAATAATACTTTGTGATGCCACTGCAGGTAGAATATCTTCCCATGGATAACAATATGATGTGTTTTTTTTGTATTATAATGTTTTGAAATATTGTGAATATATATATATATATATATATATATATATATATATTTAAAATTATATAATTATTTACTTACTTACTTTATACTTAAAATATCTATATATGTCTTGTATTTCAAATTTTAAGTTTGTTTAGTTGTTATTAATTATATATTGTATTTTATAGACGTTGGAGAGAGGTTACAAGTGTCACTGTCTCTAAAAATGAAGATACTTGTTTCTAAAAAGAAGTTTTGTTCCATTTTAAAAAATAGTTTAAAATATTTATTGAATTAATTATTTTCTTATAAAATATTTTTATTTATAAGTCATTTTCTTATTAAAAATAATAAGTGGAATGTATTAATGTTATAATCTCTTAGTTGTCTCTCTATAAGAGCTTTTTGAAAATTTACTTTGATTATTGACATTATAATTTAAATAAAAATAAAAACGTACCTTATTAATGTTAAGGGTAAATTAAAAATATTTTTCTGTCTTATTAATGTTAGAGTAATTTAAGAAAATATTATTATTGATTGTAATTTTAATTTATAAATAAATAAATAAATTAATGGATTAGTAAGAATTTTGAATCTGCATAACTATAATACACCGGCCAGTTTGTTTTGTTTTTGGTGAATAAATAAGAGATTTATCCGTTTTACCACCCTATTAAAACGCTTGCTTTTCTAACAGTTTTTTAAAATAATCTTTCATCTCATATTCAAAATGAGGAATTTTTTTCCTAATATTTATTAAAATATATATAAAAAATAAATGTTTAATTAAAAACTAAAAAGAAGATGAATATTATTTTATTAAAATAAAAAATTAAGCGCATGTCTATTTTAACGCTAAAGAAAGTATGAATGTAATTTAATATGATTTTAAGAGAAGTAATATACTTTACATTTTAAGACCTCTCTTGCATTAATTATTATTTATTAAACAAAAGTATACTTAACGGAATGCGTCATGTTAAAATTAATAAAAGTATTTAAATGCTAACCAATGTTCTTGGACATTGATTAATGAATTATAATGATTAGTAAGAGAGAATTTGAAATTATTATTCTTCTAAAAGACACAAAACATTAATCTCAGTGCAAACACCCATTTACTAATAAATTAATGAACAATAAAAGCATCACAAGTATATAGATGAATGCGAGAAGGAACTGAAAAATGAAGAGTACACAAAACACATGCACACACATAACATTGGTTTTAGAAACATTGAAATTGAAGAAGTGAAAAGGTGGTGTGGTGTGTGGGCGCTACTATCGTTTCCTTCCCTTTCTCTCTCCTACTTCCTCTCTTCAATCCCCATCACACTTTCTCTCTCTACACACACTTTCATCTTCCATTTTCCTCTCTTCTTCTTCTTCTTCTTCTTCTTCTTCACAATTCACGTTTCGATTTTTCCCAATTCTAATCATACATCTAATTCTCGGATTTACGATTCTACCCCTCGCTCCGATCCGAGGTGTGTTTCTCGTGGCTCCTCGAAATCAAACATTGAACACGGAAATGAATTAAGCGCGTCGTTTTGTGACCTTCGTCGCTTTCAGTAACAACGTGGTGGAATTTGGAATTAATTTCGTGTTTTTTTTTGTTTGTTTGTTTTGGTTTTGGGAACAGGGTTTTCACTGTTTCATTCAGCTTCTGAGCTCAATTGGCGCTCCTATTCGCCGCGCGCAAAACGAGTCGTTTTGGATTCTAGTGTTGCGACGCGTCCTATTCAGGTATTTATTTATTTATTTTTTCAGTTTTTCTGCCTTTCTTGTTTTGTTTTCTTGCTGTCCTTAATTTTGTGTGGTGGGATTTTCCGATCTGTTGTTAAATGTTCACGTTAAAATCAAATGAATTTTAAATCGTGTAAATCTTTAATTTGAATTGAAGTCACACGTTCTTTGATATTGTAAAAAATTACGGACAAATACTGTCACATTCTGAAACCCCAATAACTTTGAAAGACAGAATCGCTGTTGGTAATAGAGAACGAAAGTCTATAATATTGTAATAACTGGTTAGAATGGCAGATCTTTTTTTAAAACCTTTGGCTCAATCGATAGCAAAGTATTAAATGAGTAATTTTTTTTTTCTTTGCTTGGGTTATTAGTTAATTTGCTAATATTAACATTAGTTAATATTGTAATAAATGGCTAGAATCGCTGATTATTTTTAAAACTTTGGGCTTAATAAGTAGCGAAAGTATATTATATGCATTTTCTCTTTGCTTGGATTGTTAATTGATTTGTCATAAATGTGTACTGTGTTGTGGTGACCGGATTTGGGGTGTTGGGTTGGTGGGAAGAATGAATTTCGTAATAACTGTGGCCTTTGTGGGGTTTGAGGGGTTTTTCGTGCGCAATGATCATGTGATAAGTGGTAGTTTTTTTTCTTCTGTATATTTGATTCCTGATCGGGTATTATGTGTAAGCATGATTAGTACATGCTTAAATGAATTGTGATGGGTTATTTCTTTTTTGGGTCTGGAAAATTTGCTTTTCATGATTCAGCGGAGAGCATCATTAAATACTCGGAGTCAGGTTTTGCTGCAGTAGAGAAACTTTGCTATTGGGTATTTATGCTTTTACTACTTTACCCGATACAATATGATGCTTCTGATTATTTTCGTTCCAATTTAATTACTGTTGTAATTCCTTTTTAGCTTTTAAAGTGTCTTCATCATAAAGAACATTTCTTGTTTTCTGTTTCGTGTGAATCATTTAATGGCATTAGCTAGCTGAGGTTTAGAGTTCCTTCCCTGTGCAAAAAGAAATATCTGAAAGTAAAGGAATAAAATTAAATTAAATGGCTGTGGAGCTGGAAGCTAATTTAGGACTTTTTTTGGTTTTACCCTTTTTCACTTCTGTAAATTTTAAGGATTTCCTTCGTGGTTGTGAAATATTTGTGCAGGAAGTACATAAAATAAGATGAGACGAGTGAGTGATGAAATTGAAGATGAGGTGCTTCCCAGTGATCTGAGTGCGGCACAGTTGAATGATGAGAGTTTGGAAGGAAGAAGTACCAGTATTGTTCTGAAGAAAGGGCCGTGGACATCAACTGAAGATGATATTTTGGTGGATTATGTCAACAAGCATGGGGAGGGGAACTGGAATGCTGTTCAGAAGCATACAGGGTTATTACGTTGCGGAAAAAGTTGTCGGCTGCGATGGGCTAATCACCTGAGGCCAAATTTAAAGAAAGGGGCGTTTACTGCAGAAGAGGAGCGGTTCATTGCTGAACTTCATGCCAAAATGGGAAACAAATGGGCACGCATGGCAGCACACGTAAGCATTTTCTATGTAGTTTGTCTATATGCTTGTGTATGTAGTTGTAGTTTTTTATTTTTCTGAAGGTTTTCTTGAAATCTTTGAATTCTATTCTTTATTAGTGATGTAAGTGATGTTATGTCTTGTATTTTATCGAGGAACTTCCATCTGGAGAGGAATCTCGAAATAGGTGATAAGCTGATGTAGGCGTCTACTCTAACCAATGTGGTAGAATACAGTTTACATGTCTTTTGTTGGATTCCCAATTTATGACAGCGCTTATTCTGTATAATTGTTAATTAACAGTGTAATATGTTTTTATGTAACTTTTACACAATATAAAGCTTTACTATGTCTTTGTAAGTTTTTTCTGAATATCATCGTACAGGTTAAGGAAGTTAAATAACCATTATTGTTGTAACGCGACATTTATTTCAATTGTTAATTTTCTGTGTTTGTAAGTGATTTGTAATTCTATCACATCTGCAACTTCAATTGCAAATTACGTAAGTAATAATCTTACATAGTACGCAATAGAATACACCATGGTAACTGTTAATTTTTAAGAGTTAGAAGGTTGCCCGTGACCAGGAAAAGACATTGTAAATCTAATATTATGTTGCCAAAACCCTTGACCAGGAAAAAATAGTCTAATAATATGTTGCCAAAACAGGGGAAAGACTATTATATTAATAGTAAATCTTGTTGAGTTGATAATAGATAAGTGTGAACTTCATCATATATGCTAATTAGTGTGAGCTGGGCTGTAACTCATTCATTTTTGGGATTGAATTAATTGCAAAGAAACTCATGGTTTGTATTTTTTTTTAATTCTCATGCCTTTCATAATAGAGGGGTTTAAATTATTCAAGCAACTTACCATAATTCGTGAGTAAATAGCTTAGTATTTTTCAATTGGAACATTTCAAGTATGACCATTATTCATTGCATCTAAGATTTTGTAATTTGGCAATCAGTTTCTTCTACAATTATTCCTTCTCAATATTATCAGCAGTTTTTCCTCAATCTGTTATAAACGGTTAATTTCTTTTGCTTGTAGTTGCCTGGTCGCACCGATAATGAGATAAAGAATTATTGGAACACTCGGATCAAGAGGCGTCAACGGGCTGGGTTGCCACTTTATCCTCCAGAAGTGTGTTTGCAAGGTTTTCAAGAGAGTAAGCGTAAGCAAAGTAATTGTGGACTTAATGGTGGCAATAAAATGCATCTTGATTTATTGCAGAAAAATAGTTATGAGATGCATGGTGCTATATTTGACAGTCTGAAGGATAATCAGGGAATCTTACCTTATGCACCTGAGTTTTCCGATGTTTCTGTTTATGGCAATATGCTAAAAGGTCTTGATTCTTCTCAATATTGTAGTGTTATGCCACCAGCATCACCTAAGAACAAGCGTCTTAGAGAGTCAACAATACCGTTTATTGGTTCCAGTGATACCAAAAAGAATGGTTTATATCCATTTTGTCAAATTCGAGACGATAATTCTGATAAGATTGCACAATCATTTGGAATGCAAGCACTGCTTGATCCTGGTCCCTCACCACACAACTCAATGTGTTACAGTTACAGCCATTCACTTTCAAATGGCAATTCCTCTACTTCTAAGCCAACTTTTGAGGCTGTGAAGTTGGAGCTCCCTTCACTCCAATATCCAGAATTTGATTTCGGTAGCTGGGGTACATCTCCGCCACCTCCGTTGCTCGAGTCAGTTGATGATTTCTTTCAGTCTCCTACACCAATTAGTACACTCGAGTCAGATTGTTCTTCTCCACAAAATAGTGGCCTGCTGGATGCCTTACTTTATCAGGCTAAAACTCTGAGCAGTTCAAAGAACCATTGTTCTGACAAAAGTTCAAATTCTTCTACTGCAACCCCTGGTGACAGAGGCGACAGCTCTGCTTTGAATGTGTACGAGACAGAATGGGAAGATTATACTGACCCTGTATCTCCCTTTGGTGCGACTTCAATATTGAATGAGTGCCCCGCCCTTAGAGCCGGTGAGAATTCATTGGACGAACAGCTATCTCTCCAGACATTTACTGGTTAGTAATTTTCAACGAGCGGTATGGCGGATGATTATTGAGAACATTCTCATTTTATAAATCTTCACATACTTCTTTGGCATAATCTGAAATTTCTTAATTATTTTGGTGATTTCATGTTATATGATGAGTCCTTAAGATGCTTGCTAATACTTATTTTATATGATAGAGTTGGTAAATCACTATGAATTCATTTATCAGTTTTAATGAAAAGGCACATGTTAGGTTTTATTTTTCCCTTAATTCCTTAATTCATTGCAGGTAACATTCCAAAATTAGAGTTTGTTGATCAGGTTTGGACTCCTCACAGTGAAAATCAATCCTTGTCGCTCCTGAATATCACTCGTCCAGACTTCTTGTTTGCTTCAGATTGGCATGACCTAGGTTCTGGGCATGGCAAGAACCAAGCCCTCACAACTGATACAACAATGACCCTTCTTGGAGATGACCTTAAGATTGAGACTTCTGGAAATTTTCAGTCAAGTCAGGTGTGGGGTTTTGGTTCTTGTGCAACGGCAGCTAATAATATACATGCTCTATGACAGCTATCTGATCTTGGTTAAGAACACTTCATAGATGTGTGATTTGAATCTTGATTATAAGTAGATCTGTGTTGATTCTTTTAACAAGATTGTCCAATGTCAATATTTGCTGGGCTGAAGAAGATTTTATGAGTGATTTATAGTACCAACAAAAGGGTCAGACTATTGCTTTTTCGTGGCTTTGTGAATTCTTTTTGGGTATTGCTTGTATTGTATACCATCATGAATCTTGTGGACACAATGCTTTTGCAGACTCTGATTAAATTGGTTAACTGCGTTGCAGTTGAAACATTGGAATGCATGTAGCTGGATGGGTTAAGAATGTCTTAAATTTCTTTGCTGATGTTTTTTGTTTGATATGATAATTTATCATTTATCAGTATTATTAGGCCAAAAAATATTAATCTCAGAAAATTTCTTTAAGTTTCCTTTTTATTTTGGAGCATGGAAAACTTGCAAAGTGTTTAAAATGGGTACATGATAAAAAAATTGACATGTCGGCTTTATCTTTAAACAGAAAATTTCTTAATTGTTCATCGTTTAGCTTACCCGACAATGTAGAAGAGAACTTGTTATCTAGGTAACAACATAACTATGTTCCTCTTATAAAAAAAAAATAGTTTAAACTGTAATTTCAGTGAGCAAACTGTTTACGTGGATGAATATTCCTTGTTCTTCGTTCTTGGATGCCTAATATTTTTCAAAGTAATAACATCCACGAACCAATCACTGTTTGTGCCTATCAAAATTAGTATCTTTGTTATCTTTTCTAAAGCAATATTAAACAACTATCAAGTATAGAATGAATATGTACATTTTATTATGATTTAGTGGGCATGAAAGATGTTCTTTTTTTCCTTCATCATTCAAGAAAAGTCAGCAGCACTGACGCTGAAAACAAAAGGAAGTTTAGGCTGCAAATGATGATTTTTAGGATTGCAATATCATTGTACGAAAGGCTGACGTAACCTTTACGATATCTAGACTCTATCCTTCGTTTTGCTAATCTTTTGTAACCTATAGTGTCTCTTTCAATATCTCATAATGGATCAAGAGTCGCTAACTTCAGTGATCTAGTCTTTTCCTATTTTCAATTTGCAGCTAACTTTGATTCTGTGAATAAAGGACATGTTAAATAATAAAATGCATTCCTTTAGAATTTTAGAATTAGACTTTCATAACACAACAGATTATATTGCATAATGTACAATATGTAGCTCTTCACTTGGAACAAAAATTTGAGGATGTACTACACACTGACGGGGACTACCCTGACTTATTGAGATTCGCTTGGCACTAAACCACTTTCCTGAATGGTTGCATGAATATGAGGTCGATCCACAAGACCTTTCCGGCAATTGAGTAAGCCGAGAAGTTCTAGGCACAAGTAACCTAACCCCGTCATTTAGAACAATTTACTAATAATATGTAAATAGCATGAACATTACATTTAAGCGACGCCAAAATCATAATTAGAGAAGACCTAAGCCTCCTCCAAAGATATGTACAAGTAAAGGTTTAATAAGAATAAAATAATATAAACAGTGGTCATCTTAAAATATAAGAATTGATTGTTATCTTTACATGAGTTATTGCATATTTAATATCTAACGGACTATTATTACTAAATATTGGCAATTGTTTTCTGCATTTTCATTTACTTCCTGCATTTATTACTGAAAGGAAAACACTTGTGTCCCTGGGAATGTACATGAAAGGTGGGTGATAGTGACGGGTCTAGGATTTTTAGAGTTAAAGGTGATGCGGTCACAAACAGTGGAGGAGCGGAGTCGTCTTCTTCGTAGGTAAGGTCTCTGGCTCCATTTCGTGTTTCTGTGTTTGAAAGTTGTGATGATGTGTTGTGTTTGAATTGAGTTTGATATAGACTTTACTTGGATTTGATTTTGATGTTGCATTGGTTAAGGTGTCCTATTGGATGTTGTTGGATGGTTGATTGACAAGGATGGTTGATGTTTGTGTTAAGAATTCAAGTGTGAGTCTAAGTCATACATTGAATAAAGATGAGAAAGTTAAACAATATATAAGAAAGAAGATCCATAAACTTACTGTTCTAAGGTTTTGGGTTAAGAGTGGTGTCATTCCCTTGTACATTGGGTCCATTTCTTCTTGTGAGATCTTTCCGATGGGGACTCTCACTTGAGGGGTAGATTGTTAGGAATCCAAGTGCGAGTCTAAGTCTCACATTGAATAAAAATGAAAAAATTAAGCAATATACAAGAAAGAAGACCCATAAACCTTTATTTCGTTGTATGTTCGGCCCATTTCTCCTTCTTGTGAGATCTTTCCGATTATAAGATATGTTTGCGAATTTCTTTGAACATTGATTATGAAATATTTTCGAAAAGGCCATTCTCTGAAACATGTTTTTGGAAAAGCAATTTCGGAATAAACTTTTGGAAATATTTTTTCATAAATATGTTTCGAAATGAACTTTTCAGGAACTTGTTAATATTTTTATATAATTTTTAATTTGTTGAATTGGTTTGGTTTGGTCAGGATCACAGTGAGGACCAAAGGGGAAGGTTCACAAACAGATTGCATATGACCAACTGCATTCGTTAGACGCAGGGAGTGTGGTAGTCCGTCTAACTTAGATGGAGGCCTAGCGGTTGAAGAACATGCAACTGATCTTGTGAATGTTGTGAGTGAAGGCTATCCTAGAGGGCCAATAGAAGGGTCCCATAGTTTCAATGGGCAACCTCCACCCTAAAAAAAATTGAATTATATTATACCTTTGTTTACAATTATGTTATACATTAATATCAAAATCACACAAATGTACCTGTTACTTGTTGTTGTGTTACCTAAGTGCATGAACCAATCCATTCATGCCTTCACAAATTTTTCTTTATTAGGGACTAACCAAGTATCAATGACATAATCAACAAATATCGTCCATTGAGAACAGACCACTTGAAATGCTTGTACATGATGTTCAAATTGAACACGATCATCACGATCCACAATAGATCCCTATGCTTCCATCACTTGAACCCATATCTCTCTCGAATGCATAATCATCTTATAATTTGCTTTAACATTTTTGTCAATATGAAAAAGGTACAGAACATTTGCAGCTTTAGAAAACACAACTGTTATTGCATTCTTTAGAGCAAGATTTCTATCACTTACAATTATCCTAGGATATTCATCAACTCTCATAAACAATACTTTAAGTCTCTCAAGGGCCCAAACAAAATTATTTTCATGTTCAACTTCAAGTAAAATATATGCACCAAAAAATGTCAACCCTAGGGTAATTATAAGATTCGTAGTTATAGAATTACAGTGTCAGATTCTTAGTTGTATTTTGAAATCAACACTCACAAATTAATCAACCAGTCCCAATCATTTAATCCTAAACACTAACAATTAATCAATCTTGTTAAATTCTATTGAACAATACTGAACCCTAAACTACAATACCACTCTAAAACTCATAAATCCAAACCAAGAACCGTAAGAAAAATAAACCAATCAAAAGAAAAACTAATTGAACAGTGTTTACCTCGTCGTTCTCCCTCTCTTCTATGTTTTTCGTTAAGCCACAAACACGCAACTTTCTTCCTCTCTTATGTGCTTTTCGTGAAGTCACAAGCACACGACGTGTTTTTCTTCTGCTAACCGCGTCGCCCTCCACCTCTCCCACCATCCTTTCACACGCAAGAAAAACCTTTCTTCGCTTAAACAAACACCTCCCTAAAACCTTCAAAGACGCCCTGCGAAAGAAAGCGTCAAATATTTCAAATGTTTTAAAACTCCTACAAAATATCAATACTGTCCATCATCTACGTAAGCGCATAAGTCACCTCATCGGTTGGCAGTCACGTGTGACTGTCAACGTATAATTTTTATATTAATAATAGGGAGATATTCAAGTGGAAGTTAATATGGATAAGGGACATGTTTGAATGGGAAAATGATGTAAATAATCAATTGTTGTCAATATTAAGAAACGTACTGTGAAAGAGAGGTACACTGGATAGCTAGACTTGGGACTTAGATGATTCTCACAAGCATACTGTGAGTTCTGACTATGTAGCTCTTAATAGGATAGATTATCAGTGTTGTATCAATTTGTTTGAACAGTCATGGAAATTAAAAGTAGCTCCTTTTGTTCTTGTTTGTATGTGGAGAATATTGTTAGATAGGCTACCAACCCATACTAATCTCGTTAAGAGAAGAATTTCACTAGGTACTAATATATGCCCGGAGAAGAATTTCACTAGGTACTAATATATGCCCACTATGTAGTGATCAAGGGGAGTCAGCACAACAACACTTTTTTAGTAACTGTGCAGTTGTTGTGATTAAAGTTTGGGATAACTGTAATAGTTGGGTAGGAATCACCTTGGTTAGACATAATTAATTGATGTTCATTTCCAGAAGTTTTGCTTGATGTTTCTCAATAAGAAATCCAATTTGATGTGGAAAGGAACGTGGGTGATAATTGTATGGAAAATTTGGAAACATAAAAACAACGTATAATGGTGTAGTAGATGACATAGAGATATTCCATTTAACACAATTGAATAGATGGTCATGGGTTAAATATTGCACAAAGAGGGTAACTTTCTCCTTCTCTGTCCTACACAATGTTTGATAAATTGATTAATTGACAAGTTTGTTAAGGGAGTGGTAACAGGTTCATAATACTGTCAGTATTCAAGAAAATCAAACAGGTACAAAATTAAAAATCTGTTACTTGGGTGACTTATCAATGGAGTACACAGCCATTCAAAAGAAAGGGACATTTGACTTCTCTTCAAATCCAAGTACTACTACTGTAACCAAGAGTGACCATAAGGAAGTTATTAGTGGTACTGGTCAAGACTTGCTAGACATAATAGTGTAAACCACCTCATCTACTTTCTGTTGTGATACATAAACTGTTTGTCTTGTAAACCACCTCATCTACTTTCAATTGTGATACATAGATTGTTTGTCTTGGTTGTGCGACTTTGATATTGTATTTTGGGATTACATATAATAATTTTGTTCTTATTTATCTTATTTTGAAATAGAATTGGAACATCCCTTAAATATTCCTATTAATTTCATTTATTATCGTTGAAAAAAATTATTTCTTAAATTTAAGATTTCTTCGTATTATGTCTTATCCAAAATTTAACTACATGTTATTTTCTAATAACTGAACTTTTATACCTTCAAAATTATCTTTTAAAAGATCTCGAAGACATGTTATTTATACTTTTAGACCTGAACAATTCCATGTTTAAAGATCTCGAAGCTATTCTTAAAGCATTCTTAAAATGTGTTTGTATGGGACCACGAATACAAGTAAAAAAAAACGTGAAAAAAGAAATCAAATTTTAGGAAAAACCAAAAAAACTTTCATTTTAAAACTTTTTCCATACAAATACACAAAAAGTTCATTTTTCAAATAAAAAATCATTTAATTACAATTAAATAAAATATAAAATATTTAATTTTTATTTTAAAATAATAGATAATTAAAAATATATAATAATTCAACTTATTAATATATATAATAATATATATAATTAATTATGTTAAAAACATCAATTTGTTTTTAACGTAATCGATTATATATATTATAATAAATAATGTTTAAAAATTAAAATTAAATATTATTTAAATTTTTTAAATAAAAATATTATGTAATTTATTTAATAAAATAATTAAAAATAACGTAAATATAGTTGTAATTTAATAAAATTATTTAAAATAAAAATAAATTGTATGATAATAATTTATTTATTATTATAAAATAATAATTATATTTAATTTTATTATTAAAGTTATTTTACAAACATTAATTTTATATTTTAAAAAATTAATCTTATCATGAATATATATATATATTATAATAAAATAAATTTATTTTAAATATAATTATTAATTTGATATTTTTATAAATTTTTAAGAAATATTATTAATTACATTAAATAAATAAATTATATTTTATTTTTAATTATAAAAATAAATTTATAATTTTATATATTAAAGTATTATTATATTCATTACATCATTTATAGATTTATATATATATATATTTTTTTTTAAATTTTATCATTTTTATTTTAATCTAAATAATAAAATTTTTTATTCAATTTTATTTTAAATTAATTGAAATTCACTTTCTAAACCAACTAGAAGCACTTATCCTTTGGGTGCCTTTATTTATAAAGTTAGCCACTGAAATCTACTAATTCACTAAAGTTGGTAGAAAGTATTATGAAACCCACATGGAGCTGTCGGGAATCATCAACTGCTATCAACTGCTACTCATCTCTAACAAAATACTCACTCATTACCTTTTTCCAGTTCGTCATTCACCTAACTAAGCTTCACTTCCAATTTTCAATGATTTTGAATGCTAGGAATCACAAGGCAAAGACTCTTTGATTTCCACTTACTGTTACATCAGACGCATTCAAAGTTTATCTTGCTTTGCTTCCTCGGAGCTCGAGTTCTTCATCTCCTCTTATTCACCGAATTTCTTCACGCCCAGAGACGCACATGGCATCTTATTCTTTTATTGACTTATCTTATGCTGGGCGGAATCACAACCGTTAGATAGAGAGGTCCCTCTCGTTGGGAAAGTAAGCTCTTCGGAGCGGACCAAATTCCTGTTCGATGAGGGGAGTCTTTAGAGGGTACCCCCTCTTCCCCACATGATGAGGCAGCTGTTTAGCTGTTGCTGCTTCAATGGCCGTCCCTTTAGCTACGGTGGCCCTTAGGAAGAGAAAGAACCTAGTACTAGAAGTTCCAAACCCAGAAACTTCAGGCGTATCCAAGAGATACTAGGAGGAATAAATAACCCCATTACCGTTGCCATTTGAAGGATATCGAGAAGTGCCTCCTGTTCCACCCTGACTTTACACCTCACTTCCAGTTATACTGACAAAAACCTACGATATTTAAGTCAAGGGTCCAGTACCTTCCAGGAGAAGGAGGTTATTGATACCGTTACGAAACTTTTAGGTTTTTCACTTTTATGTTATTTTACGTTTAGTTTGAGCCTATTGCCTTTTTTTTATGTTTTTATAATCACATGATGCAGTTTTGTTAGAATAAACATCATTCTTTTGTCTTTTAGATTTTTTTCATTCTCTCTAACCTTAATCTTATTTTCTTGAACCGTTTTCCTTTTCCATTTAGTTCTTTTGTTTTGTTTATGCATCTTATTCACGAATCTTCATTAATCTATTAATCTATGGTAATAGCTTTTCACTTTAAAGCTTCCAAATCCCAAAATATTGCCACTTGATGTTACTGCAAACCCGAAAACACGTAGCTTCTTTGTTCCATATCCCCAATGGTACGAAACAGGATTGTGAAATGAAGAAGCCAAAACGCAACAAACCCAAGGTCGTATATATGGAAATAAATCCAGATTGGAACGTGTTCCTGACACAAAATATCAAACCTAGACAAAAAAAAAAAAAGAACACATGACACAAAATTCAAATACGATTCCACACTCGTCAATCTAAATGGAATGGACTCTGATTCAGAAAAGTAAAGAGGTAAGGACAGAAAATATTATTCTTTCTAAAAATATCATTATAACTTAATTTACCAAATATTACCTCTCTAATATTTTTATTATCTCAACCTAGTTCGTAATGTACATGTAAATGATGGAAAGTTTTACCTTTCTTTTTCTTTTTCTCAATTTTTTTTTTCGTTGCTGCAGTTGTGGCTATTGGCTCCAATAGCAATGGTAATGCAAAAGGAATTAACGTGAACCAACAACGGCAATACAATTCCGATTAGCATTTTTATCAGAGTTAGTAATTGTCCCCTATGGCAGCTGGCTATTAATCCCTCAAATTCATTGATAATTCTTAGCTGCACTTCAATTTTAGACTCCAGCATGTTTCAGTAATGGAGTGTTAATGTCCAGATGATTGAAACCAGCAAAGGGGATTCAAAGTTAATGGGGTGATTAGCAATGTGCTGACTGCTACATTCTTAATCAAACTCAATCACTAAGACTTTTTGTTAAAAGAAATTACGCCAAGTCATTTTTGTTAAAAAATCAGTATGGCTCACCATTAACTTTGATCTTTCTAAAATAAAAATTACAGAATAATGGACTGATTCAACCGTCCGTATCCAAACACTAATAAAAAACTGGCCTGATCACAATGATTGAATCAGATAAAATAAGGAGTGTGTAAGTTAGGAATGTCAAAAAGAAAATTAAAAAAGAATTGTTACATAAAATATCGCAATGTCAAAAAACAAAAAACAAAAAACAAAAAAGAATTACGAGTATGCCTGCAACTTGTAATGTAATGGCTCAAAATAATGTAAGTTGATGGTCCCTCGGTTTCGGTTTCTTGTTGTGAAGTTAGGCACCAAAATTGACTAAACGCAAATTTCATTAAAGTTATTAAAGCAAGAAAAACAAAATTGATTGTCTGAATCCAAGTTGAATAATCAACAGCTATGTTAACTCTTGTCTATCTGCGATCAAGCAAGACCCTTCTTCATTCACCTAACTAAGCTTCCTTTCCAATTTTCACAACCCTTTCTTCTCTTTATTTGGCCACTTCCTTTCCAACCATGCCAGTCCTAGAAACACTTGGTGGTGCTCTTTTTGGTGCTGTTCTAGAGGTCCTATTTGACAAGCTGAATTCTCGTCAGGTTCTGGACTACTTCCGTGGGAGAAAGCTTGATGAGAAGCTGCTGAAAAAGTTGAAGAGGAAGCTGGTGTCCCTTAATGCTGTGGTTGATGATGCAGAACACAAGCAGTTTAGAAATGCATATGTTAAAACGTGGCTTGATGAGGTCCGAGACGTGTTGCTGGACACAGAGGATCTGCTGGATGAAATAGACTATAAATACTCCAGAAATGAGTTGGAAGTTGAATCCAGGAGCAGTTCTAGCAAGGTATGCAGTTTTGAAACCAGGATTACAGAAGTCCTTGATGACATAGAATCTCTTCTAAACCAAAAGGATGACCTAGGTTTGAGAAATGCTAGCGTGGTGGGGGTAGGGGTAGGGGTTGGGTTAGGGTTGAGTGGTAATGTGTCACAGAAATTGCCATCAACATCTTTGGTTGTTGAGAGTGTTATTTATGGAAGAGATGGTGAAAAAGAAATGATCCTCAAATGGATGACTTCTGACACTGAAAAGCATAGCCAACTATCAATACTCTCTGTTATGGGTATGGGTGGACTGGGTAAGACCACACTTGCTCAACATGTGTACAATGACTCAATGATAGAGGGTAAATTTGCTATCAAAGGTTGGGTTTGTGTTTCGGATGAATTTGATGTTTTTATGGTAACAAAAGCAATTGTTGGGGCAATCACTAAATCAAAAGATGATAGTGTGGACCTAGAAATGGCTCAAGAAAGATTGAAAGGAAAACTGAGGGGAAGGAAGTTTCTTCTGGTTCTGGATGATGTTTGGAACGAAGACCGAGACCAGTGGAAAGCTTTGCAAACTCCTCTCAATTATGGGGCAAAGGGAAGTAAAATTCTTGTCACCACACGCAGTAACAAAGTTGCTTCTATCGTGCAATCAAATAAAGTACATGAACTGAAGCAATTAGGTGGAGATCACAGTTGGCAAGTTTTTGCTAAACAAGCATTCCAAGATGATAATCCGCATATGAATGCCGAGGTGAGAGAGATTGGTAGGAAGATAGTTGAAAAGTGCAAAGGATTGCCTCTAGCCTTGGAAACAGTTGGATGTCTTTTACGCTCTAAGTCTTCTGTTGCGGAATGGAAAAGTGTATTGAGAAGCGAGATATGGGAGTTCCCTGAAGAAGATAGCAAAATCATCCCTGCTTTACTGTTGAGCTATTATCATCTTCCTTCTAATCTCAAGAGATGTTTCTCTTACTGTGCCATATTTCCTAAAGATCATAAGTTTGACAAGAAGGATTTAATTCAGTTATGGATGGCTGAAAATTTTCTTCAATGCTCTCAACAGAGTAAGTCTGAAGAAGAAGTTGGTGAACATTATTTCAATGTTCTATTATCAAGGTCCTTCTTTCAACAATTCAAATCATGTTTTGTGATGCACGACCTTCTGAATGATTTAGCAAAATATGTTTCTGGTGAGATCTGTTATAGGCTGGGTGTTGATAGACCAGGAAGCGTACCAAAGACAACCCGTCATTTTTCAACTTTAACGAATCCTGTTGAATGTGATGAGTATAGGAGTTTATGTGATGCTAAAAGGCTACGGACATTTATGTTCGATTCTAGGCATGGTGGGATGTCAATACAAGAATTGATCTCCAACTTTAAGTTCTTACGGGTCCTGTCTTTGCTTTCCTCTCACATAAAAGAGGTGCCTGACACTATTGCCGATCTTATACATCTCCGTTTATTAGACCTTTCAGCTACCAACATAGAGAGACTTCCCGACTCAATATGTTCACTCTCTAAATTGCAAGTGTTGAAGTTGAACGCGTGTTTTTATTTGAAGGAGCTGCCCTCGACTTTGCATGAACTCACCAATTTGCGTTGCCTTGAACTCATGTTGACTCCTTTAAGCAAGTTTCCAGTGCTTTTAGGAAAGTTTAAGAATCTTCAAGTATGGATGGGTCGTTTTGAGGTGGGCAAAAGTAGTGAGTTCAGTATTCAACAACTAGCACAACTTGATCTTCACGGAGAGCTGTCAATTAAAAATCTTGAAAATATCGTGAATCCCTATGATGCTTTGGCAGCGGATTTGAACAATAAAACACATCTTGTGGGGTTAGATCTGCAATGGAATTTAACGCGTAACAATGAGGATTCAGTAAAAGAAAGAGAAGTACTTGAGAATCTGAAACCTTCAAGACATTTGGAGTGGTTGTCAATCAATGGCTATGGTGGTACACAATTTCCCTCTTGGTTATCTGATAATTCTTTATGTAATGTGGTGTCCTTAACCATGAGACACTATAAATATTGCTTAGAGTTGCCTTCCATTGGACTTTTGACATTTCTGAAGCACTTGAAAATTGAGGGCCTTGATGAGATAGTGAGGATAGATGCTGATTTTTACGGGAATACCTCTTCTGCATTTCCATCCTTGGAAACGTTGGACATCTCTGATATGAAAGAATGGGAAGAATGGCAATGCATGACGGGTGCTTTTCCACGTCTTCAACGTCTTTCTCTTGCGTATTGTCCCAAACTGGGGCACTTGCTAGAGCACCTTCCTCATTTAAAGAATCTATGCATTTTTAAGTGCGAACAACTTGTAGAAATTGAAGGTGTGAACGTGGAGCCATCTTTAATTGAATCCTTGGGTATTGATTCTTGTCCGGGCATGAATATTCCCATAACCCATTGCTACTGTTTCCTTGTAGAATTGAGTATCAGTAAGTGCTGCGACTCTCTAACAACCTTCCCTCTAGATTTGTTCCCAAAACTCTGCCAGCTTGAATTAGTCGAGTGTCGTAACCTACGGATGATATCACAGGGGCACCCAAATAGTCATTTGGAGAGTGTGAGCATTGAAAAATGCTTTGAATTTGAATCATTTCCCAATGAAGGATTATTTGCAGCGCAGCTAGAGAGACTTTCTATTAAAGGAATGGAGAAATTGAAATCAATGCCCAAACGCATGTCTGCCCTCCTTCCATCTCTTAATCTTCTGTCTGTAAGCGATTGTCCAGGAGTGGAGTTCTCTGATGGATGTTTGCCACCAAATCTAAAATCCATGTATCTCTTTAATTGCTCCAAACTTGTTGCCTCACTGAAAGGGGCTTTGGGAGCCAATCCCTCTTTAGAACTCTTGAGGATTTCAGGTGTAGATGTTGAGTCTTTTCCCGATGAAGGTTTGCTCCCACTCTCTCTTACTGAGCTAAGCATACATGATTGTCCAAATCTTAAGAAACTAGACTACAGGGGTCTCTGTCACCTCTCCTCTCTTCAGACAATGATTATTGCAAAATGTGCAGTACTCCAATGCTTGCCAGAGGAGGGTCTGCCCGAATCCATTTCACAACTCAACATTAAATGCTGCCCGTTGCTCAAACAGCGCTGCAAGAAAGAAGGTGAAGACTGGGAAAAGATTGCTCACATTAAAATCATATCGGTTGATCGTGAGTTAATAAACATATAAGAAGAAACAGAAGTTGGAAATTACCAATGCACCAATTCTCATATGCTTACATTGTCGTCAGGTGCCAATTCTCCACACTGTCTTTCAAATTTAGTGCAAATATTTTAATATGTAGTTCATCATTTTCAAAACTCATCAACTAATGGTCTTTTTAAATTTCTGTTTTACGTGCAGCAACAATTTCTATTATCGATATTCAGTGTTGAAGTTGAGTAACTATGCTTATATTTAGGGAACATAGAAAATGGGAAAGAGGGACAAGTCTGAAAGTTTTGTTGGGTAAACTTGTTTCCTCACCACTCTCTTCCTTGTTTTTAGTTCATACTTTCATTATATGATTTTCTTTTCCAATATTATAGCTTTCTTCTCCCATATTTTTGACTATTTTTCACAAAATATGATTTCTGTAAGTTTTGGCGATACGGCTTATTTTAGAGTCAATTGGATTAAATCTTCTCAATAAGATAATTCTAAACATTATGAACTTAATATTTCTCATTCCACAACTTCCTATGATGTGGTTTCGGTCTCTTCTCAACTATTCATGTCTAATGTTCTTTTGATACAATTCAACAGCTTCTGTTTTGCAATGTTTCTTGAATTCCAAAACACTCTATTCGGACAGAAATTCTGGAAGAAACTCTAATATATGAATTACTGCCAACATTCTGCTTTGCATATTTTACACTTTTTCCACTCACATAGATAAGGCAAAACCATCTTAGCTATTGAGATATTAGTTATTGGTTTGTAGGTATATATTTTACAATTACTTAAAATTTCTTGAAAAATATTGTAGTCATTTGTCAAATTTCAAATACTGGCATTACCACACATCCCTATACTGTAGTCTTTACTGAGAATGTTCACTGTTTTTAATTAACAAACATTAGTAGCATAAGGGACACCTAATTTCTTAATGTTTTTTAGAAAAGGGTGACTTAACTTAAACAGAGAATAAGAAATTAACAATATCATATTTACATGCAACAATTTGTTCTATCATTAAGCGTCATCTTGTAGCTGAATTCCGTCTAAATACGCTATATATCTTATTTGTTGTTCATGTTTGCTGATGGCCAGGACACAACAAAAATGTTCGGAGTCATGAAACTTATATGTTCTTTCCACATAAAAGATACAATCTGAAAATCCTTGAAACTAAGTGTTTTTCTAGTTTGTTTTAGACATTAGTTTGTGTGCAAACATATGAATGAATATTTGTCCTTTGATCTATTGTAAAGAATGTACAACTCAGTTTCTATCAAGATTATGGAAATTGTTTTTACATTAAATTTACTGAATTATCAATTAGAAAGGTTACATCATCCAAAAATTCAATTTTTTTTTCAAACTAATAATAAACTTCTAAAGGGCTCTTTTCAGTTTTATGATCCCTGGTAATTACCAAGCCATTATCTCCTAAATCCAACTTTAAGTTCTTAAGGCTCTTATCTTTGTCTAACTGTCATAACATAAAGGAGGTGCCTGACACGATAGCCGATCTTATACATCTCCGTTCATTAGACCTTTCAGGTACCCTTATAGAGAGACTTCCGGACTCAACGTGTTTACTCTGTAACTTGCAAGTGTTGAAGCTGACCTATTGTTCCAATTTGCGGGAGCTGCCCTCAACTTTGCATGAACTCATAAATTTGCGCCGCCTTGAACTTATTGAAATTACTTTAAGAAAGGCTCCAGTGCTTTTAGGAAAATTGAAGAATCTTCAAGTATGGATGGGTGGGTTTGAGGTTGGCAAAAGTAGTGAGTCCAGTATTCAACAACTAGCACAACTTGATCTTCACGGAGAGCTGTCAATTGGAAATGTTGAAAATATCGTGAATCCCTGTCATGCATTGGCAGTGGATTTGAAGAATAAAACACATCTTGTGGGGTTAGATTTCGAATGGAAATTGATGCGGAACAACGAGGATTCAATAAAAGAAAGAGAAGTACTTGAGAATCTGAAACCGTCCAGACATTTGGAGCGGTTGTCAATCAGTGGCTATTGTGGTACACAATTTCCGCGTTGGTTATCTGATAATTGTTTATGTAATGTGGTGTCCTTAACCTGGAGCACTGTAAATATTGCTTACAGTTGCCTTCCCTTGGACTTTTGACATTTCTGAAGCACTTGACAATTGAGGGCCTTGATGAGATAGTGAGGATAGATGCTAATTTTTACGGGAATACCTCTTCTGCATTTCCATCCTTGCGAACGTTGGACATCTGTGATATGAAGGAATGGGAAGAATGGCAATGCATGACGGGTGCTTTTGCACATCTTCAACGTCTTTCTCTTGCGTATTGTCCCAAACTGGGGAACTTGCCAGAGCAGCTTCCTCATTTAAAGGATCTAGACATTTCTGAATGCGAACAACTTGTAGAAATTCAAGGTGTGAACGTGGAGCCATATTCATTTGAATCCTTGCGTATTTATTATTGTGCAGGCATGAATATTCCCATAACCCATTGCTACCGCTTCCTTGTAGATTTGAGTATCAGTGAATGCTGCGACGCTCTAACAACCTTCCCCCTAGATTTGTTCCCAAAACTCTCCTGCCTTAGATTAGAGGAATGTCGTAACCTACAGATGATATCGCAGGGGCACCCTCATAGTGATTTGAAGACTCTGAGCATTAAAAAATGCTCTGAATTTGAATCATTTCCCAATGAAGGTTTATTTGCACCACAGCTAGAGAGCTTTTGCATTGGAAAATTGGAGAAATTGAAATCAATGCCTAAACACATGCCTGCCCTCCTTCCATCTCTTAATGAGCTGTATATTAATGATCATCCAGGAGTGGAGTTCTCAGATGGATGTTTGCCTCCAGATCTAAAATCCATGGATCTCTTTAATTGCTCCAAATTTGTTGCCTCACTGAAAGGGGCTTTGGGAGCCAATTCCTCTTTAAAAGACTTGAGGATTTCAGGTGTAGATGTTGAATCTTTTCCCGATGAAGGTTTGCTCCCACTCTCTCTTACTACCCTATATATCCGTGATTGTCCAAATCTTAAGAAACTGGAGTACAGGGGTCTCTGTCACCTCTCCTCTCTTCGGATGATGATTCTTGAAAAATGTCCTGTACTCCAATGCTTGCCAGAGGAGGGTCTGCTCGAATCCATTTCAGAACTCAGAATTGAAAGCTGCCCGTTGCTCAAACAGCGCTGGAAGAAACAAGAAGGTGAAGACTGGGAAAAGATTGCTCACATTAAATTCATATGGGTTGATCATGAGTTCATAAACATATAAGAGGAAACAGAAGTTGGAAATTACAAATGCACCAATTCTCATATGCCTACATTGTCGTCAGGTGCCAATTCTCCACACTCTCTTTCAAATTTAGTACAAATATTTGAGTATATAGTCGATCATTTTCATCACGCGTCAACTCATGGTCTTTTAAATGTTCTGTTTTATGTGCAGCAAAAATTTCCATTATGGATATTCAGTGTTGAAGTTGAGTAACAATGCTTATATTTAGGGAACATAGAAAATGGGAAAGAGGGACAAGTCTGAAAGTTTTGGCATCAATTCCACCACGGGTGTACTCTATCGTTGGGAGTGTTCTTGTTGGGAAAAATTGTTTCCTCACCACTCCATTATATTTAGTTTTATGATCCCTGGTAATTACTAAGCCATTATATCCTAAATCCAAAATTTCATGTTCTTAATAGTCTGTGTCTTCTCCAAAATTGACTAAACGCAAGTTGCTAGAAATTTCATTAAAGTAATTAAAGCAAGAAAAACGAAATTGAATGTCTGAATCCAAGTTGAATCATCTGCAGCTATGTTAACTCTTCTCTATCCGCGTTCACGCCAGACCCTTCATTCACATAACTAAGCTGCACCTCCAATTTTCACAACCCTTTCTTCTCTTTGATTTTGCCACTTCCTTTCCAACCATGCCTGTCCTAGAAACACTTGGCGGTGCTCTTTTTGGTGCTGTTCTTCAGGTCCTATTTGACAAGCTTGATTCTCGTCAGGTTCTGGACTACTTTCGTGGTAGAAAGCTGCATGAGAAGCTGCTGAAAATTTTGAGGAGGAAGTTGGTGTCCATCAATGCTGTGGTTGATGATGCAGAACAAAAGCAGTTCAGAAATCCATATGTTAAAGCGTGGCTTGATGAGGTCAGAGACGTGTTGCTGGACACAGAGGATCTGCTAGAGGAAATAGACTACGAATTCTCCAGAAGTGAGTCAGAACATGAATACCAGAGCGGTGCTAGCAAGGTAAGCAGTCTTGAATCCAAGCTGAAAGAAGTCATTGATGACCTTGAATCTCTTTTAAACCAAAAGGATGATCTAGGTCTGAAAAATACTAGCGGGGTAGGGGTTGGATTAAGGTTGAGTAGTAATGTGTCACAGAAATTGCCATCAACATCTTTGGTGGTTGAAAATGTTATTTATGGAAGAGGTGATGAAAAAGAAATGATCTTCAAATGGATGACTTCTGACACTGAAAAGCATAGCCAACTATCAATACTTTCTGTTGTGGGTATGGGTGGGCTGGGTAAGACCACACTTGCTCAACATATGTACAATGACCCAATGATAGAGGGTAAATTTGATATCAAAGGTTGGGTTTGTGTTTCTGACAAATTTGATGTTTTTATGGTAACAAAAGCAATTGTTGGGGCAATCACTAAATCAAAAGATGATAGTGTAGACCTAGAAATGGCTCAAGGAAGATTGAAAGAAAAACTGACGGGAAGTAAGTTTCTTCTGGTTCTGGACAATGTTTGGAACGAAGACCGAGACCAGTGGAAAGCTTTGCAAACTCCTCTCAATTTTGGGGCAAAGGGAAGTAAAGTTCTTGTCACCACACGCAGTAACAAAGTTGCTTCTATCGTGCAATCAAATAAAGTACATGAACTGAAGCAATTAGGTGGAGATCACAGCTGGCAAGTTTTTGCTAAAAAAGCATTCCAAGATGATAATCAGCAGATGAATGGTGAGGTGAAAGAGATTGGTACGAAGAGAGTTGAAAGGTGCAAAGGATTGCCTCTAGCCTTGGAAACTGTTGGATGTCTTTTACGCTCTAAGTCTTCTGTTGCAGAATGGAAAAGTGTATTGAGAAGCGAGATATGGGAGTTCCCTGAAGAAGATAGCAAAATCATCCCTGCTTTACTGTTGAGCTATTATCATCTTCCTTCTCCTCTCAAGAGATGTTTCTCTTACTGTGCCATATTTCCTAAGGATTTTAGATTTAACAAGAATAATTTAATTCAGTTGTGGATGGCTGAAAATTTTCTTCAATGCTCTCAGCAGAGTAAGTCTCCAGAAGAAGTTGGTGAACATTATTTGAATGTTCTATTATCAAGGTCATTCTTTCAACAGTCTAGCGGAGCCTTCAAATCATGTTTTGTGATGCACGACCTTCTGAATGATTTAGCAAAATATGTTTCTGGTGAAATCTGTTATAGGTTGGGTGTTGATAGACCAGGAAGCGTACCAAAGACAACCCGTCACTTTTCAACTTTAAAGAATCCTGTTGAATATAACGAGTATAGGAGTTTATGGGATGCTAAAAGACTACGAACATTTCTGTCCATATTTATATATGGGATGTCAATAGAAGAGATGATCTCCAACTTTAAGTTCTTACGGGTCCTGTGTTTGTGTTCCTCTCACATAATAGAGGTGCCTGACACTATAGGAGATCTTATACATCTCCGTTCATTAGACCTTTCAGTTACCCGCATAGAGAGACTTCCCGACTCAATAGGTTCACTCCGTAACTTGCAAGTGTTGAAGCTCAACGTGTGTTCCAAATTGCGGGAGCTGCCCTTGACTTTGTCTGAACTTCCAAATTTGCGCTGCCTTGAACTTGAGGGAACAACTTTAAGAGAGGTTCCAGTGCTTTTAGAAAAGTTGAAGAATCTTCAAGTGTGGAACGGTGGGTTTGAGGTTGGCAAAAGTGGTGAGTCCAGTATTCAACAGCTAGGACAACTTGATCTTCACGGAGAGCTGTCAATTAAAAATCTTGAAAATATCGTGAACGCTTGTGATGCATTGGCAGCAGATTTGAAGAATAAAACACATCTTGTGGGGCTACGTTTAGAATGGAGATTGAAGCGGAACAATGAAGATTCAATAAAAGAAAGAGAAGCACTTGAGAATCTGCAACCATCCAGACATTTGGAGGAGTCGTCAATCAGTGACTACGGTGGCACACAATTTCCCCGTTGGTTATCTGATAATTGTTTATGTAATGTGGTGTCCTTAACCTTGGAGCGCTGTAAATATTGCCTATGGTTGCCTTCCCTTGGACTTTTGACATCTCTGAAGTACTTGAAAATTAAAGGCCTTGATGAGATAGTGAGGATAGACTCTGATTTTTACGGGAATACCTCTTCTGCATTTCCATACTTGGAAACGTTGAGCTTTATTGATATGAAGGAATGGGAAGAATGGCAATGCATGACGGGTGCTTTTCCAAATCTTGAAAGTCTTTCTGTGAGGAATTGTCCCAAACTGAGAAGGCACTTGCCAGAGCACCTTCCTCATTTAAAGTACCTATGTATTGTGAAGTGCGAACAAATTGTGGATTGGATCCCCAGGGCCGTAGAAATTGAAGGTCTGAACATGGAGTCATATTCATTTGAATACTTGATTATTTATTCTTGTCCGGGCATGAATATTCACATAAACCATTGCTTCCATTTCCTTAAAGAATTGAGAATCAGTCAATGTTGTGACTCACTAACAACCTTTCCTCTAGATTTGTTCCCAAAACTCTCTATCCTTGAATTAGACGAGTGTCGTAACCTACAGATGATATCACAGGGGCACCCTCATAGTCATTTGAAGAATCTGAAAATTAAAAAATGCTCTGAATTTGAATCATTTCCCAATGAAGGATTATTTGCACCGCAGCTAGAGGCACTTTCTATTAAAGGAATGGAGAAATTGAAATCATTGCCTAAATGCATGTCTGCTCTCCTTCCATCTCTTAACAAGCTGTGTATACATGATTGTCCCGGAGTGGAGTTCTCTGATGAATGTTTGCCATCAAATCTAAGTCACATGAAACTCTTGAATTGTTCCAAACTTGTTGCCTCACTGAAAGGGGCTTTGGGAGTCAATCCCTCTTTAGAAATCTTGAGGATTTCAGATATAGATGTTGAGTCTTTTCCCGATGAAGGTTTGCTCCCACTTTCTCTTACTGAGCTAGAGATCGATGATTGTCCAAATCTTAAGAAACTGGAGTACAAGGGTCTCTGTCACCTCTCCTCTCTTCAGAAATTGATTCTTGATAATTGTCCAATACTCCAATGCTTGCCAGAGGAGGGTCTGCCCAAATCCATTTCAGCACTCAGAATTTTAGGCTGTCCCTTGCTTGAACAGCGCTGCAGGAAAGGAGGTGAAGATCGGGAAAAGATTGCTCACATTAAAAGTATCGAGTTTTAGCGTAAGCCAGTACACATATAAGACGAAGCACAAATTGGAAATTTCGAAGGCACCAATTCTCATATGCCTACATTTTCATCAGGTGACAATTCTCCACACTATCTTTGAATCATGTATCTAGTGCAAATAATTTAATATTCAGTTGATCATTTTCATAACGCATCAACTCATCGTCTTTCTAACGTTTTCTGTGTAACAATTTCTATTATTCATATTCACTTTTGAAGTTGAGTAACAATCGTTATATTTAGGGAACATAGAAAATGAGGAAGGGGAAAAGTCTGAAAGTTCTGGCATCACGGCTGTACTCTATCGTTGAGAGTGGTCATCGTTTCATCCATTCACTTTTTTGGTAAACTTCTTTCCTAATCAATCTCTTTCTTCCTTCTTATTTCATTCTTACATTATTATTTTGGAGTCAATAAAACAAATGCAGAACCCTTGCTATTGAGATATTAGTTATTGGTTTGTAGAACTATACATTTTCAATTACTTAAATTTCTTGGCAAATATTTTAATCATTTGGCAAATTTCAAATATTGGCCTTACCACTCATCCCTAAACTGCAATCTTTTTTACTGAGAATGTTTTACTCTTTCTAATTAGCAAACGTTAGAAGCATAAGGGACAATTTATGAATGTTTTTTTAGAAAATGGTGACTTAATTTATAAGGACAAGAATAACAAATTAACAAAATAATATTTACAAGCAACAATTTCTTGTATCATTACGAGTCATTTTGTAGTTGAATTGTGTCTAAATACGCTATCTTATTTCTTGTTTATCTTTGTTGATTACAGGACACAACAAAAATGTTGGCAGTCATGAAACTCAGATGTTCTTTCCACATAAAAGATACAGCCCCAAGATGCTTGAAAGTAGGCGTTTTTCTAGTTTGTTTTAGACATTAATTAGTTTGTGTGCGAAGATAATGAATATTTCTCATTTGATGTTTTGTAAAGAATGTGCAGCTCATTTTCTATCAAGATTATGGAAATGGTTTTTACTCTGAATTTACTAAATTATCAATTTCAAAGGTTACATCATCCGAGTACATTTTATAAAAATTCAATTTATTTTTCTTCAAAATCAATAATAATAAACTTCTGAAGGGCTATCTTTAGTTTTATGATCCCTGGTAATTACTAAGCAATTATCTCCTCCTAGATCCAAAATTTCTTCATGCTCTTAAACGTATGTGTGTCTTTTCCAAATCTAATTACATTTATTTTGTGAAATTGAATTTTTATAATTTGACAATATCAAGAATTATCTTTTTAAAGGTAATCTTTGATTCATATTGTATGGCCTTAACACAGTTAAAAGTGATATTAAACTATGTTTTTTGGCAGCCTCCAATACTGTTGCGAGTGATTGCCAATTTCAAATTATTGGACATTCAAATCGTTCTCTTCATCTTTGGCTGGATCATAAAACAAAATTTTGGCACAAAAACTGGTTAGGAAACGTTGTGCGTGATAGATTTATCATTAACAAACATGTGAGGTAAGCTCCTTTTTTGGAAGGTAAACGAAACAACATATTATCTTTTGTTTTCTTCATTATAGATCTTAATCTTTCAAAATTTTGCTCCTCCTTGCAGTTGAATTCTTTCAAAAAAAACTGTTTATACAGTGCTGATGTTTGCTGATGACAAGGACACCAACAAACTCGAATATTTTGTCCAAGGAACCTTTGAGTGCCGGTGGTGCATGAGATGCAGAGTAGCTAGTTGCTAGCCTGGAAGATGGTTATTCCAGTGTGCTTTGGACATTAGTTTTAGTGCAAACATATGAACCAATATTACTATTTTCTGTATTATAAAGAATATAGGAAATGTTTTCTAACAAGATTATGAACATTGATTGCACTTGAACTAACTGAATTATCTATTCTAGAGGTTCATCATGCAAGTACATTTCTATAATTTCAATTTTGTTTTCCTCTAAAAATTCATCCGGGTTTTACGTAACTAACTTCTCTACAAGGTCAATGTCTGTGACCTTAACTTCACCACCACTACTATGCATGACCAATGTATGTGATCTTGACATCCTTACAAAAATAAAACATAGTGACTGATCTTAGTTGAATAGAGAAGAAGAAGACGTGATTTTGTCACACAAGAATTGGAAGAGAACTGAACTGACGTATGTGAGTATTATAATGAAGAATTTTATCTGAACTGCTAGATTTAAATATAATGGTTATTATTTAAACCTTTTTTGTCACCTAAAAACTCTATGTAGAAAGAGTTATTAAACAAAGTAACTCTGCTTAATTCCCTTTCAGTTTGTTTGTGAAAAATAAGAAAAGAAAGCTTTCTTGTAAATAAGCAATGTTGAAATTCAACACCATTTCCCTTGATAAGAAGTATATTTGAGTGTAGGAAACAAAGTTTCTTTTATGGAATGAAGCACCTAAACATTATTTATACTGAAAAGAGGAGACTTTCAGTTTTACTTATCCAATGCATAATCTATCTTATTATCTATGAACAACACAAAGAAAACCATAATGGTTTACATTATCCCAGCTTGTTCATTTGCCCTTTTACCCTTATTCTCATTATTGGACAAATCATCTATAGGAGATTCACTCAGCCCTGTGAACATGCTTGATGTACTTGAAGAAGTGCTTCCTAGTGGAGGAGATGGTGGAGGTCTTAAGCAAATAGGAGCATATCCTGCATAATTGCTTGCATCTTCACCTTCTATTTCCTGAGAGGTATCTGAGATAAGCAAGTCTGACATGTCATATGATGAATCTGACCGTGCTGGAGAGCAGTCTCTCAGTACAACACTGCATGTGTTGCCTTCTAGTATATGAGTTAAGGCATTGACCACCTGCAAACACATATATACAACAAGTCTATAGAGAATACACTTGACATACTCTCTGCGCTAATTATAGGACTTTATTTTAAAATTTCCATTTTCCTTTTTGTAAGATATTTTTTAAATTATATTTTAATTGTTCCTTACTTTAGCTACTTTATTTTAGTTCATAAATGTTATGAATTGTCTCTTCCTTCTCAAACGACGATAGAAAAATTGAAGAATTGAACTTTCAAATTAAAACTCCACCATTGTTATTCTCTTTCCATACATTTATTCTTCATGAATAGTTCTGAAATAATGTTATAATTACTCAAACTAAATTCTACAAATTAAATTAACCGTTTTTTTTCAATAGGTGTGATCAACTAGTTAATAATTATTTTATTTAGAGATAAAGGAAGAGTATGATTTCAAATGGACAGATAAATAGGAATTTCTCTTAAAAATCGTAAGGCACTACATGGGTATGATACAATTAATGCATACAATTAATAAAAATTTGTGAGTTCAATTTCTATATACTATTACATGGTCAACAAAATAAAAATCATTTTCAGTATGATTTTTAAGATAATTATGCATATCATACATGACCATTTGTTACTTGATGACAGTGTAAGTGCACGGACTATTTTCTGTTTAAATCTAAAGAGATAATTGATGTTTTAAAATAGTACTTGTTATTTTGATATTTTCATCTATGTCGGCATAAATGCTTAAAAAAGAACAATAGAAGAATTATAAAATGTCTCTAGGAGTATTCAAAGTGTCAATAGAGTGTCCAATAACAGCATACCCTAAGAGAAACTCAGTTTAGACTTACCGTATCCATTGATAATCGCCTCTGAGAATCCCTGCTGAGGCATTTTTCTGCTAGACGAATCATCCAGAAAAGCTGATGGCAATCATGATTATCCATCATCCTTTCATCAATTAGATCTGGATAGTTCCTTTCTTTAAGTAGTGGCCTAGCCTGAAAGAAAGTAGAGAGGGTTAATAATTGAAAGGAACTTGTACATTTGAATGATGTAAGGAAATGCCAAGTCAAATTGTAAGATGGCATGAAAAATTTATTTTGCCATGAGTTTGAAATCATCAATTCTTGTAAGTTTGTAAGCAATAGCAACTAAATTCTAAGGAACAGAATAAACATGTACACATACGAATACAGAATTTAACAAGGTTTGTCAAATGTCTTTGGAATCAGAGCTACTATTTTTATTATTATTTGTAACAATAGGGTTGCCTAGTTTTGTATAAACTAAAACTCCTATATATATAAAACAGGATATAATATATATACATTAAAATTTTAAAGTATTGTTTTACTTAAATTGTTACCCATCCCACAAGACTTTTTTCGCCAAGACGTTTGTCTACGGTCCTCATTCCAGTTATGAGCTGAAGAAGAACCACACCGAAAGAATACACATCTGTCTTGGTTGACATTTTTCCTGATTCTGCATATTCTGGTGCCAAATACCCTATAGTTCCAACAACATCTGTGGAGTATAAGGAGTCGATTTGTTCAGTTCTAGCCAGACCAAAATCTCCAAGCTGATAAATAGGTAAAACTTCCTGTTACTCAATGTGGCAGAAGCAATAATATATTTTATGAAGCAATTTATGGAAGGATCCAAATATATCCTGACCATTTATCACATTTTTCAAGTTCATTATATATAGGTTATACTCAGGTATGCTAATCATAAAGCTATGGTTCATAACTAAGTTGCAGGCGAAGAAGTTTCGTACTAGCATTTCTATACAAGACATGTGAAGCATCACTATGAGTTCTTTAAGCTTCAATAGCCTATATGCTTAATAAAGTTGGTGAGTCTAAGTTATTTTCAAATGCAATTACTATTCTCTAAAGCTGTGTTTTATTACCAATGCTTCATAATCATGTGTAACAAGGATGTTGCTAGGCCTCATATCTCGGTGTATTATATTGTTCTGATGCAAGTACAATAAGCCTTTTGCAGCTCCAATAGCTACTTTGATCCTTTCTTTCCAGGTAAGAGGCTTGCGTGAGTGTTCTGCATTATTGTATTCTTAGTTAGTATTCCAATTTCTAGTAATCATATCATAAAATTTATTCATTTTGATTCTTCATATAGTAATATCTGTTTCTAAAATCAATTTTCTCTTACGTGATAAATGTTGGTCAAGAGAGCCATTGCAAATAAATTCATACACAAGAAGCCTGTTATTTCCTTCTGAACAAGATCCACGCAGCATAACCACATTCTCATGTATAGCTCTGCTGAGTGCATTGACCTCAGATTTGAATTCCTTCTCACCTTGGAAGCTTGCACACTTATGTTGCTTAACAGCAATCCTTAGTCCTCCTTGCAGCATTCCTTTGTACACTGAGCCAAATCCACCTTCTGACAAGTAGTTTTTTGGTGAAAAACCTTGTGTAGCTTCATGCAGCTCCGCGTATGTGAATTCTTTTAACACTTCAAATTTTGGTCTTCTGTTCTTGCATACTGAGCAAACAGAATTTTTGAATTGTTCAACTATTTTATATGCTTCATGGTTGTTGATATGTTCTGCTGGTGTTTCCATGTGATGCACTTCAGTATGATTAGTCTTTTGAGTATCCGTAATGGGTAGCAGGCAATACCCTCTTGCCATGTCTTGTTCTCTATTTTCAGGGATTTGTTTTATTTGAGAATAAAGTTGGGGCCAGACAACCTTTCCACCACCAGTAGGAAATGAAGAGCTGGTATTGGAGTAGAAATTTGTCACTTGCTGTATTCTTGGGGAAGATTTAGAATTAGGACCTGCTTCACACACCATTGCATCAACTTTGCAATATCCGTGAATTCTCCTTAAATGATTTGAAATATAATGCATACACTCAAAAAGAAATAATATTTTATAAGTTTTCAATTACATAAATGAGTCTTCTGTCTTGAATATTTGGAATAAAGGGGAAGTAACTCCTTTGATTTTTGGTCATGGAATTGAATAATGTATGTTACGACTGGATGCTATAACTCTGAAGGTCTATGTATATCATTATTTTATTAAAATATGGGTCAGAAATGATCAACAATAGTAGAACACAATAAATTGAGAATCAAGGATAACGAGTAAACTATATAGGCTAAGTCCCTTACATCTAACACATCTTGCATTTCCATTGCTTCTATCACACAGATGTGTTTCCCTTGGCCCTCTCAAGTGTTGCACAGAGTTGTCTCGTTTCATTATTAGCAAAGAACAAAAGAGACTCTGCTTGAAATCCTTCTTATATTTCTTCATCTGTCTGCACATCAACGAATTCAGACACAGAGCAAGGAAGCTTGCACGTGCTTTTATGTTTTGTGACATTGTACAATTTGTAAGAAGCACTAAAACATGATCACATTTAAGCTAAGGAAACAAGTATACAAAACTTGAGCTAGTTAGGGATCATATTTCTATGGTTTTGGTCTCAGCAGCATAAAATAAATATCCTTTTCAAATTATGGAACTCAAGAAACACTTGGCTTCCGAAAGTGACAAGATGATGAGGAGTTGGATAGTTTCTCTCGAGAAATACTTTGGCATACAATCATGAACTCCTTTTGTGGTAAGTCTTATTTTTATTCGAGGGTAAGAACAAGAGGCCTTTCTCCTCCATATTCTTAGATTTTGATATAAAGAAAATTGAAAATGGAAAATGGAAAATTGAAAGAATGTGACTAACCTATCAAGTATCACTGATGTTGCCTCCAAACGGATGGCAGCATTTACAGCAACCTCTGGTAGTTTGCCCTGAAGAACTTCTATCCGGAATTGGATCTGAGTAGTTTCATTCATAAAAGGTTCTATTAGATATCAACATCTAGACAACCAAATTATTTAATAACAAATCTACTAGAATTTATACTGAATTTCCTTCGTGATATCAAAATTGACCATGACAATTTTCGAGGAACCTATTCCATAATTTCATATACATAATGATGGATTTTATCAGTTACATGGATTGATCTTATAAATTCAAGTTATAATCTAACCGTGTCTGCTTCACACTGCTCAGAAATTTCCATTATGCTTGCATTATTAAGAAGCTCTTCTTTCTTCTTAGCAACTTCTTCCTCTACAATTTTGTGATCAGTCTCAAATAATCCACCTGAAGACAAGAAAGTCAATACATAAGAAATTAATGAGAAACACCAAAGTACTATATCTATAATATTAATTACCTCTCAAGACTAAAATATGTGAAGAAAAAAGTTAGCAATCAGAGAAGGGATAGCCAATATAATTAAAGAAAACAAAAACTTATCACAATTCAAGCTCAAACCCATCTTTTGTTGTTACACGTGGCACAAAAAAAGTCATGGAATTTATTCCTATGTCATAGTTAAGTTCCTCTTTCTGACGTGTGTGATGTCACCAAGGTTTTAAATGGTGGTTTTGATTTCGTTGTGATTCTTGATGTTGTTGCAGGAAATTGCAGATAAATATAACTGATTTGGCCACAATTGTAGTCACAAAGACACCAAAAACTTGATGTTTTGGTGGAAATCACAATCATGGATTGTTTCTTAAAAGAATACACAACAAGAAATTGAACTATGAAGAAGGAAAAGAACAAAGAATGTGATACTAACGCAATCTGGCAGGTGCAATGAAGGGAAGCCTTGTGGGACTATAAGCTTGGCGAAGAATTACAAGAAGTGTAAGCTTGTCTCCACGACCAAGTGAAAATCCCTGCATGACCACTTTTATTGCACTTGTATTGAAGTCTCTTGATGCATAGTGGATCACCACAATATTCAGTGATTCTTCAGACATCATCTAAGTACACTCTTCTTTGAGTTCACCTCAACTTTCAGTTCAATATGTTGCTTCAATGTTTAGATACAGTAATTTTCAGTGCTGGAATTTGTTACTTTGTCTGCTTTTCATGGAAATTGATGTGATATAATTAGAATCCAAGAGCAACCAGTTGCTAAGAACTGGACAGCTATGAAGATAAAATTGAATATTAACTATATGAAGAGATTCAGGAATAAGGATGTTGTATAGGCCAGAAACAAGGGACAAAATGTAGATTTAGAAAGAAAACAAATATGAATGAACTCTCAAAATCAGAACAATGTCAGTGACCAGTAATGCTTACTTGGAATGATACTGAATCCAGTAATGCTCATCAATCTTTTAAAGGTTCGTGGAGAAGGATGACCTTTATCAACAACTTTCATGAGTATTTTTCATAAGAATTATATTTATTTATTTTTTATTTAAATTCATGTTAGGCATCACTACGAATTTTGACATCTCAGCCAGGCTGACACCTCAAAGATCAATATTATTAAAAGAAAAAAAAAATGATACGAAACCAGGGAGGACTAGACCAAACCTATGGCAAGAAAAGATAACAAATACTCTCCAACTAAGCTAAACAAAATGAAATAGAGTGAGTTGATACATATTATTAAAAAAATCTAATTTAATAACAGCATGCAAATCATCATACCATTTAAAATTTAACTTATTCTCGAGACGTAACGAAGTCAGCTTGTTAGTACAATGGTTTCCCTCACAGAATATATGAGAAACTTAAAACTCAATTTCTTTACATATCTTTATACACTTTCTCCATCTCCCTCTCAAAGACCAAGGAATGAGATTAAACTAACTAAATGTTTGATAAAGTAGGGAAGAGTCACACTCAAGCCAAATACGTCTGAAGTCTTTTCTCCAATCAAGCTTAATAGCCATGGCTGGCATAACCTCAGCATATAAAGACTCTTGTATTCCAAGAAAAGAAGAAAAACTAACTATACATTCACCCCTGCTACTCTGAAAAATAATGCTGAAAAACCCAGACACCTTCTAACAGCACCACTGCTGTTCACCCAATTAATATGAAAAAATTCTCAAATAATAAAAACTTCAAATAAGAAAAGTCAACAATATCTTTATATTTATTTTGTTCTATCACAATTTTTACAACATTATTGTTTCTATCTCTGTTTATCACAGTAACATTTTGTTTTGTCTCATGCTTCTTTCTCCTTTACTCCCCTTCTTTTATTGTATAAATATTCTAAAAAACTTTCTTGCCATCAATATATTTAGGGTTAATTTTAAGTAAATAAAAAAATTAATATCACATTTAATATTATATATAATTGTTTTTATCTTTTATTTACTTTTTTATCATTATTATTTTATAAAGAGAGAGTAAATTAAACTAATACCCCCCCCCCCCTAAAGTTTTCTTAAAATACACTAATACCCTAAATTTTTTTAGAATTATACACAAACCAACAATATGTCTTAAAAATTTACATTATCTTTTTAGATTACACAAAACCCCTTCAAATTTTGAACATATTACATGTGTACCTCCTTATTACATTAATTACATATGAACTCCTAGATAATCTAATGATGAGAAAAGAGTAGGAGTAATGTAACTGTAATTTGAAAAAAAAAAAACTCAAAATATCACCAATATAATTTATTCTAATTATAAACATTTCACTGAAAACACTATCAATAATAAGAGAAAAAACTAAACAGTAAAACATCGTCTTTGTGATCAAAATATAAGACCGAGACTAATATGGTGAATCTTAACGATCAAGTTGAAAATAGTTCTTAGATCGGAATGAGTTACACTAAAAAAAATCAAATTTATTTACGAAAGAAATCCTTATATAATATTCAAAATCCTGATGTAAATAATGATTACCGACAGATTATATAAAAAAAATTCGATTTAACCACAATAACTTTTATTAATTAAGGATTCAATTGGAAATGCATTTTGGGTCAGCCCAATTTTACCTCATCCGATCCATAAAAATCTGATTTGGTTGACCTAATTGGACTATATTCTTTTTTTTGTTAAATGTTTTCATATCTTGTCCTTTGAACTTATTTAGGGTGTTGTGGTGATTTCTATTTTATTTATGAATTTGTATTGTTATTTTTATGTTGAATACAGTTGTTTTAGCATAATATTTTGAAATTTTAATTATGAAACATATTATCTTAAAAATTTATTTGTTATTCCATATATTAAATATCATAATAAAAAAATAAGTTGTGTTGACTTCATCAAATTAGATTAGTGTTATATAATATGTTTTTTAGTTTTTCTAATGTAAACCGGCTCAATTACTAAAACAATACAACTATTGACTCATTATCTCAATTCTTCATATTGGTGTTTTTCACACTATTCTATGACAAATTGTGGTTTCTTCTGTCTTGATTATAACTTGCGAAGACTGAAGAAGACCATATGTTTAATAAATCATATTCCATTAATCAGATAAGGGTTGATTTTTCTCGACTACACCGATCAAAGTAGGAAAATGGGGACAAGATAGAATGAACATGGACACATTTTAGATAAAGATTCATTTCGTTCATCACATTGCAAAATGATTAGAAATGCTGAAATGTTTGAATAATAAAGGGATAAAAACTATAGTTTGGCAGAGTCTAGACAAGATGAATATTGGTGGATCCACCTTTTCTTCCTATTACCCCTTTTAACAAAGGTTACTACAAAAAAATATGGGTAGAAAGAACATTCCTCAAATTATAGAAAAAAATGAGAAAAAGGATGAATTTAGACTCCTTTTTATGGGATGTTCATTTGTATTGAATTTGCCGAACATAACACAATGTCATTCCTCTTGGCTGTTGAAGAAACAACTGGAATAAACTATGAACAAAACGTGCAATAAAAATTAGTGTGTGTGAACAGAAAGTAAGAGTTGTTGACAAGAAAGGTGATTGGGAAGTGAATAAGATTAAAGTTTATACAAATGATGTGATTGAGAATTGGAAAAGTAAAGGTTAAGAAATAGGATTAGAATAGGATTCTATATATTAGTATAATATATTTCATATATTGCAGTGTGTACTTAAGGAGAATGTGTATTTTTGCCATAAACCCGTTTTTGACTATTTTGTCATTTCACCAATTTAAAGAAACTATCCCACAATCACTAAAATCATTATAAAAAAATAATTTCTTTCTGAGTTATTTACAATTAAATTTCTAGTTATTATTCTTTTTTTTAAAATATTGAAATAATAATGATTTAATTTAAGTATTTAATTAATAATAAAATTTAAATTTAAATTTATGGGAGATAACTTTCTCTACTGCTAATAAAAGTTATATCTATTTTTGGTCTACACAATTTTATTGACCATTTTTACCTTTTACTAACTTTAAAAAAATATACCACAACATCATATAGTTCTTAAAAAAAAAAAAAAAATCTACTTTCTGTGTTGTATTTCACCACAAATACACAACGAAATCTAATTTCTGCAGTGAAGTTAATTTTTGTATGTTCTTGTTTGGTTTTTTTTTTTATTAAATAGTTTAATAGCTTTTGGGTTTAATAACTCGTTCAATAAATTGCCAGTAAAAATGCATTTTTTATTCAATTTATTTTGACACTTAATTTTATTTTATTTTTCCTGATAATTTTAATATAGTAATATCCCTACATGCAAATGAAGTTGTGCCATGATAACAAAGCTACCATCAACAATTACTCAAAACCATGTTTAACTTGATCACACGAAGAATGAGAACATTTACAAACACTTCATCTAAGAAAAAGATTGAATATGCAGCTACTAGTATTCTATCGATGTGTAAGTTTTTCTGATATGATTTGCAAGGGAGAATCAAGCTTTGCACCCAAAACTTACTGTAAGAGATTTGGTAGTTGATTACAGATGATGAGTTTTTATGCCATCAGTATCAGTAAACCTTACCAGAATAATGTTACACTTGTTTACAAATATGTTAAAGAGGTTAACATTTATCACTACACGCAATACAGGCACAAAGGTGCAAAAACTGTTATGTATAATACAACTTGTTCCCATGTTAAGCACCAGACATTTGTGAATGATCACAGTCACACATTGCATCACCAAGCATGATCACAATAATAGGATGGGAAAGTGATGAAAATAGGTGCGCCATTCAGGATCATGCTTGTTCCAATCTTCCAATATGAAAAATCAATAAGGTCTAAAACTGCCTTTCATATTCTTGCAAGCCCAGGAAACTATAGCTTTGGAACCCCCCTTTGGGATGACTGAATGTAGTTTGCTTTGTAGGAAGTAACTTATTTCCAGATTCATCTGTACAAACTTCAAGACCACAAGAATGGCATAAGGATTCCAAATCTGATTCCTGTCAAACAAAGTTCAAATTAAAGTGTATAGCAAAAATGAGTGTAAAGATCAACGAACACTGACATAACAAACTAATGTTACCAACCGAACTAAACTAAACTAAACTACAAAATAGTTGTAGAAAACAGAACTAAACTAGTTAATTTTAGTATTGAACTAAACTAAACTGTTTATAGGTTTAGTTAAGTTTTGTTATTAATATATATATATATAGACACACACACACACATATATATATATATATATATATATATATATATATATATATATATATACACACACACACACATATATATATATATATATATATATATATATATATATATATATATATTCTTAACAAAATAGGCGCTGCAAGAAAAAAAGTGATTTAAGATAAAGAATTTACATTAATAGCGTACTAAAAATGAAAGTTTTGAATTAAATTAAACTGTACGAAAAATGAACTAAAATAATTTGGTTGAACTAAAATATAGTTCAAGCAAGATGGACTGAGCTACATGAAGCATGGTTTTTCTTTTTTTTTAGTTTAGTTAACTGCATCATACATGTTTTAACTGAAATAAACTAATCATTTGAACTAAATTCTTATCACACTTGAAGATAAGATAAAGATAATTTATAATTCTATTTTTTTTTTTTTAAATTCAAATTCATTTATGAATAATAATGTATAGTCACGAACCTTTTGTGGACATATCTCATCTGATAAGTTGATATAAATATCAAAGTCTTAATATATATAGAAGGAAACAAACTATTAATGAAAAACAAACTTTTGACTATAGGAGCATAAAAAGTTTTATCATTTTTCTAACAGTGGTATATAGTTATTAATCTATAGAATATATTCTTAATATTTAAAAAAAAATCAGGAAACATTTTAAAACATAATTACTTTTACTACTAAAAAAATCATAATTAAAAATTCATCTAATGGAATCGACAGCTTAAAAAATGAGTAGTGAGTAATTGTGTACATAACTTTTTTAACTCTCATAATAGTATAGTCTAAGCAGTGCACTGAACAATTCTTTTTAACTCTCAAAACATGATTGAGCACTTGCTCTGTTCACACAAATACAGGTTCTTGAACATCTTTTTACTACCCTTATTTCCCGGCTGACTAGTAGAGTACCCTAAAGTTAGTGGTTCTACCTGTTCATAAGTTCTTTGACTCCCCTCTAACCTTCCAGGAAAATATCATCATGAAATCCTAACGTTCACAGTGGCCACATAATGGTGGATATTATTCACATCATTAATTCCAAAATTTTGAAATTTTCCCATACAAAGCACCTTGTCTTCCACCAAAATTGTAAGGCACATGATCTTTATGTTCCTTATTGCATCATCCTTTAAGAGGCCACATAGGGTGACTTCTACTTTCGACCCTTCAGGTGCCTTCAACCAATAATAAAGCTCATCCCAAAAACTTAACCATAAGAAGGGAGATATAGAACCTATATGTTTACTCCGTGTGGGACACAACTTTAAATACGATTACTAATTAATTCATACCTTTATCATCAGGAGTTTTGAGAGGTCCAACAGAGGATATGGATGAAGTTTGTATCCACCAAAATTTATACAAGATAAAGCCAGCGCACGAACCTTTTAGCATAAAAACAAGCAAAACATTTATCAATATATGTAGAAACAAATTATATGAAGGACATAGTAAGTTTTCGTTTCTTATAATGCCCAATGTCATCAATAGATCTACGTAGCCCACAGCCCACTACACAAATGTAAGATAAATTATAATAAAAAAAAACTGAAGTCACAAATTTCTGGGAAAATGGTGAAGGTATTTGTTTTCTGAAACATACTTTCTGTTATCAAGACCTCAATATGCACAAGAATATTCCTACAGACGATGACTAATAGCTGATGCAATTTTGGATGTGGTGTGCACACATGTGGTTTGGAATTGTTGAGGTACTGAGATTTGTCTAAGATGTTAACTTCGGCAAGAGTTAAGCTGTAGGCATATTTATCGTGTCTGTTTGGAATATGGGATATAAGATTGATGATCCCTATATAATGTTCCATGTCTTTCCCCTGTATTTCACTTACTCTGTAGATCTTTAATATTTTAGTCATAGCCCATTGATGTTATTCTTTAAATTGACTATTACAATAAAAAAAGAGATTCGTGCTAAGATACATATGAACAAAGTAACAAGCACAACAAAAGAAGGCATGCATCATCTTAGACACAAAAAGGGTCTCCTAATACATAAGTTATATAAAATGTTACGAGAATAACGAATTCTCTAGTTATAGAAATTACTTGATTGATATAAGGCATCATAATGCAGAACTGCAGATATGATGCCTGAGCTGCTGCAGTGCAAAAGAAATCCTTATAATTTCCAAGTCGGAATGATCTGTCACGACAAAAGATAATATCAATAATTGACATACATTCAGTTATTGTTTAATATGACAAATGACTCGAGAAAAGCAACAAAAAAACTGTTTAATTATTAAAATAAAGAATGTTAAAAATGTTAGAGACGTAATATACAACCATTCATGTGCTTTTATTTAAGAGTTTACACTTTTAGGCAGTTTGTTAATGATATAGTTTCAGAACTTCTATGAGTATACAATCAAGAATTTGGTCCCATTTTTTAATATGAAGTTGAATTTCAGCAAATGATAGGTGGTCCTGCGCATTGTCTATGTTTTAAGCCGAAGGGTTGAAGTGTGACGAGGCATGTTAGAAATATAATATAAAATCATTCATCTAGGTTCATGATAAAAGACAGCAATAAATGTTACCGTAAGATCCTCCGAGCAAAGCATATTTCTTTTGATTTCAATACTGGAGTTGATATACGTTTAAGCCACAAAGAAAGTGTCTCCCCCTGTGGATTAGAAATATTTACGTTTCGTAAGTTGCAACAATACTAAAATTAACATAAAAGGAGAAACATAATTAATCACACCAATGATGAAGAGATTAACCATCGGTTGGCTGTAAGAACCAAGATGAAGCAGCACATATAATGAATGGAATTCAGCTTCATTTTCATGCACATGATTTGAATTTTGATTTGCTTCATACAGACTGAACAAGGATGTCAATGTCTTTGTGAGCTGTTCCAAGTTGAGATGATGCATTGATGCAGTGTTTGGATCAGACATAGAACGCCAAAGATTGTAATGTGATACAACATGGAATTTTACCTGTGTGATTAAATATATTGTTCAGCTCATTATTTGAATTTCATAGGTTGTAAATCCATGCTTCAAAAAACATATATGATCACATGATCCAGCTTGACTGTGTACAGGAGGAAACAATAGCCTTGAAGAAATGATATGCAGCTCATTATTACAGTCCTAACTTGGATGTTCAAGTCTTGCTCATGACCATGCGTAATTAAACATCAATTTTTAACCAACGAGAAACCTCATTTTCAGCTATAATGGCCACACTCTTTATAGTTGCACATGTTCCCCCACAGATGGTGATTTGTTGCACTGTTTCCTTTCACAATGCTGCCAGACTGTGAGTGTCCCCTTGTATGTTTTCGGTGGAGTAGTATGGATGAAAGAGGAACATGTGAGATCATTGTGGAATTCAATGTCTTTAGAGGGTTGAACTGCCCTAGTTTGTGCAGACTTTTTTTTTTGTCAATTTGAATTGATCAACTAACCCAGTCAGGTTCACAAGGAGCAGCAGACGCAATTGGTCCCCAAGTTTAGAGTCCAGGACTAATATTTGGATTTAAGCACATACAAAGAAGATCGATTTCCTATAGATAATCAACTAATGTGTCAAAAAAAATTTGTGCATATGAAATAAATGGACTTTTGACGTTTAGTTAAACATGAAGTTGCAAAACAAGTATAAAATATGCAACTTAAATAGTCTACCGTGATGCAGTTGCAGGAGAATAGAATGAAGTACACAAATCAAAGAAAATCGAAACAGAAAACTATACCATTCTCTCGTACATGTAAACTGCTTTGTTGTTTACAATATTTTGCATAGTAATATCTTGGCGTATGGACCTTGTCCTGTCGAAGAGAAAGCCATGAACTTCTTCAAATGAGTGCTCCTTAGATTCCAGCAAACTTAAAAGGTAATTTAAAGTATCTTCCAAAACAGCAATAGGCCGTAAATCTGATGCTTGAACATATTTGGTGGATATGGTTCTGCAAAACTGAAGAAGAAAAATTCTGAAAACAAAAGTTATTCAACGCCAGAGGTGATCCTTTAATAATAGCCACTAGATGTCATAAAACCACGAAATCAATGCTGGATACAGAATCTATGATGTTAAAGACGTAAAGATCAGCAAATAAATAACATACTATATAAATTTTATATTATAATACAAGAGTCTGCTCAGACAAACTTCTCAATTAGGACTTCTAAGAGAGAAAAACAAGGAAAAATGAAATTAGTTTCTCCATAAGCTAAAATCACCTTATGTATAAACTAATTTGTTGAAGCTCTCATATAGCTTCTCTAAATTCTTATTTTTAACTGTTGCATAGGCTAATTTTAGCTTAAGGAGAAGTTGATTTAATTTTTTTCGTCTTACTTTCCTCTCCTAGAAGTCCTTATGGTCAAGTTTGTCCAAACAAAGTCCTACATCACAATGCAGCTTGCTAGCATTAATCAGGTGCTAAGCTATAAGTTAAAAGAATAGACAAAGAACAATGAAACACTAGACATTAATTAGAGCATTATAACAGATTATATAAGTAAACTTACAAAGAAAAGCACTACAGTTTCAGCATACAACTTATGAACTTCTTAAAATTATGATGACTGAGTTATAAAACTTGACACAATTTCTTATGGGAGCCATCAAGGTAGAAATGCTAATATTGGTATAATTTATCCACATTACCCTTCAATGCACTTCTAATTGTCAAAAGTAGATTAAAAATAAACTCACCATGGTGCTTGAGGACACATCCTTCTTAAACTAGACAGAATCTATGAGAGTGAAACCTACTCTAATATCACACTTTATAAAGTAATATATGGGAGAGCAGTTTAGCCATACCTTTTTGACAGCAAGATCTGGGGATGATTTTCTAGGATTTCCATTTAGCCTCTCAAAAACTGCCAAATCTCGCAGCATTTCGCGCTGGTTCCTCTCTCTTTCTGTGGATAAAGTGAAAATTTTTAAAATAGAAGTTTTGGGTAGATATATTATACATAATGAAATGATAGAAACAGAAGGTGTGTTAATATTTTTATAGATGAAATTTTATGATACCATGAATCAACAAAGCTAAAATAGGCCACAGAAGTCTTTTCCCATACAGAATGCAGTTAGCCACATACATCAACAGAGAAATTCCACCAGTGTTTGATCAAAAACCCAAGTCATTGAAAAGGCCATTAAAATTTAATGATATTTGTAATGATCTTCTCATATCTAAACCATCTAAGCTGCAATTCTACAACATTTTTCTCAATAGACGACTAGATGCTACTCTTACTTTCCCATTCATACATAACTTCTTTATCCCGTCTATTCTTGTATGCCTACCTATTCATTGCAGAATTCCCATCTATGTGATACACTGTTAACAATCAATATCATAAAACATTTGTGACCACATGGCTGTGGCAATTTTGCTTTAAGCTTGAGCAACACCTTTCAATGTCAAGTAACAGCAAAATGATCTTCAATTTTCCCTTCCAAGCCAAGATTAATGAACATTTCATTCATAAAGGCATATTATTCGAAACCCAGAGTGAAAATAGAGAAAAGAAGAGAATGACTTTATTTCTTGATTGAAAATGAATAGAATAAGAAAAAGATCTACTTCAACGATTTCCCCTTCACAACGGGTTTTCCGTTTCTAAAAAGGTTAAAGTTGTTTTGGAAAGGGTTGCCTACAAAGGGTTCAAACCAACAAGAAAGTTGATCGAAGTGTAACCGAGTAAAGTTTTGATGGTAAAAATCATTGAGACATCAACTCTAAGGGGCAATGCTATGATAGAGATTTCGGTATTATGGGGTGTTTAAGTTTCACATCAAAAAATATGAAAATAATAAAAATCGAGATCTTACTCAAGATTGAAAAGGAAAGTATGGATTGCAAATCGGGAGATCATATGATCCTACAAAATTTATGAAATTCATACATACACACATATAATCATTCAATTCCACATGACAAACAAGAAACTACATAATAAACATATAAAGTACTAAATCAATAGGTGTAAACACCACATCCCAGTTACACAACACTAAGTACCTCCTCCCTAGTTACAAAATAGTAAACCAAAACAATAGCTCAGTCCCATTTCTAAATAGAAATTCTACCCTAATTACAAAACAATAATCCACCTGTTAGAAATCTCACATAGACTGAAGATTACACCAAATTATAGTATATCAGTGGGTATAAACATCGTCTATCGATATCGGATAATGGAAAATATTGGAGAACCCAAACATCCTTTAGGAAATTATAACGGAAACCATAACAGGTTATGACGGAAGCATTATGGCCAAAAGAAATAGAATATATACACATAGATAATTTTAAAAAAATACAGAAATATAATTGTAATGCAGAAATAATGAAAGAGATAGCCATAACTAATAATATTATATATAGAAATTCAAATAACAATAATATCAAATCAAAACACCATAAATTTCAAGTTCAAAATTTAAAATAACAACAAAACATAATATAAAAGTCTTAAAACATAATATAAGAAACATAATATAAGAAGGAGAGGTAAGAGGTTTGTGCACAGTAGGTTAAATTAAATAATGTTTAAAGAATTGGGCTGGTAAGACCCAACCTTTTTTGACTAATTTTAAGGGAAGTTGTTGCAGGTTAGGATTGTTACACACCTTCCTTCCAAATAATGTTGCACATTTGGCTAAATTAAAGAATTGGGTAGGGTAAGGCCCAACCTCACTTTACAAAAATTAATACTGTTGCACATTAGGGTTGTCAAACAACACCTTCCTTCAAAATAATGTTGCACATTAAGTTTAGTTAAAGAATTGAGCCAGGTAAGGCCCAACTTCACTTTAAAAAAATAAAAACTGCTACGCATTAGGGTGCCCAACACACCTTTTTGGATGCCCATGCAAAGAACTCTTGCATGAGAAGAATCGCTGAACAGGACCCTCATGCCACATTGCACATGGTCTCCCTCCTCCTTTCTCGCCTTCTTCGTTCAGCATTAGCATCCTGTGATGCAAAGAGTGACCGCCATGAGAAACCTGTATCGCCACTGCCATGTTGTGGCAATAAACTCTAAATCCGCTACTGATTTTCGTCATGGTGTCAACATAACCAAGTTTTAATAACATTGTATCACTTTACAAGTCGCAATTGTGTCACCTACTATAAAACTATTATTGAACCACCCACAAATATCTAGTTCTACGCTCGAGATGTTCAACCCTCATAGTGAAGGGTTGTGTTCGAGATCTCATATCGACTAGAAATAAAGTCAAATCGCATTATATAAATGAGTGCAAACCTCATCTTACAAGCCGATCTTGTGAGGATAAATTAAGCTTAAAATTCACATCTTAATATGGTATCAAAATTGATCCTAGCAAGGTTTTTGGACCTATGGCGTCAACCGCAATCAAGTTGCTATCTGATTACCCACAAATATCTAGTCTCACACTGTGTAAGTGATTGCAAACATTACCTTACAAACAGATTTTGTAAAGTTTAATGAAGCTTAAAGTCCACTATTTAATACCATCTAAAGCAAATAATCTTGTAAGTTAAAATCATAATATCCATAAAGACCTTCAACTCCATCTCTTTCTCCTTCACCATTCAAATCAATAATGTCTAAGTCATGTTCACGTAGAGTTTCACCCTCTTCAACTAGGACCGGAACCAAGTATTCATTCAAATCCAATGTCTACATCCAAACCCGATGCTTCATTATGCTCATGCTCATCTTCCATAATGCATTTATCAATCATCACTAACATCCTTTTTTGACAACACATAAAGTCTTTTGTATCTTCGCCTTAACTTGATCCATTGCTTCATAAATGAACCACATGGCTGATTTTAGATCCGAATCAACCAAACAATGCACCCTTCATTTGTTTTATCCAAAACCTCATCCTCTACTATTTTTCCAAAATCTGTTTTAGCAAACCGACTAGACTTGCATTCATTATTAGCAAACATTCTGCTTAAAGCTTCCTTGTCCTCGTGAAGGCACCCTAATGTCAAGATGTGACAAAGCGAGTAATACCACGACCTCACCAAATCTTTTCTTTTCGTCAAATGTTATAGTAGAGAAATTAGAGAAGTTCCTGAATAGAGGTTTTAATTTCCTTTTACCTTTGGGAATTGTTTCCTCATGAATTGGAATCTTCTTCTCATAATCTTATAACATTAAGTCAATACAACATTGAACACAAGGTGTCCAAAATAACTTTTTCCTCTTTGCCATCAACATTTGACCAACAATTTTGCTATTTGTTGCATTATTTGTCACAATAAAAAAACATTGTATATGTTAGATCAAATTTCAACATACCCTGTAATTTAGTTTTGATTTTGTGCTTAAACAACAAAGTATAAAACATAATTTCATAAACATCAGGTCACGTCAGACGTAAATGCCTTGTTTAGCCAAACAGACACAAGTGTTTTCATTGAACAAATGCATGGCTATTTGTTATATGTTTCATCTAATCGAACAAACGAAAACACCTTGCTTAGTTCTCTTTGTTTGATAAGTTTTTTTTGGACAAATGATAAGAATACTCGGTTTGACAAACAATAACCTTAAACATTTCATAGTACACATTGAAGGCTTATAAATGCTTATTCTTTGTGTGTAAGGAATGTTCATCTCTACATTTTTCTCAAGAGAATATTGCAATGAAATGTCTACATCAAAATCTCGTGTATTTGGCCTCTTCTCAAATACACAATTAAGCCCTTCCTTCTTGCGTATTTGGCCTCTTTTCATATTTTAACCCCACCTCTTCAACAGTGTTATCCATCACCTCAAAAACTTATTGGTGTTTTGGATATAGCAGATGCATCTATGGACTTCAAAAACATGGTTCCCTTTGGGTTGTTCACTAGGAAGTTCATTATGGTCCTCATTTCTTATTTGTCTAGCCATTACTAATAATCGTGCATCCTATTTTCTTCCATTCATCCTGATGTGCTTGAAAAATAAGTGATGTGTTTTTCATTTCCTCAAAATATTTGACTCTAATCCCTCCATAAGATGGAGGTTTAAATCTAAGGCCATGCCTACAAACCAAATCAAACATAATATTGAACTCTTCACTATTTGCCACACTAAAAGATATAGCGTCATTGTAGAAAAATCAAGCAATTGCTTGACATGGTTCCTCTCTCACACCTTTTCTTAAACATGGTGTTGATGGTCGCTTGTGTGCCCCCATGAGGAACGTCAAGGCTGTGAGGACAGCTGCTCTAACACTAGCGAGAAACACCGGTCCTACACAACTTGCGATCTACAACAACAATCCAACGTGATCCACAAAAATTGTGATCTTGAGGTGACACAAGATTGGAGAGGGAGGAGAAAACAGTAGACATGTAAGATCTTAGATGCTCTCTATTCTCTCCCCCTTCCCCAAGCTAGCTTTTGAGGATAGAGAATTTCTAAAACTACTCCACCCATAGGGGGACGTTGAGCATTGCCAAAGATGGTGCTGGTACAAAAATGTGATACTAGCAGATTGTTATGCCCAAGAGCATCCAGTAATGGAATGGAGTGGTGGCTTAACATGTGGTTAAGTGTACAAATGTTTGAGGCAAGCTAGGTTTTCTCTTGAAACAAATCCTCTTCGTTTGACTAGACTCACCTTTCCTCCCTGCCTCATGACCATGACCCTTTCCTTAGTGAATTGTGATTGGCCCATTATGCCTAAAAGAGAATCTCCTTTTATAGAGTTCTAAAACTTCTCCCCGATGGTCTGGGTTTGGCCCATCAACTCAAACAGAGAACTCAATTCTAGTAATTTCAATTTTTTCCATCTTCTCCTTATTAACACTACATTTGGTTCTCTTATCATATCTACAAACATCCCATCAACTACTATACAAAGAACAAAACAGCTATTGAAAAGTTGACAATTAACATTCTATAGTGATGCCTATACTCATGCTTGTTTCATAGAAAAAAGAATAACCTATTAACAATTAACATAAACATACACTTAACAGTTCACCCATAGCAGCCTTTTATTGTTTTCCCCCCTTACATTTTCTCACCCATCCCCTTATTACAATTAGTCCAAACATTACTCCTCAATGAACAAAGGTTTCAAATTGTAGTTCACAACTGCAATTGCAGCCTCAATATTATAGATTCAGAGGTTTTCATAACTGGAATTGAAACTGCATGAAATACATCCACTAGCAACCATCCGCCACATCGATAATCACAACAACAACCTTACAGAGAAGTGTTCTTAAAACTGAATTACCTAACCAATGCAATATAATTATAAAGCAATACAACCACAACAATTATCTAGAAAAAGCTTCTTCCCATCAGCACTCGAGAGCCGTTCCTTTGCAGTCAGCTTCATTTTCATTCTGCACCCTTAAACCTCAAAGGCTCAAACATTATCACTCCATATGACCTAGTACCCTCAATGTACATTAGAAAGGGTTTAGGCCCCCAAAGGAAACCATTTAAACATATTTCCTTCATTGACCTCGTAATTCAATTACCGCTAACTGTAAAAAAAAAAAACAAATAATAATAATATTATTACATTAACAACAATTCCACTCATTCACTCTCTTTTTGATTCCCGTATATACTCTATACAAAACATACATTCTTGTTTGAGACACCATCAGATATTAAATGTCTCTTTCATCAAGATTGGAACCTCGATTCATTAAATCATGGGTGACCAACCTCTTCTATTAGACTCAATCCCCGTTGGTAACAACCCACTCTCCCATTCTTCACCAACCCCTCTAAAAGGACACGTCATCACATGAAAAACCCAACATTGCAACTATGCTATCATGAAATTGATTTCACTTTCATACATTAGATACATTATTATCATAATAATATGTTCACCTGGGCACATGTAAGGACATGTTCCAACAATATTGGAAGATGGTTGTGCGTCCTCTTCTTGACTGTTGCTGAGATCAGAGTTGGAAGCACTGCTGCTGCCACTACTAAAAGAAGAAGTGCCCCTTTCACCAAAGCTTGAAACTTTGGATTGATTCGAAGGAAATCTGTGACCTCGACCACGACCACGACCACGACCACGACCACGACGTGAAACGGAGAAAGAGGAGCCACGGTTTCCGTTCCCACCCTCCATCACTCTTTCTTCACTCTTCACCCCTACACTCTCCTTTTCGCTATTTTTACTTTGACTTTCTTAAAGCTCTGTTTGAGTTGATAAAGTATTACTTTATATTTTCCTGAAAATGATTTTAATTTTCTTATTACTTTTACCAACCAAGTGTAATCTATATTATTCATATTTCTTTATAAATACCTTTATAAAAGAAATATTTAACAAAAAGTGAAATTAACTTTTTCAGGAACTAAAATAAATTATATATTTAAATATATATATATTTATTTTTCAAATTAGCTTATTAAGTTATGAAAAAAACTTATTTTTTTCTCTTTAGTTATAAAAAAAGTTCATAGAAACATTTCGTTAATAAATTTAGATCCTTTTTCTTGTATTTACGGTTTAAATTATGAAAGTTATTTTTTAAGAAAAATGTTTCAAAAATTTGTTATGATTTTCCTTTCATCATAACCCAATCTCTTGTGTCAATGACATATTTTGAATATTTAATTATTTAAAAAGTTGTAACAAATATATAATATAATTAATTATTTTCATAAAATCAAATACATTAAAATGAGAAGCGTTAATTGCATATTCAAAATAAAATTGATTACTATACACAATATATATATATATATATGATGAAGTTTACTGTATATTAATTTTATAAAAAAAAATTCTCATAAAATATTGCATCATTTAACACAAAAGAAAAAAAATTAAAAATATATAAAAAAATAGTTGAATTGTCTAAATCAATACTATTCGATATTAAATAAAAAAAATTGTGACTGACATGCAAGACGTAACTCTATTATATTTGAGAGCGTAAAAGTCTTACAACAATTTCCTCTAATTATTTTACTGGAGATTGAACTCTTCGAATATAACTCTGACTTACGAGATAAAATTATTTTCTACTTAAAAAAACATAAAAAACCTATAACAATTTTTTCTTCAATCATCACATACTCTCAAAGTACTTTTCTCCTCTGGAAATTCACAATTCTCTTTTTCTAATTCTTACAATACTATAAAAGAATTAAAATAAAAACGATACATTATAGAAAAGACTTTCCTTACCCTTATTTTCAGCTATAATTTCTTAAAATTTCCTTCTTGATTAACACTTACTCCTTTCTATATTCCTTTTCAACCTTTTATCTAAATTTCTAAATTATTTTTCATTAAAGTGTAAAATATCAACGAAAAATTATAGATAAAATTTTATTAATCGATAAAATATTGTTATTAAAAAAAATTTAATAATTAATTTATTGACAAATTTACTAACACAAGAATGTACTGCCAAATTCTTCGTTGATAAATTAATCACCAATATAATCTTAACATATTAATAATAATAATAATAATATAAACAAAATAACAATTATAGCAATAATAATATTCATAATAATTATAATAATAATATTTATAATAACAATATTTATAATAATAGGAATAATATTTATAATACAAATAATATTACGAATAATAATAATAATACTAATAATATTTATAATAATAATAACAATAAAAATAATATTTATAATAATAATAATAGTAATAATAATAATTATATCAATAATAATATTTATAATAGCATAATATTAATAATAATAATAATTTTTATAATAATAATTATATTTAAAATAATATTACTAATAATAATAATATAATGATAATAATAATAATAATTTTTATAATAACAATAATAATTATTATATTTATAATCATATTACTAATAATAATAATAATAACAAAAATAATTGTACTAATAGTAATATTAATTTTAATAATAATAATATTAATAATTATTGTAGTTGTAATAATAGTTTTAATAATAATGATAATAAGAAAAGCTACTTAAAGGTTTTCTCAAACTTTTTTTTGTCAAAAATTTCAGTAAAATCGGTAATGGTGGGTAGAAGAAATTTTATTAGTTTTTCAGGCAATTTCAAGCTGTTTTATCCAAAATTTATACTATTGTTTGAGTAGAAAAATTTTATAGGTTTTTCCGGCAGAAAAAAAAAATGTCTCCACTAAAAATCTATTATTTGTTACTCCGACCATCTATAAAATTTATAGTAGTGTGAGATTTACATGTTTCTGCGAGATTTATAGTAGTGTGAGATTTACCTACTTCTGCAGCTGCTTGCCAATAAAAGCTATAGTAGTACACATGATAGAGTGAATCATTGTTTATTAATTATATTCACATGTTTTTGCTCATTAATTGTATATTATATTCAGCACGTTAATCGACTCAGTTACCATATACCTGTGTAGTAAGATAAGAATTGCACGTGTTACACTACATATGCAATGCTTTTGTTCGAATTTCGTGGTTATTATTGGGTAGAAATCCATTTTCTTTGTGATTGGTTACCAAATAACAATTAAGTAATACCCCTTCTTGATTCAGCCAGATTTGGATAAAATTGATCTTGTCTTCTGCTGCAATTAAAGAAACATTTAAAATAAAATATTGAAGCTTAAGTTTATCTTTTAACATTGAATGAGAATATTTTTCACATGCTTAAGCTTTGGGTGATTGGACACTCGAGTCTATTAACTAAGAACCGGTGTTCATGGGCCAATCTGGTGTGAGGGAGATTAATTAAGTGTAAAAGATCAAGAAAAAAAGAAGTTTCAGATACCTCATGTTGCAGCAACAGAAACTGTTCTCAAACGTGGATGTAACTAAACTCATCATCCAAAAGATATAACATCTACCGACTTCTTAACTTATGCTTTAGAAAGTCAAGAACATTGTGGATATGTGAAAGGTTTAGGTTTGTATCTTTGCGCATCTAAAATGTTGGGCGATTTAATGCTCATTCATATAGTGGACATTTCATACTTTCCTTCCTATACACATTTATAAAATCAGGTTTATTTTTAAATTGTGTTAATTATTTTAATCTTATCATTTAACTTTATTGTGGTAATTGATTTAGAAAATTCTTTGGTGCTTTCGGTATGCTAAATGGTTTTATAACTGACCTTAAATTTGTAAGTTATCTTTTCCATTTAGTTTACAATATTTTATTCAAATTATCATTGGACACAAATGAAGAAAAAAATCTATTTTTCATCTCACGGATTAGTTTTTTATTTTTTTTTACGAATGCTTTAGTTTCTTCTTTGAGCCTTTGATTGAATGCCTTGAAACCCATTCAAATTGGGTTTCTCAGCAAACTAAAATTTCATTATAGTTTCATATGAATTATTCAATATAGCTTTCGGGAAATTTATAAGTGTGTAAATATTGTTTATTCTTGGCTTCAATTTCTCTTCTATGTAATGTTTTTTTTTTTTCATGTATTTAAGACGTTTACATGGATTTGGGACATTTAATTATTAATTTCATTAATTTTATATTCTAAAATAGATTTCTACATCAACCTAACAAGTCAATGAAATGAAATCAATAATAACTTATTTTATGTAAAATTACTCTGAAGAATTACTTCATGATTTTATTATGTTTGAAACATTATTGATAATATTTACATATTGATTAAATTAATATATTTTTTATATTATAATTTGAATGTTATTAATTATGACTATTTTTTACATGTATTTAAGGAAGTGTTCCTAATAAAAAAACAAATGATAAATAAGTAAATTTTTATTTTTTTGCGAGTACGATGTGATAAGTAAACCAAGATCGAATTAAATCTTATATGTGGGAGTCACCGTAAATGTTCTTAAGAGGAGCAAAATATTGTCTTTTATGTTGATGATTGTTCATGAAGTCTATAGGTATATAGAAGAGATGTGTTTTCTATATTCAAGTAATTTAAAGAACAGATAGAGCTTAAAAGTGAAGAAGAGATAACGTAAAAGAATATGTAGATGGTATGGTTTAGGTATTTCGCAGGAGAAAAGGGACAAAAAGCACATGTATGACTCCTGTTCTAATGTTCAGATAAAGTACAGATGGATTTTTATCATTTTGTGATGTTGTCCTAGCTGAAATTATGTTTTAAAGTAGATCCATCTCCAAAAAAAGTCGCTCATTACCTTTTGTTAATGTTAACTCTACTCTATCTGCATTCATGCTTAGCCACTCATTCACATAACTAAGCTGCACTTCCAATTCACAATCCTTTTTCTCTTTGATTCGGTCACTTCCTTTCCAACCATGCCAGTGATAGAAACACTTGGTGGTGCTCTTTTTTGTGATGCATGGCTTGATGAGGTCAAAGATGCTGTCTTTCATGCACAGTATCTTCTGGATGAAATAGACTATGAGCATTTCATTTTCCCAAAACTCCTTCGGCTTTGCCTAACGTATTGTCATAATTTACAGACTATTTCACAGGGGCGCACTCATAATGATCTCAAGGATCTGCAAATTATAGGGTAAATTATGATCATTTCCTGGTGAAGGATTGTTAAAATCATTGCCTGGACACATTCATATTCTCCTTCCATCTCTGGCTAGTCTGTTGATACATGATTGTCTACAAATGGAGTTTCTCTCTGATGGAGGTTTGCCATCAAATCTGGAAAATATGAATATCTCAAATTGCTCCAGACTTGTTACCTCACTGAAAGGGTCATTGAGAACAAACACCTCTCTGTTGAAGAAGTGAATGTGGAGTGTTTTCCTAATGAAGGTTTTTTGCCAACCTCTCTTACTTGTCTAATAATCCGTGATTGCTCACATCTTAAAACACTGGACTACAATGGTCATCAAACCTTGTATTAATTGTATTAGTTGGCCATCAAACCTTTTCTTAAATGGCTTTAAGAAAGCAGTTCTTGCCTAATCTTTTGGTTCATCTTACCTTATATGCGATAAAAACAATAAACTAAAACTCTGGAATTAATGAATTAAATAAAATTATTGAAAAGATGAACGAATCTCAATAATAGACTATACGGTTAGCTTCCATGATGTAGAATAAAGAAAAGAGAAAAATGTTAGTGCTCTAAATTCTATCCTCTTGAAACTAATGTAACTTTGACTCTAACAGCAATAAACTAAACATTAATTTTGTTATAGCTCAGCACTTTATTTGTTTGTTACATATCATATTATTAACTTTTGTAAATAAATTTGAGATAGAAAATATAAGAGTAGACAGAATAATGAACTGATTTAACCCTGCCACTATCTACATAGAAAAATATTAGAAATGATCAGGCCAAGTAAATAAATAAGGACGGACAACTAATCCAACACTATAATATTATCAAACCCACATGGTGCTGTCGGGAATCGTCACCTGCTACTGCTTCCTCGCCATGAGTCCTTTATTGAAGTAAAGCCATCTCATTCCCCTAACTAAGCTTCACTTCCAATTTTCACAACCCTTTCTTCTCTTCATTTGTCCACTTCCTTTCCAACCATGCCAGTCCTAGAAACACTTGGCGGTGCTCTTTTTGGTGCTGTTCTTCAGGTCCTATTTGACAAGCTCGATTCTCTTCAAGTTCCAGACTACTTTCGTGAGAGAAAGCTCGATGAGAGGCTGCTGAAAAAGTTGAAGAGAAAGCTTATGGACATCAATGCTGTGATTGATGATGCAGAACAAAAGCAGTTCAATAATTCCTTAGTCAAAGAATGGCTTGATGAGGTTAGAGACGCGCTGTATGATGCGGAGGATCTGTTGGAGCAAATAGACTATGAATTCTCCAAAAGTGAGTTGAAAGCTGAATTCCATAGCAGTGCTAGCAAGGTAAGCAGTTTTGAATCCAAAATTATGGAAGTCCTAGATGATCTAGAATCTCTCTTAAACCAAAAGGTTGTTCAAGATTTCAGAATTTCTAGTGGTGTTGGATCTGGGTTGGGTAATAAATTGTCAGAGAAAAGAAATGAATCCTCATCGTTGGTGGCTGAAGAGGTTATTTATGGCAGAGATGAGGACAAAGAATTTATCCTTAAATGGCTGACATCTGACAATGAAAACTGTAGTCAACTGTCAATACTTTCTATTGTGGGTATGGGTGGAATGGGTAAGACCACACTTGCTCAACATGTATACAATGACCCAAAGGTGAAGGAAGCTCAATTTGATGAAAAGGCTTGGGTTTGTGTTTCTGATGAATCCGATGTTTTCAAGTTGACCAGAGCAATTCTTGAGGCAATCCGTAAGGAAACCGATAATAACAGAAGCCTAGATATGGTTCAGGGACAATTGAAAGAAAATTTGACTGGAAGGAAGTTTCTACTCGTTTTGGATGATGTCTGGAATCAACACCGAGACCAATGGAAATCATTGCAAACTCCTCTTAAATATGGCGCCAAGGGAAGTAAAATTCTTATCACAACACGCAGTAGCGAAGTTGCTTCTACCATGGAGTCAAACAATATTCACCAACTAAAGCAATTACAAAAAGATCACAGCTGGCTAGTTTTTGCTAAACATGCATTCAAAGATGATAGCTCTAAGTTGAATTCTGAATTGAAGGAGATTGGCATGAAAATAGTTGAAAAGTGCCAAGGACTGCCTCTGGCCCTTGAAACGGTAGGAGGTATTTTACAGTCAAAGTCATCTGTCTTAGAGTGGGAAAGTGTACTGAGAAGCAACATATGGGACTTACCAATAAAAGATAGCAAAATCATCCCCGCTTTGTTGTTGAGCTATTACCATCTTCCTTCTCATCTCAAGAGATGTTTCGCTTACTGTGCGTTATTCCCCAAAGACTATGAGTTTGACAAAGAGAACTTAATTTTCTTATGGATGGCTCAAAATTTTCTACAATGCTCTCAGCAGGGTAAGTCTCCAGAAGAAGTAGGTGAACAATACTTCAATGATCTACTATCAAGGTCATTCTTTCAGCAGTCAATTTGGTACAAAGAAACACATTTTCTGATGCACGATCTTCTGAATGATTTAGCAAAGTATGTTTCTGGAGAAATGTGTTTCAGGTTGGGAGTTGATAGAGCACAAAGAGTACCAAAGACAGTCCGTCACTTTTCAACTGGAAAGAATCCTGTTGAATGTGATGAGTACAGGAGTTTATGTGATGCTAAAAGGCTACGGACATTTCTGTCCATATCTACGAATTTTGGGGACTATGGGATGTCAACACAAGAGTTGATCTCCAACTTTAAGTTCTTACGGCTCTTATCTTTCTATTACTGTCATAATATAAAAGAGGTACCTGACACTATAGCGGATCTTATACATCTCCGTTCATTAGACCTTTCAAAGACAGATATAGAGAAACTTCCTGACTCAACTTGTTCACTCTGTAACTTGCAAGTGTTAAAGCTGAACTATTGTTCCAATTTGCGGGAGCTGCCTTCGACTTTGCACGAACTGTCAAATTTGCGCCGCCTTGAACTTAGGGGAACTACTTTACGAAAGGCTCCAACGCTTTTAGGAAAGTTGAAGAATCTTCAAGTATGGATGGGTGAGTTTTGAGGTTGGGAAAAGTATTGAGTCCAGTATTCAGCAACTAGGACAACTTGATCTTCACGGAGAGCTGTCAATTAAAAATCTTGATATCGTGAATCCCTGTGATGCATTGGCAGCGGATTTTACCAATAAAAGACATCTTGTGGACCTATGTTTAGAATGGGATTTGAAGCGAAACAACGAGGATTCAATAAAAGAAAGAAAAGTACTAGAGAATCTGCAACCTTTCAGACATTTGGAGTGGTTGACAATCGATGGCTATGGTGGTACACAATTTCCACGTTGGTTATCTGATAATAGTTTATGTAATGTGGTGTCCTTAACCTTGGAGCGCTGTAAATATTGCCTATGGTTACCTTCCCTTGGACTTTTGACATTTCTCAAGCACTTGACAATTGAAGGCCTTGATGAGATAGTGAGGATAGATGCTGATTTTTACGGGAATACCTCTTCTGCATTTCCGTCCTTGGAAACATTGACATTTAGTGATATGAAGGAATGGGAAGAATGGCAATGCATGACGGGTGCTTTTCCACGTCTTCGAAGTCTTTATGTGATGAATTGTCCCAAACTGAAACGGGACATGCCAGAACAACTTCCTCATTTAAAGAATTTATACATTTTTCGGTGCGAACAACTTGTGGCTTCGATCCCCAGGGCCGTAGAGTGCTTGAGTATTAATTCTTGTCCGGACATGAATATTCCCATAAACTATTGCTACCGTTTCCTTGTAGAATTGAGTATCAGTCAATGCTGCGACTCTCTAACAACCTTCCCCCTAGACTTGTTTCCAAAACTCTCCAGCCTTGAATTCAGAGAGTGTGGTAACCTACAGATGATATCGCAGGGGCAGCGTCATAGTGATTTGAAGAGTCTGAGCATTGAAAAATGCTCTGAATTTGAATCATTTCCCTGAAGGATTATTTGCACCGCAGCTAGAGACACTTTCTATTATAGGAATGGAGAAATTGAAATCATTGCCTAAACAGATGTCTGCCCTCCTTCCATCTCTCAATCATCTGTTCATAGGTGATTGTCCAGTACTGGAGTTGTCTGACGGATGTTTGCCACCAAATCTAAAATCCATGTATCTCTTGAATTGCTCCAAACTTGTTGGCTCACTGAAAGGGGCTTTGGGAGCCAATCCCTCTTTAGAAAACTTGAGTATTTCAGATGTAGATGTTGAGTCTTTTCCCGATGAAGGTTTGCTCCCTCTCTCTCTTACGGAGCTAGAGATCAATGATTGTCGAAATCTTAAGAAACTGGACTACAGGGGTCTCTCTCGTCTCTCCTCTCTTAAGGAATTGACTCTTCATAATTGTCAAATACTCCGATGCTTGCCGGAGGAGGGTCTTCCTGAATCCATTTCTGAACTCAGAATTGAAGACTGTCCGTTGCTCAAACAACGCTGCAATAAAGAAGGTGAAGACTGGGAAAAGATTGCTCACATTGAAGATATATGGGTTGATGGTGAGCTAGTAAACATATAAAGAGGAAACAGAAGTTGAAAATTAGCAATGCACCAATTCTCATATGCCTACATTGTCCTCAGGTGCCAATTCTCCACACAGTCTTCCAAATGTAGTGCAAATATTTTAATATCCAGTTTATCATTTTCATCACGCCTCAACTCATAGTCTTTCTAATGTTCTGTTCTGTTTTACGTGCAGCAAGAATTTCTATTATGGATCTTCGGTGTTGAAGTTGAGTAACTATTCTTGCGATGGTATCGAGAATTAAGAAAGGTTGGACAAGGATATGATAACTATGGATAAGAAAGAAGAAATAATATGATAACATGGAAGAAGATGTTTATTCTTTCGTGTAATTTTTGTTTACAATAACTTATTTAATATAAAATTCTAGGGAACTAAATATAAAAATTATTCTAAATAAATACATTTGATATTCTACTGATATTCTATGATACTTCCTTGATTATCTATGATATTATCTGATACTTCCTTGATTATCTTTGATATTCTACGATTTGTTTCCCTGATAAATAATATTCTAACACTCCCCCTCACTCAAGGTGAGCAGTGGGATCACCAATGCTTAGCTTGCTGAGGACAAGGGTAAATGCTTTGCCTGTAACAGCTTTGGTGAGAATGTCTGCTAACTAATCTTCTGACCTTACAAATGGAAGCTCAATACTACTATCCTCAATCTTTTCCTTGATGAAGTGTCTGTCCACTTCAACGTGCTTGATCTGTCATATTGTACAGGATTCTCAGAGATACTGATTGCTGCCTTGTTATCATACTTTAACTGACTTGGTAGTTGTGGTGGAAAACCAATCTCGGTTATCAACTTTTTGATCCATAAGATTTCAGTTATACCTTTAGCAATTCTCTGGAATTCAGCCTCGGCACTTGAAAGAGCAACCACTTTCTGCTTCTTACTCCTCCATGTCACCAAGTTACCTCCCACAAGAGTAAAATAGCCCGATGTAGATCTTTTGTCATTTGGATTACCAGCACAATCAACATCAGTATAAGCTTCAATATTTAAGTGTCCATGCTTTTGGAACATGATCCCACTTCCTGGTGTCCTCTTCAAGTATCGAACAATACTCATGGCAGCTTTCATATGATCCTCGTGAGGTTGATGCATAAATTGGCTTATTACCCTTACTGCATATGCTATATCTGGTCGAGTGTGTGACAGATAAATCAATTTTCCAACTAATCGTTGGTACCTCTCTTTATCTGCCAAATTAGCTCCTTCCTCAAACTTTAAACCATGGTTAACTTGCATAGGAGTATCTGCTGGTTTACAATCAACCATTCCTGTTTCTGCAAGCAAATCCATTATGTATTTTCTTTGGGAAATAAAGATCCCTTTGTTAGAGCGAAGAACCTCTATTCCCAAGAAGTACTTTAGTCCACCTAAGTCCTTCATTTCAAATTCT